>ENA-UOJD01000915-UOJD01000915.1-human-gut-metagenome-genome-assembly--contig:-P48-NODE-915-length-34801-cov-34.277471_pt1 | contig 34801 bp, 24 predicted proteins | sample MGYA00242342_ERZ723889 | MGnify/ENA metagenome assembly ERZ723889
TTTTCTTGCCTTGACTTGCGCGGGTGGTCCAGAGATTAGTCGCGGGTTGTTTACATCGAAGTTCTTTAACGAGTGCGGAATCGTCTTCTTCGGTTCGGTATTCAACTTGTTCCGTCTGTTCGTTCATTTTTTCTAAAAAAGTTACATCGCTTCGGCTACCGAAAACAATATCGTCTGCTTTCGCTACTGCAATGTCCTTTTATTCGCAAATTTCCGTTACGGATTTTTCCGATGCAATTTACTCGCAAATTCCCGTAATAAGGATTTCGCGCTCGAAGATCCGTTTTTTGCTCTTTGGATTCGTCGTTCGAAACAACAGGCGACAATCGGCCTTTCGCCTGTCGGTAAATAACATAAATACTCGGTTCCTTCGTCCCGACAACCGCGACAGTCCTGGGCTAATTGCCGCCATAAAGAAAGGCTGCAAACTGAAGCCTGCAGCCTTCGTTGGGTCAAGTTTTAGGCAAAACGACTACTTAGCCGCAGCCGCAGTTTCAGCAGCGATGTGACCGAACACGAGAGCATCGGGAACAGCGTTGCAGCCGACGCGGTTCGTGCCGTGAATGGCACCCGTGACTTCACCGGCAGCATAGAGCCCCGGAATAACCTTCCCGGCCTTGTTGATGACCTGTGCCTTGGTGTTGATCTGCACGCCGCCCATCGTGTGGTGCACAGAAGGCGTCATCAGCGTGGCGTAGTACGGACCGCCTTCGTCAAGACGGTGTTCGTCCATGCAGGTCGGGCGTCCCATTTCGTCGCCCGTTCCCTTCTTGCAGAATTCATTCCACTTCTTGACCGTCTCAACGAGGTTGGCGGCGTTGATGCCTGCCTTCTTGGCAAGTTCTTCAAGCGTATCGGCCTTGTAAGACTTGCCCGAAGCCAGAATGTCTTCGACCTTAACGCCATAGGCGTTGCGTCCGTCCTTATCGATCAAGGCACGTTTGGCCGACGAAATCACAAAGAAAAGTCCGTCCTTTTGAGCGAGATTGGCCTTGGCGAGCACATCACGACGTTCGGACTCGTTGACGTAGCGTTTGCCGTCGCGGTTGACATAAATGCAGGAGTTTTCGCCGAGCTTGAAGCTCGTTGCGCCGGTCTGCGGGTCGCCGGCCGGGAACAATTGAATCCAGCCCATCTGCACCAGATTGGCACCGACCTGCTTGGCCATCGTGATGCCGTCGCCGGTAGCTGACGGAAGGTTCGTGGTCGGTGTGGTCTTGCCGAGCTTCTTACCCCACAGTTCGTCGTAGGCATTACGCATTTCGACGTTTGCACCGAAGCCGCCGGTCGCCAGAATAACGCCGTTTTTGGCGTTGACAACGTACTTGCGGCCCTTTTCGTCACCGCCGATTGCCTGAGCCTTGACGCCGACGACGCGTCCGTCCTTAACGATGAGTTCGTTGGCCTTGGTGCTCAGTTCGATCGTCACCGGCAATTTCTTATCCTTGATGTAGGCAAGGAAAGTATCGATATAGCCCACACCGGACTTGAAGTTCTGAGCGCGGTTGGAGCGCGGCCACAAAGCGCCGACAAACTGCGTGGCCTTGTCACGCCACACAAAGCCGATCTTCTCGAGTTGCTTCATGACGTTGCCGGTGTTCTGAGTGAGCGTATAGACAAGCGAGAGATCCGCCTTGTAGTCACCGGACTTCCAGGTCTGAAGTGCATGGAATTCCGGAGAGTCAAAAAGAACGGTTTCTTTCTTGTCGTTATAGGCCTTCCACTGCTTGGAAACCTTGTCGATCAATTCTTTGTGCAGATCAGACTTGGGTGTTTCGGCCAAGATGCCTTCGACGATCTTGCGCTGGCCTTCGGTCATCTTGATGTGGCTCTGGTTAACATTGGCCGAATTAAAGCAGCCGCCGCACACGCTCGTATTGCCGCCCGCAAAGCCGTTCTTTTCGAGAACAATCACTTTCTTTCCGGCTTCAGCAGCGGTCACGGCAGCAGACAAACCGGCACCGCCCGCACCGATGATGACGATATCGGCGTCCAGCGTCTTGGTATCGGTCAACAGCGCCGGCTGCGGCACTTCCTTTTCGAACTTAGTGACATCCAATCCGGCCTTTTTCAGACACTGGCTGACGGCGTCCTTGATGGCAAAGCTCGAGAGCGTGGCACCCGAAATGGCGTCGACTTCTACGCTTTGATGCTTGATGATGTCGGGAATCAGTTTCGTCTTGGTCAGGTCAGCCACAGGATGCGTTTCGGACCAATCAACAATCTTGATGTCAGCAATTGCATCGTTTTTAATCGTGACCTGTACATTGATCGAGCCGTTGCGGCCCACCGAACTGGCGGTGTAGACGCCGTCCTTGGCAAATGCCGTCACCGGTGCAGCCATCGAAGCAGCCAAAGCAGCCGATACAGCCAGAGTCGCGAGTTTAGGAATCATGTCGCCTCTCCTTTTCTAAGTTTCTTTAACGGCAAGCTGTCGACATCCCGTGCCAACAACCGCCAACAGAAAAAGTCTGGCGCCGATTCACGTCAAATGAAAGCAAAAGCGACAAGGAAAAATACCGTACTTTTTCGTTCCAATCGGCACGGAATGGAAATTCGGTCTTCTCCCCGAGCACTTACCTCTTTCGGCACACAGAATTCGCAATCGCGTAACGGCAAAAACTGCAACGTCATCTTTTGCAGACCGCCAGTGACGCTTCCCATACCGACGGAAAAACAACTCCTCGCAATATTGTGTGTTTTCTTTTCGGTGTGCCTTGTCTGCCGCCGTCCATCGATACAATGGACTGACTATCCACGTTAAATGCAAGGTCCTCGTATGTCTTCTGCGTTCGCCTATCCTCTGCGCCTGCCCGGCTGGAAGCTTGCCGTGCACCTCGGCTTGTCGATCAAAACCGAAGTGTTGGTGGTTTTCGACAAGGAAACGCAACACTTCGAGGCACGTTGCTACGACTTTGACCGCAAGCACCCGATTCAGGCCTGTGGTTCTGACGTACTGTCCTTGCAAAAGGCGTTGGATGCAGAATTTCATGCGGCGCTCAAAAAGGCCTTTCCCAAGGAGCCTCTGATGCAGCCGCACCTGCTGGTGAAACTTTCCTTGGTGCCAAACCTGCCGGAAAAATCATCCTCGCCCGCTGCCGAGAAAATGCCGATGTTGCCGCGTTGCTGTTCGGCAAGAGCGTTCATGCGGTCGGAAAAATGAACCACTGTCGGAAAACCGAATCTTGCTGTTTTTGAATAGCTTGGTATGATGCGCCGAATTCTGCCGGCTCGAACAAACTTCGTCCTGTCGATTTTTTCTTTTTGAGATTCACACCGAACGCGGTGCTCGCTATGCTGGATTCCGTCAGCTTCAAGTACTTCCTGGGCGCACTCATTTCCCTGGTGGTCATCACCAATCCGCTTTCTAAAATTCCTCTCTTCATGAGCCTTGCCGCAGGCATGACCCACGAGCAGCGAAAACAACAGGCCAACCTCGCGGCCATCTACTCGTTTGCTGTGATGTTTGTGAGCCTCATCGGCGGCAACCTGATTCTTTCCTTTTTCGGGATCAGCTTCGGCGCCATGCGTATCGCGGGCGGTTTCGTGATTGCCATCATCGGCACGCAAATGCTTTTCGGCGGTCAAGGTCCGAACAACGCCCCTGCCGTACAACGCGGCAAGGAAGACTATTCGTTCTTCCCGCTTGCGATGCCCGGTATTGCAGGTCCCGGCACCATTGCCGTCGTGATCGGATATTCCACCAAAATCGCCGAAGCACCCGAATTGACCTCCATGGCAGAAACGTTTCTTCTTACCACGCTTGCCATTTTGGTCACCAGCATCATTGCCTGGGTCACTCTGCGCTCAAGCGAGTACTGCGCTTCCCGCATGGGTCCTTCGGGCATGGCCGTTTTCAGCAAACTCATCGGCTTTTTCCTGATCTGCATCGGGGTGCAGTTCATGGGATCCGGTGCCAGGGCCTTTATTGCCGGCGGTTAGCAACCTGTCTTTCAACATCCGCCTTACTTTTTTTCAGTCACGCAAACGCTCGCTTCATGGCCGCATCCTCACGACCAAAGCGAGCGTTTTCGCACGTCGATTGCCATTTGGGCAAACAATGTGAAAGTCGTCTGTTGAAAACCGACATACCAGTGCGGTCGAACTTATCTATCCGATTTTGTCGGCTCTATAGCAATACTATGGGGGAAACCGCATTTCGTCTCCTGCACAGTCAATCGACTACAACCGGTAAGCGAATGCATCCTTCCTCCATCCGATGCACCTCTTCCAGTCTACTTAACCAATGCCAAGGCCACTGCCTCTTCTTGCGCTAGGAAAGTCAGGTTTTCCTAACCTTAGAGCCAACAGCTTCGTTTATGTCGAAACGTCTCGGAGTTTCGATTTCGACTCTTCGTCGTTGGGAACACGAAGGACGCTTGGTTCCGGATCGTACAAAAGCCGGACACCGTCGGTACGATTTGGCGAAGATTGAAGAATGACGACCTTTCAGCTGGGATTTCGTACGAAGCTTGATCCGAACAAAGCTCAAGCCAACTACTTTGCGCGAGCCTGTAACGTGGCCCGGTTCTCCTAGAACTGGGCGCTCGAGCAATAGCAAAGGCAACATCGCCGAGACACAAGCTCAGGTCACTCATTTGCCTGCTCAAGCTGTGGACCAAATGCAAATCAAATGTTACGGAGGCATTCCGCGCGAGACAAAACTGCTCTGCGCCGCTCTGGTTTTCTGTGCGCAAGAACGACGTTTCGTTGCTTGGCAGGTAGTTTTGCCTAACTGAAAAATTCCGAGCCGCCGGGACCCATTTCAATCCGGCGACTCGGAAATTAACCTCATTGATTCAGACGCGAATCAGGCCTTGTCCAGATTCACGATTTCGTAGTTCTCGCTGCCCAATCCGATTTCTCGCATAGCCGAAAGCTGACGCAATCCATGACGCGATTCGATGCGTTCGCGCAGCGGCGCACTTGCTTCTCCCAGATCGTAAACAGCATCAACCGAGGCCTGTTCCACCGCCAGAAGATCAAGCGAAGCAAAGATCCCGATATCGGGCACTCGCGGAGCCTCAGCGGACGTTCCAGCACAGTCACAGTCCACGCTCATACGGCGCAGCACGTTGACGTAGCAAACATGGCCCTTGAAGTGGTCTGTAATGCCTTTGGTGGCATCAACCATGTTTTCCATAAATTCGCGTCCGGTAATACCCCACTGCTGACCGGTAGCCCCGGCGTGCAGCTGCTTCTTACCTGTGTGCGCGTCGGCGCAACCGATGGAGATGTTCTTGTTCGAGCCGCCGAAGCCACCCATCGTGTGGCCTTTGAAGTGAGTCAGCGTCAAGAGGCTGTCGTACTTGAGCAGTCCCTTGCCGACACTGATTTCCTTGATGTGTTTGGCTCCCTTCACAGGAATCATGGCGGTTCCTTCAGCATCCATGATGTCCACCGGTGCAAACGTCCAGCCGTTGACTTTGAGCGTATCGAGGTGCTTTGCCGTCGTATCGCGATCACCCGGATAGTAGGTGTTGGTCTCAACGATCGTGGCGTTTTTGATGTCGTTGGCCAACAATTCCTTAACCCATTCGCGCGGCAGAATGTTGGGGCCGCCCTTTTCGCCGGTGTGCAGCTTCACCGCCACCTTGCCGGTGAGAACGGACGAGACCTTGGCAACGATCTTGCGTAAGCCGTCGGCCGACAAATCCCGCGTGAAATAGACCACGGACTTCGGACCCGAGCGCTTGGCAAGCGGCACATTCACAACGCTGCCGTCATCGACCTTGGCTACGGCACGCACCGCCTTGCCCGCCTTTTCTTCCGCGGATGACGTAAGCGGCAACCCAGCTGCCACACCTGCGGCCATCGCGCCGCCGATCAATACTCTGCGCTTCATTGTGTTTTTCCTCCAATCGACAGAATGCCGTTGAGGTTATTTTCCGCTGTCGGTCGTTTGTCGTCATGGCAAAAAATCTCAATAGGTTGCGTTTTTGACTCAAACGCAGACTTCCTTTGACTCGCAGGACCGCTTCTCTGCCTGTTCCTGACCGAAGTAAACTTTTTCCGGACGATTCTTTACATGCCAAACCGCCCTGTCGGTTCAGCATCTCAGGAAAACATCATGGATTCTGCCATTCTCTCTGAAATGATCGAAACGCGCCGCCGACTCCACCAGCATCCAGAAGAAGGCTGGACAGAGTTCGAAACGACGTGGCTCGTCTACAACCGTCTCAAGGCACTCGGTTGCGAATCGGTTCTCACCGGAACGCGTCTGATCAATTCGGACTGCGTTCTCGGTCGCTCCGAAGCATTGGTCGAAAAAGCCGTGAACCGAGCCATTGCGGCAGGAGTTCCGGCCGAATTCATCGACGAAATCGAAGGCTACACAGGCGCGGCTGCCGTTATCGACACCGGTCGTCCCGGTCCCGTCTTGGCGCTGCGTTTTGACATGGACGCCTTATGTGTAGAAGAAACGACCGATCCCGAACATCTTCCCAACAAGCAAGGCTTTTGTTCTCAGTACGCCGGTTTGATGCACGCCTGCGGGCACGATGCGCATACGGCGTTGGGACTGGCCGTCGCCCGCTGGATCATGGAAAACCGCAAGCGCCTGACGGGCGTCATCAAACTCATATTTCAGCCAGCCGAAGAAGGCGTGCGCGGCGCCAACGCGATCGTGGGCTCCGGCTTTGTAGACGACGTGGATGTGATCCTTGCCTCGCACTGCGGAGGCGCCATCAAGTCAAAGCAGATCGGACTCGTGTATGACGGTCTTTTGGCCAGCACCAAGTTTGATATCCGCTTTACGGGTGTGCCGTCGCATGCCGGCAACCAGCCGCATGCAGGCAAAAGCGCGCTTCTGGCCGCTTGCAGCACCTGTCTGCAAATGGCCGGAATTCCGCGACACGGCGACGGCGCCACGCGCGTGTCTCTTGGCAAACTCAACGCCGGCGAAGGCCGCAATATCACACCGGCCCACGCCTACATCCAAGCCGAAGTGCGCGGTCAGACGCCGGAGATCAACGACTTTCTCTGTCGCAATGTCGAACATATCGTCAAAGGCAACGCCGAGGCCTATCAGGTTCAATACGAGCTTGAACGCGTGGGCGAAGCCACCACGATCGTTCCCTGCCCGGACATTCTCGAAGCCATAGGCGACGTAGCGCGCCAAACAGAGGGTGTGGCCGACGTCGTCGAACTGCGCAAACCGTCTGGCAGCGAAGACTATTCGCTCATGCTCAAGCGGGTCGTCGAGCGCGGCGGACGCGGCGCGATGTTCCGTTGGGGCTGCAGGCATCACGGACATCATAAGTCCGATTTCGACATTCAGGACACGGAAACGATGCCGGTGGCTTTCGGCGTCTTTACGGGCTGCGTTCTGCGTTTTAACGGCATTGAGTCGAGTGCGACGGACTGAAACTTGCAGCTACCGAACTTGATGACCGGCGACGTGCGGATGCTCAATGGCTCTCAATTTCGACTTTTTTGATTTCGATCGGAAACGGTAACGAAAAAGTCGTAGTCCGATGCCTTTCGTTTGTTGTTACTCTTTTGCCGTTTGTGTGATTTTTAAAACGACAAATGGGAGACACAACACAAATGAAAAAGACCATTGCGGCCGTTGTCTGCGCCGCTGCCGCCGCCATCTCGGTTCAGGCTCACGCCGAAGACACCAAGGTGCTTCGCATGGCCTGCGAAAGTACCTACGCGCCGTTTGTTTTCTTTGACAGCGAAACCGGCAAACTCAAAGGGTTTGAAATCGACCTGCTTGAGTATGTCGCCAAAGACATGGGCCGCAAGCTCGAAGTGACCAACATGGGCTTTGACGCGATCATTCCGTCGATGCTCACGGGTATCACCGATGTCGGTGCTTCGGCCTTTACGATCACGCCCGAGCGCGCCAAGCGCGTGCTTTTCTCCAAGCCCTACTACATCTCGGGCCTGTCGATTCTTGTGCGCGCCGAAGACAAGGACAAGATCAAGAGCGTCAAGGACATTGAAAACTGCACGATTTGTGCGCAAATCGGCACCTCGGGCTCCATGCGCGCGGCAAAAGTCCCGGGTGCTACGGTTCGCAACTTCAACACGATCAACGACGCCTATCTTGAGCTCGGCAACAAGGGCTGCAAAGCCGTGATCACAGATCGCCCCGTAACGGCCTACTTCCTTGCGGCGCGTCCTGAAACCGCCAAGACCTACTACCATCTTCCGGAGGTTCTCAACAGCGAATCCTTTGGCTTTCCGGTGAGCAAAAACAAGCCGGAACTCATGAAAGCCATTGATACGGCCATTGACAAGGCCCGCGCCAACGGCGAATTCACCAAGATGTACGTGAAGTGGTTCGGCGAAGAACCGCCCAAGGAACTCTTGAAGTAATCCTCTCTTTCGGCCGCATCCTTGGGGCTGCGGCCAAATTTCATGCTTGCACCGAGAGCGCAGCTTCGCGCTCGCTTTATCTGGATCTTCGAAGCTCCGTATAAAACGCATAAACATTTCAACTATTGTTGTACAATTAGAGCATGAACGAAAAGCAAGCATCCCTCTTTTTTGAAGCACTGTCCTCCGACGTGCGTCTGAAGATTTTCCTACTACTGGTTCGGTTTTCGCCCAACGGTCTGGTGCAGGGCGAGATCGCCCAGAAACTGGATCTTCCGATCACCAATCTCTCTTTCCACCTCAAAGCGCTCGTGCACAGCACGTTGGTAACCGTGCAACGCGAAGGTCGGTTTATGCGTTACAAGGCCAATACCGCGCTGATGTGGGAAGTTGTCGGGTATCTCACGTCCGAATGCTGCACCGGATGCCGAACCATTGACTCTGACACTGCGAATCAGTCGTGATTGTTGTCGTCTCTTAGTTTTTCTTATTTATTTCAACTCTTCTGCATTTATTGATCTAACAAAATGCCTGAACAGAAATCTTCATGTTGCTGCTGCGGCCAAACAAAACCTCCGGCACCTCAGACAAATGCAGATGGCTGGACGGTGAAATATCTTTTAGCCGTGCTTGTTTTTGCTGCTGTCTGGTTATTTGCCTACAGCGGCATTGAAAATGCCGCGCACTGGGTTGTCTTTGAAGGATGGGGAGCTTCACCGGAATCGAACATTGCTTCAGCGGTCGAATTCTTTCTTTATGACACCGTCAAAATTCTCTTGCTCTTAGTGGCGCTCATCTACGTCATTGCTTGGTTGCGCGCCACTCTGAACGTGGAAAAGGTTCGTGACTACCTGACCGGGAAAGGTCGTGGCCTCGGGTACTTTCTGGGTGCCATGTTCGGAGCTGTGACGCCCTTTTGTTCATGCTCCAGCATTCCGCTGTTTCTGGGATTCACCACGGCCCGGATTCCTTTTGGGGTGACCATGTCTTTCTTGATCACTTCTCCACTCATCAACGAAATTGCCGTTGTGTTGTTGTGGGGGTTGCTGGGTTGGAAGTTCACATTGGTTTATGTCCTGGTAGGTCTGACTGCCGGCATCATCGGCGGCTTCTTCATGGACAGCATTCGTGCCGAGCGATGGCTGCAGCCTTTCATCATTGAGTCTATGAACAACCTTCCGGTTCACTCTGCTGAAAGCTCAGATACTTCAACAGAAAAACTGTCGTTGCGGGAGCGCCATCTTTTTGCGTACTCAGAAATGACCTCGATCTTTCGCCGCGTCTGGCACTGGGTTATTGTCGGTGTCGGTATCGGAGCACTTCTGCACGGTTTTGTCCCCGACAACTGGTTTGCCGAAAATCTCGGTGCCGGTCAATGGTGGTCTGTTCCGATTGCCGTTTTGGTCGCTATTCCCCTTTATTCCAACGTCACCGGCATTGTTCCTGTCATGGAAAGCTTGCTTGTTAAGGGCATGCCCATCGGAACCACTATGGCGTTTTGCATGAGCGCTGTTGCGGCAAGCATCCCCGAATTCATCATGTTGCGGCAAATCATGACGGCAAAGCTCCAGGCGGTCTTTATCGCCTATCTGTGGGTCATCTTTACATGCGTCGGGTGGCTCTTCAATATCCTTGAACCGTTCATTACTCAATAAGGAGAAATCATGGAAATCAAAGTCTATGGTCCCGGTTGCGCCAAGTGCGTTATGGTCGACAAACTGGTGCGTGAAGTCGTTTCTCAGAAATCACCTGATATCTCGGTGGAGAAAATTTCTGATATTCGCGAAATGATGAAAGCTGGCATCCTCTCAACACCTGCGGTCGTGATAGACGGCGTGCTCAAATCGTCAGGCCGTGTCCCCAGCAAAGAAGAAATCGAGTCCTGGATCAGCTAAACATTCTCACCGCTCCGATCCACAGCGTTCCAATCTCTTTGCCTCAGGTTCTGTTGCAACGACGAAAACTATTCACTCAAGCCCAATCTCATCGAAAGATCCAGAGCTGAGGTTGTTGCGACAAATTTTGGGGTTTATTATTTGATCGCTAATTAGCTTTTTAGCTAATTTGCTTTTACGTGCTCACACAGGAGAGTCGCTATGGCGAACAAACACAAATATGCCATGGTCATTGATTTGACTCGGTGCGTCGGTTGCCAGTCTTGTACCGTCAGTTGCAAGTTTGAAAACCATGCGCCCAAGGGGTTCTTCAGAACCTGGGTTTCTGATCATGAAATCGGAAGATATCCCAATACAAGGAGAGAATTCCTCCCTCAGCTTTGCAATCAATGTGACAACCCAGCTTGCGTTCCTGTATGCCCGGTAAAAGCAACTTGGAAAGATGACAACGGCGTAGTTGTTATTGACAAGTCGAAATGCATCGGGTGCGGTGCTTGCGTTAAGGCGTGTCCTTATGGAGACAGGTTCCTGGATCCGGTTAAGAAAAAGGCCGACAAATGTGATTTCTGCTTCCGTCGAATCGAACAAGGCCTACAACCGGCATGTGTTGAAACCTGCGTCGGAGGAGCTCGCATTTTTGGGGATCTCGCTGACCCCGCAAGCCAGGTCTCCCAACTTGCCTCATCAAAAGATGCCAAGGTCCTCAATCCCGGTTCGGGCACTCGTCCCCAGGTGTTCTATATCGGACTTGATCATGCTATCGAACACACTCCGGTTCATTGAATTTGGGAGGAATGAAAATGCAACGCAGGAATTTCATCGAATCATTTGCAGCCGTTGGTGCTGCCACCGGTTCTTCTCTGTTTGCGGTTCCTTCTTTGGCTACTGGAACCAACACTATTACAGAAACGAGCCCCGAAACAGCTCCCGAATGGATACGTGACAAAAAAACAGGAAATTTCCATATCAATCCAGACTATTGTGTCCGTCACTCCGTCTGTCTGCAGTGTCACGGCGAATGCGGTATTCGTGCCAAAGTCGAAAGAAAGACGGGAAAACTTGTGCGACTTGTTGGTAACCCATGGCACCCGAACACAAAAATTAACTACCTCGATATGCAAACGCCTGTCAGCAAAACTGCCGCTGATCCAGGAACACTCTGCGCTCGTGGTGTCTCAGGTCTGCAGGTTCTTTATGATCCGTACCGTATTCGCGTACCGTTGAAGCGTACAGGACCTCGCGGTTCCAACGAATGGAAGCCCATTTCCTGGAAGCAACTTCTGGACGAAGTTGTTGATGGGGGCAAGATTTTTTCCGATGTCAACGATCCTCTCAGCAAAAACTTGGACATCCATGGTTTTCGGTGGCTGTATGAACGTCGGGAATCTCTGATGGACCCGGCCAATCCGGATTACGGCAACAGAACCAACGGTTTGGTACTCCAGGGAGGACGTATCGTCAAATCAAGAAAAGATTTTCAAACGCGCTTTGCCAATTCCTTTGGCACAGTTAATAGCTACGAACATACAAATATCTGCGAACAAAGCCATCACATTGCAACCGGAGAGACATACGGTGGCAAACATAATTTCCACGCAGATCTGTGCAATAGTGAATTCGTTATGTACTGGGGTACTGCACCGGGTGAAGCAAACTTCCCGATGCAGACGCTTGGGAAGTATTCCGCATATGCACGCAAGCGCGGCTGCAAAATTGTGGTTGTAGATCCGGTATTGCCTGTAACCGTCACATCGAACCCGAATATGAAATGGGTTGCGATTCGTCCAGGAACCGACGGCGCCTTGGCTATGGGTATGTTGCAGGTCATCATTGACGAGAAACGTTTTAATAAAAACTTCCTCTCACGTCCAAATGCTTCCGCTGCTCAAAAGGCCGGAGAACTGAACTGCACAAACGCTTCCTGGCTCGTCGTTACTGATCAAAAGCATCCGTCCTTCGGACGCTTTTTGAGCGCTAAAGAAGCCGGAATCGGAGAATCCGGTGCTGTTGTTATTGCTACCGATGGGAAACCCGCACTTGCGGCAAGTTGTCAGGAAGCGCAGATTGACTGCTCAACCAAGATCAATGGCATCGCTGTACAAAGCGTATTTAAGCTTCTATCTGAATCCGCCCACAAAAACACTTTGTCGGAATACTCAGAGATTTGCGGTGTTGCAGTCGACGAAATTCGTTCGCTTGCTCGTGAAATGACTTCACACGGACGAAAAGCCGTAGCCGAGTTTTACCGCGGAATTGCCCAGCATCCCAATGGGTACTACACGGGGCTGGCAATCAATGCCATTAATGTCATGATCGGCAATTTGAATTGGAAAGGCGGAGCTTCCACCGGAGGCGGCTCTTACGACTATGCCAAAGGCCGTTATGACCTCAAGACTATCCCCGGACTTAAAGCAGCAGCCAAGGGACTGCGAATTTCCAGGGAAAAAGCGCGATACGAACAATCCTCTGAGTTCCAGCGCATTAAGTCCGAAGGCAAGAACCCTTATCCTGCTCGCCGTCCATGGTTCCCGTTCTCAGGTGATATCTACAGCGAAATCCTTCCGTCGGCGCTTGAAGGTTATCCCTACAAAGCCGACATCCTGATCTGGCATATGGCAACTCCGCTATATGCGGCTCCAGGACAAGCCAGTGAAGAACTGATTGAAAAACTCAAAGATCCCCGCAACATTCCGCTGATTATCTCGAGCGATATCGTGATCGGAGATTCTTCAATCTATGCTGACTACATCATTCCGGACATCACGTATCTGGAACGTTATGTACACGTGGCTGTTCCCGACACTTTGATGAGCAAAGGCATCGGTGTACGTTATCCGGTAGTTGAACCACTGACTCAGGTAACCGATGACGGACGTCCTTTCTGTTACGAAACCTTCTTGATTGATGTGGCCAAGAGATTGGGTATGGCAGGCTTTGGCAATAAAGCCATTCCGGATCACGAGGGTCAGCTTTGGCCGCTCAACAGAATGGAAGACTACTACATCAAGGCGACGGCGAATGTCGCATATAACGGTTCGCCCTGTGCCGATGCAACCGATGAAGATATCGCTGTAGCCGATCTTTCCAAGTACTACAACAAGTACAAGGAATGCGTAAAGCCATCCGAATGGAAAAAGGTTCTTTACGTTATGAGTCGCGGTGGAAAATTTGAATCGGTCGCCAATCGCTACAACGGCGACAAACTCGGGCACGTTAATTCCACACTCATCAGCCTCTATAGCGAAAAAGTAGCCTCCGGAATCGATAGCATGACAGGTAAACGCTTTTCCGGTATCGCCCTGTGGCAAAAGCCTTTGACGATTCTCGGAAAAGATGTTGCTACTCTGGACGATGTCCAAACCAAACCCTTTGTCATCGTCACTCAAAAATCCCCGATGCAGTCGCATTCAAGGCTTCCTGCTTGTACTGTCATTCGTGAAATACGACCTGAAAATGCTGCCGAAATCAATCCAGCTGAAGGTCGAAAACTTGGTATCAAAACCGGGGACGAAGTTGTTATAAAAACGGCTACGGGGGAAAGACGCTGCAAAGTTCTTTTGCGAGAAGGCGTTGCTCCGGGCGTAATCAGCTTTATTGTCGGTTATGGTCACACGGGCTACGGCGCCGCCAAGGGGCGCATTGGCAATAAGACTCTTGCCGGTGATCCGGAACGTGCTCGAGGCGTCAACCTTAATCCGGTTATGCGACTTGATCCCGATGTTCCGATGATGGCTTTGATGGATCCGATTGGTGGATCCGCTGACTTCTACGACACACGGGCAGGAATTGAGAAAATCTAACCAATAACATAGAAAAACACGGCGGGAGATGCACTTCTCTCGCCGTCTAACAACTGAATCATGCAAAACGCTAGGGATTATCTGCAGTTATGTTGTTTGACCGCAGCAGGATTGATGCTTTCTGCGCCCAACACTGAACAAACGGACTTAATCAATAAATTAACAGGACAAAACTTGGATGCAAGCTCGCTTGCTGCCTCATTTGAAAACCTGTTTTGCCTACCAGGCTCAGCCAAGTATGTTCCGATCTACGAACACGTTCTCACGTCAGCAAAGGAAATCAATGGCAGGTTTGAATTTGACAGTCGCATTTCTGCTGAAGCCAGTCAGGCAATTGAGGCAGAGTTTGATAAACGTGGCTTTGGATGGCATAAATTTGTGAAGGATATGCCCACAGTTGGCGGAACAATGGTCGCGGATCATGAAGGACTCATTCTGCTCTTCATCGCTGCTTTGTCTCAGACCGCATATCCGACCGAGGAAACCAGGCGTTTCGTGGCTGGCAGGCTTCCTGCGATAGAATGTCTGGAAATAGTGCTGCGGGGCATCCCCGATCCTTATGCTTGTGCTCTGGCAACAACCATAAATGAAGCACGCACTGCTATCGTCAATTACTTCCAACTGTCGTAAACATCAGAATGGACAAGAGTGATCTGCCTTGGGATAGCCTGAAAGCTGATTGCCGAATATTCAAAGCGCTTGGGCACGAGAGCCGCATGGCAATGGTGTACGCTCTTGGTAAAAAAGGGGCAATGTGCGTGGGCGATCTTCAGAAAATCGCGGGGTCGTCGTTGCCGACAGTTTCCAGACACTTGGCCATATTAAAAAATGCTGGGATTGTCTCAAGTGAGAAACGTAACAATAGTATTTTCTACAAGCTCGAGATATGTTGTTTGAGCTCACTTCTGGACTGCTTGAACGAGCATCAAAATTGTTGCAAGTGTCAATCGCAATAAGGTTTCGAAGGGGAAGTTATAACGAAAATTGCGAACTGTGTTACATCCACGCTAGTTAAAAGTCACGGGGTAACTGGTTCAAATCCAAAAAGGGGCTTCACGCCATGAAAAGTAGAGCTTGACTTTTACATACCTCAAGGTTACCCCCGGTACAAGCGTGAGGTGAATAACTAGGGTGAAAGTTAGCCTTAGAGGCTCCGGTAGGTGCTTGATCTTTCAGGGATTTTTACTGATCTTCTAGTGCTTATACCGGTACTTCTCCTCAAAATTCCATCAAACATAGTAATACCCTTATTAGTAACAACCTCGTTACTAACAGAGCTGTTACTTAGTCGTCCCCTTTTTCTCGTCGCCGCTTTGCAAGAGAGAACTCTTCTGGCACAATTGCTGCCGATCAAACGGATTTCTCAGTGTTTACCGTGACCTTCGGGTCGATCAAACCTGAACTACAAACCACCCCGACGCGGGCGTTTGCCTGCGCGGATGCAAGAGTGTGGAGCCTACCCATTGCGGTGGACTCTTCTTGTCGTTTCGGTGGGTTTTCGCCTGTTGTCGGTTTCAAACACCCTCAACTTCAAAAGGAAAACCCATGCCCATGACATTTACCTCCTGCATCCCGGCTCAAAACTTCGGACTTGCGTCCGAGACAACGATCCCGGGTTTTCAGCCTTTGCAGCTTTCCCCTCCTGCGCCCGCTCAATGCGTTGCCGTCGACCCGTGCCACGTCTTTGAAGAATCGTTTCTTGAAGACTTTGTGCTGTGGTGGACATGGCACGACACCCGTACGCCGCTCTACATCGCGGGACCCACGGGGTGCGGCAAGACAACCTCCGTTCTTCAGTTTCTCGCACGCGTCAATGTTCCGGTCATCTCCGTGACCTGTTCACGTCGCTTCGTGAAGGACGATCTTGTCGGCCGCTGGGGCGCACACGAAGGAAGCTTTGCCTGGATCGACGGCCCCGCGACCATCGCGTGGAAAACGGGAGCCGTGCTGCTCATTAACGAATTTTCGCTGGCGCCACCCGAAGTCTGGGTGGGTGCCAACGACATCTTCGAGGGGCAGTCCATCACGATCGAGAAGACAGGTTTGAGCATACCGAGACACGACAACGCCCGGGTCATCGTCACCGACAACTGCCGTTGCGGAACGTTGCCCGAATCGGCCTACAGCTCGCGCAATCAGCAAGACGTCAGTACGTGCGATCGCTTCTGGCACCTTCAGGCCTCCTGGCCCTCGCCGGAAGTGGAAACACGTATCGTTCTTGCGCGCTGTGAGCGTGCCGTGCCCGGCGGATTGCCGGCCCCTGCGCCCGACATCCTTGCCCGGTGTGCCGCCCGCTTTGCCCAAGCCTCGCGCACGAACCCCGCTCGTGATGCGGATTTCGCAAGCGACGATGTGCCTCCGGCATTGAGCACGCGCGTGTTGATTCGCTTGTGCGAAATCCTCACTCAGTTGCTCGCAAGCGGCATCGCTCCCGATCAGGCGCTCGCGCGAGCCGTCAGGCTTGCCATCGGCAGCGCTCTGACGGATCAAGCATGTTTGGCGCTCATGGAGCTTGCGGCATTTCACTTTGCTCCGCTCTTTGAGTCACTGGGCTCTGCGGCCAAAAAGTGTCGTCGCCAAGCGCGGCTGCAGACGCTTGACTAAGTCGCCGCCAGACTCTTCGACCACCTCCTTTCTTTGCGGTTTTCCCCCGAAGAACAGTCCTCTCGACTCTTCCGCCCCCGTTCTCCGTCCTTCCGGCTCAAGATCCGTGACTTGTCTGCGACGCGCTTTATCAGCACGTCTTCGACAAGCGTCGGGTTCTTTTGCGCGCGCAACGGACCGCAACGGGGTCTTTTCTTTTGGAAATTCCCGATGCAGCACGATCCCCGCCCCGAACCCGCCCCCATGACTGACGCCGAAATCGCAAAACTCATCCCTCCGAAAGGAAAAGAGAGTTTTGTGCACTGGTACTTCATGCACATTGATCTTGAACCCGACTGGAGAACCGCCATGCCTTCCTGCGGACCTCGCTTTAGCGAGCTCTCGGAAAAGCAGTTTGCGGATCTCTACGCAGAAAATCTTCCGGCCAAAACGGCTCGCCTTGAAAACATCGATGCCGGGTGCCGCCCCCGCCCAAATTGCCTCAAAAGGCTTCGCGCAGGACCAAGCCCCTCAAACGGTGTTTGCGCGGCCGCTTCAAGCGCCCGCCTCAGAGAGCAGCCAAGGCTGTAAGTTAAACCGTCCGAGTCGACTGTCGCCGATGGCTTTGACTCGACCGATTTGCCGGCTGAAATGTTTGCGGTTTGTTTCTTTGCGCTCTTTGCCTTTTTCCCGACACGTTCTTCTTTTGCACAAAGAATGGGACGTTCGGGAAAAAGGCGAGCGTAAAGATTTCCTGCCTTCGTTTTTGTTTTTCCGTCTATTTCAAGTCAGCCGCATGCCGCTATCCTCGAAACCCTGCGCGTCCTCGCCCGCTCAGAGCCGACATCTGAGGACAAACGGTCACGTCGGCGCATCGGATTGCAAAGCGTCGTTTAATGTGCTCGCCGGCCGACTTTTGCAGCGGCTGTGTCTCTCGTCGGGCTTTCGCAACGGTTTTCGGCAAACCTTGGAGGCGGTCTTAACCGGTCTTCCCTACGCCGACAAAAAACGGTATCAAAACCTCTGTCTGTCGCTTCTGCGATCCATTCTGGATTCAGAACTCAGAGGCAACGTGCGATTGATCGAAATGCTTCTCTCGGCGGTTGCCGCGCTCTTGCGTTCGGGTTTTAAAACCGCAGTTTTGCTTGATTGCGACGCACAAAGTCTGCTGCAGGCGATGCTTGAAAACGAAGCGCAACTGACGCGGATTTGCCGGACATACGAACGAAGCGGGCTAACCGCTCTTGCTCTTCTCTGCAGTTTTTACGCAACCGTTCAAAAAGAGCGCGGCGACACGTCGCAATCGTCGGTCTTTGCCCGTCTTCTCTTCGTGCGGCATTCGTTTGCCGCATTCATCGCCTCGGCCTCAACGGCAACACTTCTGCGGACGCTCACAAGCGTGCGCGTCCGCCCTCAAGAGAAGTCCCCCGTGCGGCTTTTTTTGTCGCCTGAATTTTTCGCGCCCGTTTTTCATAGCCACCTGCACAGCCACCCTCTTTCGTTTGTCAACGACCTGCCCCACACCAATGCACCGGCCTCATGCGAAAGAGAACTCCTGCAGCTTTTGTCACATGCCGGTCTTGTTGGCGCCACGCATCGGGCGCGCCGCTGGACCGACGACGGTCGATTGACCGATGAGATCCTGTGGGAACTCGGCCGAGCAACCGTCCGACGCCTCTTCTCGCTCATCACTTCCGAGACGGCCATGGCCCTGCAGGACGCCGCCTATGACTACCTGCAACTTGAAAGTGACTCCCAATGCATCATTGATCGGTCCGACAGTGCCGGTAAAACAAAAAGGGCCTCCCCGACGATGTTGTGTCATCCAGTGATCAACGGCGCGGTTGCGACAGTCGGGTTGTTCTCCTGGGCAAATGCCGTCTTGGTGCAAGCTCTTGCCCGCGTGGGCAAAACCGTGAAAACCGATCACGGCGCCCGGCGTTTTTTCGTTATCGGATTTCAAGCGCAGGAAAACGCCGACACTGCCTCTCCTTCCGGTCGTTTGTCCCGAACTCCATCCGCAACCTCCGGCTTTTGCGAGGAGTATCTTTCGGTTCGCAAACAAACACTGGAGACGGTAACGGACAACACCCATTTTTTGCCTGCACTTCCCATCGGGCTATTTGTGCCGTCTCGGTTCTTTGCGACGCCGCCGGCACTTTGGCTTGCTCCTTTGGAAGCGCTCGGACTTGCCGTCATCTGCACGCGCGCGCCGACAAACGCCGTTTCCGTCGAGAAAGCAGAGGAACCGTCGAAGCAGTCACGTTTCAAAGACACTTACCGATACGAATCGGGCGTGCTCTTTTTGTTTTTCGATTCCACGGACACTGCCCGTTGGTGGCTGAAACGGCTGTGTAAAGGTGATTTCGCCGACTTCAAGCAGACTTCGCGAGCCCGTCTTTTGAAGCACTTTCTTCTCACTGACGTTATGGCGCGGCTGCTGCGAATTCTTGTTTTACAGACTCGTCAAGCCGATCAGAGCGTCGGGCATCAAATCCTCGGACAAAGTGCGGCGCTCGCCGAAACCCCGACGGGCGAAACAGTGCGGCGCGAGCTCAAAAAGTTTCTACCCGTTCAACATTTTCGCAAGGTCTGTGCCGCCTCCTTTGCCGAATTGGCTCACGGTTTTCTGGCGCACGACCTGCAGCACAAGGGTCGAACCGACGTCGCCACCGGACTCGAAGCTGTGATCGAAGCCCAAAAACGACAGTTGGCCAGCGCCCGCAGCAAACGGCTCAAACGCATTGCGGCTCGACCCGATCCTTAACCGTTGAATTCTTTCGGATTTTCTCGTATGTCCCTGATCAAACTTCTTACCCACCGACGGCGTTCGATTTTTACGGCCGGCACCGACGCGGTGCGTGCCGACACGTGGCGCCCCGCCGTCGAATTGTGGCCGGCGGCCGCCTGGAGCCTCACTGCAGCCACCGCCTTGGGCTTGACGCTCACTGCAGTGACGCCGAGCGTGCCGGCTCTGCCCATAGGGTTGGCCGCAGGTATCTTGGCCGTACTGCGGCTGCGATCCGCTCTGAGTGTTCTCAAAGATCGTGCGTCCTTGGCGGGCAGCGCACTGGAACTCATCTCCTCCCGATCCTTTGCCCGACGACTTTTGCGCGCTCGTCGCGACATGGCCGGCAAAGGCAACAACGAAACCTTTGCTCCCGTCTGGTTCGGCCTCGGTTTTGATTGGGGACCCGAACACGCACAAAAGCTCTATGAACTCTCCAAAATCGATGTCAACCGATTGCTTCCCGCGCGTGCGCTTTGCAAACTTTTGACCGGCACCGAGCCCAAAGATTCCCGTACGGTGGGGCTTTCGGCCATCGACGGACTGGAAAGCCGCAAAAAAGACATCTGGGTGTCGGAAAAGACCTTGGAAGGCGGCACGCTCATTGTGGGGACAACTCAGGCGGGCAAAGGTGTGCTTTTGACGAGTCTTGTCACGCAAGCGATTCTTCGCGGCGAATCCGTCATCGTGATTGACCCCAAGATGAGTTCGCGTCTGCAAAACGCCGTGACGGCCGCGGCAAAACTCGCTCACCGCAGCCCCCCGCTTTTCTTTCACCCCAACCATCCCGAGGGGCTTCGCATCAATCCGCTGACGCACTTTGAGCGTCCGAGTGAAATCGCAAGCCGCATCACCGCCGTCATGTCTGACTCGGGCCCCTTTACGTCGTTTGCCTGGTCAGCCGTCAACGTTGTCGTCGACCTGCTCGTCCACGTCGGCAGGACTCCCTCGATTGCCGCGATCGAATCGGTACTCACCGGTGACTTCGAAGATTTGCTTTTAGAAGCGGCAGAACTTGACTGCGGCGAGGACTATTTCGACATGCTCGTCTCTGAGGCCAAAGTCAAGGGTAAAAAAGGTCGCGAGGGCGTGCTTGACGTTCTGGATCGAGCCAGGGCCGAAGAAAGACTCTCGGAAGCAACCCTCAAGGGTGCGGCAACCTATGCCCACGACCCCGTGCATTTTTCCAAGATCACGGCGAGCCTCATGCCGGTTCTGGCAATGCTCACCTCCGGAGCGTTGCGACAAACCCTCTCGCCTCGCGACGACGATCCGCTCGCCATGAGTCTTTCGGAAATCATCGCCCAGCGAAAGATTCTCTACGTGTGCCTCAATTCGCTCCCGGACCCGACTGTTGCGGGCGCCATCGGTTCGATGCTTCTTGCCGACCTCGCCTCCTGCGCGGGCGAACGTTACAACAACACGTCCATCTCCCGAAACACTGTCAGTCTCTTCGTAGACGAGTGCGCAAACACGATTAGTCGCTCGCTTATCGAAATCCTCAACAAAGGCGCTGAATCGGGGCTTCGAACCACTTGCGCCATGCAGACCGTCGCCGACCTGGCCGCCCGTCTGGGTTCGACCGATGAAGCGCGCATGGCGCTTGGCAACTTCAATAGCCTCGTGGCCCTGCGCACCAAAGATCGGCTCACGCAGGAATTCGTCGCCGAAACGTTCGGGCGCACCTACATCGCCAATACGGCCGCAACACTCACGAGCGCTTCGGATACGGCACACCCGGGGCACTTTACGGCAGGCGCTTCGCGTCAAATCACAGCCTCCCGCGAAGAAATCATTCCGTGCGACGTACTCGGCAAACTCCCCAACTGCGAATTCTTTGCCTCCCTCGCCGGCGGCCGCCTCATCAAAGGTCGCACACCGATTCTGATCCCGGACGAGGATCTGTTATGCGAATAACGCTTTTTACTTTTCGAAAGGTAGCGCAATGACCGCCAAACCCATCGGCACCTTTGCCCGCAACTGCTTTCTATTGATTTTCGTCCTGTGGCTTGCCGTTTTTTGCTTTGCCTCGGGCTCTTCCGTCGAGTCGGTTTTTGAAAAGGAAAGCGTCGCTTGTCAAGCTCACTGTCGCGCACAGCTTGAAAACCGATTGCAGTCAATCAACGGTTGGTTTGATGCGCTGCGCAGGAAAGTTCACTTTGCCATTGTGTCGATACCGACAACCGACGAAACGTTTGCGCCCATCGAGGCTGAGATTCGCAACGGCGTTCAGACAACAGTTTTCAATCGTCTGCATGCCGTGCAGGAACTCATTCATCTTGTGAGTCTTCGGCTGGAGGTTTTCAAATGCGTCTTCGGCCTTATCACGCTGCTGGCCATAGCAACTGTAATTGATGCCGCAAGCCTGCGCTCAATTGCGCACCATACGTTTGATGCCTCACGTCCGGCCGTGAGTTTTACCTCTGCGTTGGGCTTTTTGGGAGCGCTTACTCTGGGGGCCGCCTTAGTTTTAATGCCTTTTACCGGAGCTGCTGCTGCGGGGCTTTCTGTGATTGCCATCGGATGCACGGGCCTGCACACATGGGTGCGGTATTTCCACAAGCTCTGAGTCTTACCAATCGACTCGATCCACGTTGGCGGCCGCACAAGTGCCGAGTGTGTTTCAGCACAAACGAAAAGCTCCCGGCCAATCCAAACCCAGGACAGATCGGCGCGGGAGCTAAAGACTGTCAGCCGAGCCATGCCCGATTCTGAAAAACCGAATCAGGCGACGGCTCTTTCGACGGACCGATAAGAAGGCGTACTTCGCACGCAACTGCAGATTCATCGCGCTGCGTTAAAGGTTCCGCCTGAAGAAATTCACCTTCATGTCAACGATTACCAGAAAGTACGAGTTTCGGCTCGCAAGAAATTTTTCTTTTCTGACCCAAGCGATCAGCAGAAGCATTTTTCAAGCAGTCAGTGCTTCATAAAGTCCCCATTCTTCGTCAGTTCAGCTTTTGCATGCCTTGTTGCCGACGTCGTGGTGGTTCTTCCCGAAACAACGGCAAGAACATTGTCCCAATGGTTGCCAATCACAATTTACAAAACGCCCCAACTCGGGGAATCCCCGTTTTATCCGACTCTATACTGGCACGAATCCAAAAACGCCGACCCTGCCAACCAATGGCTTCGCTCCATCATCATTTCTCATACAAGAAGTAGTCTCGGGAATCATCCGACAGTTAAGTGATTCAACACGTTGTCATATTGTCGTCAACAAACATTGAGTCATCTATTTTTTAGCCGGCTTATTTTTTTATATTGTGTCTTCTTTCCAGTCCCTTCCGTAAGATTGTTTAGTCTCCGATCCTGACGCGATATATTCTTTGTCTCGTCATCCGTTTCATTAGCCGGCTATGTTCTTCCCTTAAATTCTTGTAATGGAACGGCTTCACGCACACACGACGCGCGAAATGCAACCAAAACGCTCAAAAGTCAACTCCCTAAATTTTTGACATAAATCAAAACTACGTAGCACCTACGTGGACGAAAAATTGCGATCGAGACAAATAGAGGACGGCCGACAGACCGTCCCGATCACTGTCGTTTAAGGGTGTCCGCTCATGAGAATTCGACACCCGCAAGAAACACAGAGAAACAGGAGAAGAACTGATGTCTGAACTGCAAATTTCCCGCCGCAAGCTGCTCAAAGCCAGCGCTGCCGGCGCCGTGGCCGCTTCGACGGTTTCGGCCCCGAGCCTGTTGATGGCAAAGGAAGCCAAAGCCGCACAGGATACGGCCAAGATCCGCGACTTCGACATGATTAAGGCTTTCTACGCCAACTATCCCAAGAAGCTTGCTGCCGTTCGCGCCAAACTCGGTCGTCCGCTGACGCTCACCGAAAAGTTGCTTTTCGTGCACCTCTATCATCCGGAAAGCCTCACCGAATTCAAGCGCGGCCAGGACTACATTGAACTGCGTCCCGATCGTGCCGGTACGCACGACATCGGCGGCCCGATGGCCATCCTGCAGTTCCTCACCTCCGGCAAGGAACGCATCGCACTGCCCGCGGCTCTGGTTGCCGACCACCTCGTGACGGCTCAGACCGGCGTTCGCAAGGATCTCCAGATTGCCGACCGCGACAACGTTGAAACCTACAGCTTCCTGCGCGACGTCTCCCGCCGCTACGGCTTTGACTTCTGGCCTGCCGGCACGGGCATCTGCCATCAGGTCTTCCTTGAAAACTACGACTTCCCGGGCGCCATGATGCTGGTGACCGACAGCCACACCCCGACGGCCGGCGGCATGGGCATGCTCGCCATCGGCGTGGGCGGCGCCGACCTGGTCGACGCCCTCATGGGTATGGAATGGGAACTGAAGATGCCCAAGATCATCGGCGTGAAGCTCACCGGCAAGTTGAGCGGCTGGGTCAGCGCCAAGGACGTGATCCTGAAGCTCTCCGGCATCCTCTCGACCAAGGGCGGCACGAACTCCATCATCGAATTCTTCGGCGACGGCTGCCAGCAGCTTTCCTGCACGGGCAAGGGCACGATCTGCAACATGGGTGCCGAAGTGGGTGCCACCACCTCCGTCTTCCCGTTCGACGACTCGATGGTTCGTTATCTGAACGCCACGGGCCGCGCCGCAGTGGCCGACATGGCCAAGGCTGTTGCCGCCGATCTGCGCGCTGATAAGGAAGTCTTGGCCGATCCCGCCAAGTACTACGACCGCATCATCGAAATCAACCTGTCCGAACTTGAACCGCACATCAACGGCCCCTACTCGCCCGACGCCGCCATGCCGCTCAATCAGGTGGCCGACCGCGTCAAGGAAAAGGGCTATCCGCAGCTGCTCGAAGTCGCTCTGATCGGTTCCTGCACGAACTCTTCCTACGAAGACTTCACGCGCGCCGCTTCGATCGCCAAGCAGGCTCTCGACAACGGTATCAAGGTGAAGACCCCCGTCATGATCGTCCCGGGTTCGATGCGCATTTACAAGACGCTCGAACGCGACGGCATCCTCGACGTGTTTGAAAAGCTCAACGCCACCGTGCTTGCAACCGCCTGCGGTCCCTGCATCGGTCAGTGGAAGCGTACGATCGGCGATCCGAGCAAGAAGAACTCGATCATCGAATCGTTCAACCGCAACTTCAAGGGCCGCAACGACGGCAGCGCTCAGACGCACGCCTTCCTCGCTTCGCCCGAAATCGTGATGGCCATGGCTATCAACGGCGATCTGACGTTCAACCCCATGAAGGGTTCGTACACGACCGCTAAGGGCACGACGATCAAACTCAAGGCTCCGACCGGTACCGAACTGCCGGTGAAGGGCTTCGTGACGGATCTGACCGACTGCATCCGCCCGGACTATGCCAAGATCGAAATCAAGGTGAGCCCCAACGCCAAGCGCATCAAGCTGCTCGAACCGTTCCCGGCTTGGGACGGCAAGGACTTCGTAGGCCTGCCCATCTTGATCAAGGCCAAGGGCAAGTGCACGACCGACCACATCTCCCCGGGGGGCAAGTGGTTGGCTTACCGCGGCAACCTCGATCGCATTTCGGACAACCTGCTCGAACGTGCGGTCAACGGCTTTACCGACGCCGCCGGCAAGACGCTCAACTATGAGACCGGCACGTACGACACGCCCGCCAAGGTCGCTCGCTACTACAAGAATCACAAGATTGATTCCATCATTATCGGCGACGACAACTACGGTGAAGGCTCAAGCCGCGAACACGCCGCTATGGAACCGCGTTATCTGGGCGTTCGCGTCGTGCTCACCAAGAGCTTGGCTCGCATCCACGAGTCCAACCTCAAGAAGCAGGGCGTACTCGCACTGACCTTCGTCAACCCGGCGGACTACGACAAGATCAAGGAAAAGGATCGCGTCTCGGTCCTCGGCCTCGACAAGCTTGCTCCGGGTCAGAACGTGACGATCGAACTCACGCACGCCGACGGCAAGAAGGAACGCTTCGAAGCCAAGCACAGCTACAACGCCAAGCAGCTTGCATGGTTCAAGGCAGGTTCCGCTTTGAACGCTCTCTAAACGATAGAGGGTAATTTAGGAATGGCGTCTTTCTCTCTCCGGCGCCATTCCTATTAGGATCTCCAAAACTTTCCTCTCTTTTGCGCATGTGATTCTTTGGAGTCGCGTGCGCATTTCTTTACGCCGGCTTTTTCCAGAACTTCCAACCGTTTCGCATATTGACAACGTGAAAAGGCACTTCGCCGTAAGTTCTCACAAACTGCGTCGGCATCAGCGCCTTATCCTTCTGATATTTGGCTTCAAACGCCGTCAACTTGCCATCCTGAATTTCAATAAAGTCGATTTCCTGTGCGTTCGTGCCGGTGCTGCGCCAGAAGTACATCTCCGTAAAGTCCTGATCGTAGACATGACGCTTGTAACGCTCCATGAAGAAGAAATTCTCCCAAAGCGCCCCAATCTCATTCGGGCGCGATGTCAACGGAGCAAAGTTACGCAAAACGGCATTTCTGACACCAAGGTCACAGAAATAGACTTTCTTTCCTTTCTTGAGTTCGTTGGCGAGATTTTTCGAGTACGCATCCACCCTTTTGACAATAAAGCACTGCTCTAGCAAATCCAGATATTTGATCACTGCCGTGCGACTTAATCCGGTGTCAGACGCCAACGTTTCGTATTTGATAATTTGTCCGACGTTCTGAGCAAGGTAGCTCACCAGGTGACCAAAAGGCGTCGGTCTTCTTACGTCGGCCAACGCAAAAATATCCTTGAAAAGGATATCGTCACAATAGTCAATCAAAGTCTTACGAGCATTGTTCGGATCTTCAATGACAGCCGGATACATCCCGTAGACCAACCTGTTGGGAAGATCCTGAAGCGCATTGGCCTCACCCACATAATCACTGAACTCATGCCACGAAATCGGCCAAAGCTGGTATTTGTCCAATCTGCCGACTGCAGACTCCTGGACGCCTCCTGCCAATTCCAGTGATGAAGATCCGGTCACAAAAATCGGCACGGGATTCGGCCTCTGCTCGTTAACATCGACTAGCATCTTGATCTTCAAGCCGATACCTTCAACATGCTGAGCCTCGTCGATAATGATCATCGGAGCCTGATCAAGCAACTGTTCGATATCGCCCTGTGTCTGAAAATTAAGCAACGTCGAGGTTGACGGGAGTTCCCCGTTGATCCACAGCGCTTTGGGCTCTGAAATCATTTTTCTCAAGAGCGTAGTTTTGCCCACGCGCCTAGAGCCGAGAACAACAAAAGCCTTGCCTTTGCGCGGAGCGCCGCCCTTCAGAAAATCAGTCAATTCGCGATAGATAAGCATCTGTAAAATCCTGACTTATATATCGGAATTTTACTGTAAAAAACCGTTTTATAAATCAATTTTTTACACCCTTATTTCCTTTTTGTCGGATAGAATTCAAAGGACCTTATCTATCGCGTTCCGGACTTCAAAATGCTGCAAGCTTTGCCCATTGGTTCCTCAGATTTCAGTACTCTTCGTGAAAACAACGAAATCTACGTTGACAAAACTGCTCTGATGTTCCAGCTGGCCAAAAGCCGAGGGAAAATTTTTCTTGCTCGCCCCCGCCGTTTCGGAAAATCGCTTCTGATCTCCACCTTTGACTCTCTATTTTGAGACGGTCCGAAGCACTTCCGCAGTCTGGAAATTGAAAAGCTCTAGACAGACAAAACCTATCCGGTAGTCCGTCTGGATTTTTCGGAGATCAAAGAAGTCAAGACTGCCGAAGATTTCAAAAAAAACTTTCACGACAAGTTGGCCGCCACATTCAAATCTGTCGGCTTTGAGCTTGTTGAAAGCCGTTTCGGTGTGATGACCCAGCTATCCAGCTGGCTGTCGACACTACAGTCATCCGAACTGGTGCTGCTCATCGACGAGTACGATGCTCCGCTCACGCACTGTCTGGACAAGCCGGAACTGTTTGAAGAAGTCCGCGCTACGATGAGCGAACTTTTCCTCACGCTCAAATCGCACGAGGGACGCCTGCGCTTTTTCTTCATGACGGGCATCACCAAGCTCAGTAACACGAGTATCTTCTCTGCATTCAACAACCTGCAGGATATTTCTCTGGATCCGTTCTACGGTGCCCTGCTCGGGTATACCGAAGACGAAATCAGCAAGTATTTTTCGTCTTATATTGCACAGGCGGCCAAAGCTCTTCTGGTGAGTCCCGACAAAGTTCGCTCCGAGCTCAAAGAGCTACTACGACGGCTTTTCATTTGACGAAAGAGCGTGTCACCACGTCTATTGTCCATGGTCTGTTCTTAACTTCTTGAACCGCCCGGATCGCGGTTTTCAGAACTACTGGTATTCCAGCGGCGGACAGCCGTCGGTACTGATGAAGTATCTGTCCAATCATGCCCTGTCGCAACCGATCACCTATGCAGAGGTTCGAGAACTTCGTCGGTCCGAACTCAATGCCGCTCGCCAGTATGACGATATCGGGCTCGACGTCCTACTCACTCAGGCAGGCTACTACACGATCCGAGAAGTGACGGAAGACGGATACGCACTGCTGGGCTATCCCAACTGGGAAGTTGCCGGCTCAATGGCTGAACTCTATGCCAATGAGCTGACGCAAGGAAAACGCATTCGTAGCTCAGCTGCTACCCCGATTCGGTCAGCGATGGAAAAAGGCGCCCTCGAAGCCGTCATCGACTACTTCAACGCCGCCGTGACGGCCATTGACTATCACCGCTACCCAATCAAAGACGAAGCCAGTTGCCGAGCCTATATGCAGGTTCTTCTGATTGGCGCAGCAATGATTCCCAAGGTGGAAATCCACAACGCACATGGCCGAAGCGTCATGGAAGTTGAAGTCAACGGACAGCATTGGGTTTTCGAGTTCAAGTTTGCTCGCCGCTCATCGGAAGTCACCGACCTGCTTGATGAGGCAATCAATCAACTCCGTACCCGTCACTACGGGGAGACATCCGTCAACACAAATCGCATCGGTGTGGCATTGGTTTTCGACAGCCAAAAACAACGATTCACGGCCTGGCAACGGGCCTAAGTCATTGCAAACAGGCTCCCATTCTTTAAATCCGTCGCGCCCAGATACCACTGACACCCACTAAAATGTCTCCTTTCCTCTTTCAGAAAGGAAGACGAGCCATGACCGAACTCAACGTCTGTGTGTTCTGCGGTTCCCGCACCGGGAACAATCCTGCGTACACCGACGCAGCGCACGCCGTGGCTCACGAATTGGCCAAACGAAACCTTCAGTTCGTCTTCGGTGGCGGCGGCACAGGCTTAATGGGAGAAACGGCGCGCACGGCACTCAAACTGGGCGTTCCCGTCACCGGCATCATCCCGACCTTTCTGATTAACCAGGAAACTCCTGTTGAAGATCTGTCCGAGTTGAAAGTGGTTGCCGACATGCACGAACGCAAGGCCAAAATGGCCGAGCTCTCCGATCTGTTCGTCGTGCTGCCGGGCGGCATCGGCACAATGGAAGAAGCCTGCGAGATGATCACCGGCAACTGGATCGGTCTTTACAACAAACCCGTGGGCTTTTTAAACGTCAACGGCTTTTTCGATGCGTTCTTTGCCTTTCTCAAAGACGCCGTCAATGCGGGCTTCATGCCGAAGCCCTGCTATGAGCGCGCCATCGTCGACTCAACAGCCTCAGGTCTCATCGACAAGCTTTTGGTTGCTCGCCTCGCCCCCGAGCTGCCTCGCAACGCGGACTGTTTTGACCACAAGTAACGCAAAATCTGTGGGCGCAATGCAGGACAAAGCGTGCGCTGCGCCTTAAAATCCAAGCGCGTGCGTTTACCGCCCCTTTTTTGAACAACTACTGAGTTTCAATGAGCAATCTACCCACTTTGGCCAAAGGTCCCGTGCTGCTGCCGGGCACCTTCAATAAGGACGCCATCGTCTTTATTGATGCCGAAGTGTCTCCTGAAACCGGCCAAATCGTTGATCTGGGTGCGTGCCGTGCCGACGGTCGTTTCTTTCATTCGAGCAATGTCGCGGCCTTCAAAGAGTTTTGCAAAGGAGCCGATTTTGTCTGCGGACACAATATCGTAGCCTTTGACATGCAGTATCTGCGCCCCGTCTTGGGCGACGGACCGCAAGCCGTCGATACGCTGCCGTTGTCTGCCCTTCTCTTTCCGCGCAAGCGTTTTCACAACCTGCTCAAAGACGAAAAGCTTCTGACCGACGAACTTAACAATCCTCTGTCGGACGCCCGCAAGGCGATGGCGCTTTTTGAGGAAGAGGTCGCAGCTTTCAATGAATTGCCCGGCGTGCTGCAGCGCTTATTTTGCGCCATGCTCAAAAACCGGCCGGAGTTTGCGGGCTTTTTCCGGTGCCTGAACGTCCAGACACCGACCTTTGCGGATCCCGCAGGCGTCATCAAACGCCTGATGGCAGACAAATTGTGCATTCTCGCCGATCTTGACGGCCTGGCCAAGCGGCAACCGGCAGAACTCGCCTACGCACTTGCCTTCATTCGCGCAGCAGAACCCGCAGACGTCATTCCGCCCTGGGTCAACACCAATTACCCGGCCACGCAGTCGGTGCTCAATGCGCTGCGCTATACGCCCTGCAAAAAGGGATGCCCCTATTGCAAAGAACGCCTTGACGTCAAAGCGGCTCTTTCCCGCTTTTTCGGTTTCGACTCGTTTCGAACCTACAACGGAGAACCCCTGCAGGAAATGGCCGCGCGTGCGGCCGTGGGCGGCGAATCGCTCTTGGCGGTCTTTCCCACGGGCGGCGGCAAGTCGATCACGTTTCAGCTGCCTGCTCTGATGCAAGGCGAACTCACCCGAGCGCTCACGGTCGTCATTTCGCCCCTGCAGTCGCTCATGAAGGATCAGGTGGAAAACCTCGTCTCCAAAGGCATCAGTCGCGCCGTTACCATCAACGGACTCTTGAGTCCGATCGAACGCTCCCGAGCGCTGGAAGCCGTGATCAGCGGCGAAGCCACCCTTTTGTACATTGCCCCCGAGTCGCTTCGCTCCCGCTCGATATTGGCCGCTCTGCAGCAGCGTCGTGTGGCGCGCTTTGTGATCGATGAGGCGCACTGCTTTTCGGTCTGGGGCCACGACTTTCGCGTTGATTATCTTTTCATCGCCGACTTCATCAAAAAGCTCGAAGACTTTTACGGCGGCCAATGCAAGATTGCCGTTTCGTGCTTTACGGCCACGGCCAAGCAAAAGGTCATTCAGGACATCTGCGACTACTTTAAGCAAAGGCTCGGCCTTGAGCTGCGCATCCTTGCGACTTCGGCCGAACGCAAGAACCTGAGCTATCGCGTCATTCACGTCGACAACGATGCCGAGCGCTACGCACGTCTGCGTGAGCTGATTGAAGCGGCCGAAGGCCCCGCCATCGTCTACGTGGCCACCGTGCGGGAAACTAAGGAGCTCGCTGCAGCCCTCACGGCCGACGGTCTTGAAGCCGTTGCCTTTGCCGGACGCATGGATGCGGCCGAAAAAAGCGCCAATCAGGATGCGTTTATCGCTGGCCATGTCAAGACAATCGTCGCCACCAACGCTTTCGGCATGGGAGTGGACAAAAAAGACGTCGCTCTGGTGGTGCACTACAACATCTCGTCATCGCTTGAAAACTACGTGCAGGAGTCGGGCCGCGCGGGCCGAGACGAGTCGCTTCAGGCGCAGTGCTGCATCCTCTTTAACGAGGAAGACCTCAACACGCACTTTGCGCTGTTGCGTCAATCCAAACTGACGCTTGCCGACATCCAGCTCATCTGGAACGCCATCAAGTCGATGAAAAGCAAGCGCTTTTCAATTTCTCCGCTCGAGCTTGCGCGCAAAGCCGGTCTCGAGTACGACGAACTACAGCTTGACACCAAGGTCAAAAACGCGATTGCCGCTTTGGAGATCGCCGGTTACGTGCGCCGCTCCATGAACGCTCCGCGCGTATACGCTACCAGCGTTGCCGTCAAAAGCACCATGGAAGCGCGAGAGCGCATCGAAGCTAGCCCCCTCTTTGCCGGTGAGTCCGAGCGCAACGAAGCCGTGCGCATCGTCGCTTCGCTCATTTCCGCTCGCAGCGGCTACAAAACCAAAGGGGAACCGGCCGAAACCCGCACCGACTGGCTGGCCGATCGCCTGGGCATCGCCCTTTCTCAAGTCGTTGCCGTTATCGGCAAACTGCGCCAGGCCGGCGTATTGCACGACGACAACGACATGGCCGCCACGGTCAGCAAACGTCTCCTCAAAACGGCTTCTTCCGTTCTCGGGACATACCAGACTCTCGAATCGCTTCTCATCCGTCGTCTGTCCGACGGCGGACGCGCCGACTTCAACCTCAAGGAACTCAACAACGAAGCCTTGGCCGGAGGTTGCGCCAGCGACGTCAAGAAGATCACGACCCTCTTGATGTACATGAAAGCTGCAGGGCAGCTTGACGAAATGCGCCGCACCCGCGGTTCGCAAAACGTTTCTCTCGCAACCAAACGCACGACGCAGGAACTTGAAGCCGCCGCGCAGATGCGAGCCGATCTGTGCGCCTTTATCGTTGAGACGCTCAAATCAATGGCCGCAAACGCTGTGAGCACCGCCTCGCCCGACTACGTCTCGCTCTCTTTTTCCGCCATACAGCTGCTGCGCGACTACCGCCAGCAAAGCTGGCTTTCCGAGACGCCCGTCACGCTGCGCGACATTGAAAACGCGCTTTTGTTCCTGCACCGCACGGGCGTTTTGTCGCTCGAAGGCGGCTTTATAGTTTCGTACCAGGGTATGACCCTCGAGCGCGTTGAGCTCGACAACAAGCGCCGCTACCGCAAGCAGGACTACGCTCAGTTTTCGGAACACTACCGCCAGAAGGTGCAACAGGTTCACATCGTCGGTCGCTACGCCAACCTGATGCTGGCCGACTATCAGGCGGCATTGCAGTACGTGCGAGATTACTTCGAGCTCGACTACCAGGAGTTCCTCAACAAGTACTTTGCGGGGACAGCCGCCGACGAGCTCAATCTCGGCCTGACGCCCTCGCTGCGCAACCGCATCTTCGGTCAACTCTCCGAGAAGCAGCGCGCGATCATCGACGAACAAGCGCAGTTCGTCGTGGTGGCCGCAGGCCCCGGAAGCGGCAAGACGCGTGTCTTGGTGCACAAGCTTGCAAGCCTTCTCGTTCGGGAAGATGTTCGCAGCGAACAGCTCCTGATGCTCACCTTCTCGCGCGCGGCCGCCACCGAATTTAAGCGCCGACTCATCGAACTCGTGGGCAAAGCCGCTTATTGTGTCGACATCAAGACCTTTCACTCCTACGCCTTCGACATACTCGGCCGTTACGGTTCACTGCAGGAAGCCGACGGCATCGTTCTCAAAGCCGCCAAAGAGATCGCTTCGGGCAATGCCGAGCCCTCGCGCATCGGCAAAACGGTGCTCGTGATTGACGAAGCGCAGGATATGGACGCCTCCGAAGCCGCGCTTGTCGATGCTTTGATCGAGCACAACGAAACGCTTCGCGTGATTGCCGTGGGCGACGACGATCAGAACATTTACGCTTTCCGCGGCGCCGACGGTCGCTTCATGCAGGATATGCTTGCCAAGCGCGATGCCGTGCGCCATGAAATGACGGAAAACTACCGCAGCACGCCCGCAGTGGTTGACTTCAGTAACGCCTTTGTGAGAAAAATCAAGGCTCGCCTCAAGACTCACGCATTAACCGCAGTGCGTAACGATACGGGTTCTGTGCGCCTCGTGAGCCACACATCCGAGCATTTCGAGGAGGCTCTCGTCAAAGGCATCATTTCGGATCTTTCCTGCGGCAAGCTCTCGGGCAGTTGTGCGGTACTCACCAACACCAACGAAGAAGCGTTTACGCTGTGCGCCATGCTGAAGAAAACGGGCGTTGCCGTATCACTTATTCAGTCGCAAAAAAGCGTCGGTGTCGCCAATCTTGCCGAGGTACGCGCTCTACTGAAATACATGACCGCACAGATGCACGGTCAAAAGCGTGCTTCCGTGCGTCTTTTTGCCGATGCCGAGCAATGGCTTAAAGCAAGCTACGGCGCCAGTATCTGGCTTGACAACGTCCTTCGCCTCATCGAATCCTTTACCGCCGTGTTGCCCGCCGAAGGTTTCTTCTACCTTGCCGACTTCGAAGAATTCCTTCGCGAATCAGTCCTTGAAGACACCTTTGAGCGCACGGCTTCGAGCATCGTTGTTTCCACCATCCACAAGGCCAAGGGACGCGAGTTCGATCACGTCTACATTCTTTACGCCTCGCGCTCCTTTGAAGACGATGACGCCAGACGCAAGCTCTATGTAGGCATGACCCGCGCGCGCTTTGATCTCACCATTCACTACCGCGGCGCGCTCTTAAACCAGACGCTGCCCGAGACCGTTCATCCGTCTGTCGATAAAACCGCGTACAACGCGCCTGACGAACTGACGCTCACACTCACGCACGAAGACGTTTGGCTCGATTATTTCGAAGACAAGAAGAGATTGATTCTGTCGATGCGAGCGGGCTTTCCGCTCACGCCCATCGAAGAGGGCCTCACGATTCGCACGTCCACCGATGTCGTGCGTCTGGTTGTTTATTCAAAAGCTTTCCAAGCTCGTCTGGCGCAATTCAAAAAGAGCGGCTTTACGGTTCAATCCGCCGAGATCGGCTTTATTGTTGCCTGGCGCAAAAACCCGGAAGATCCGGAGCTTGCCGTCGTTTTGCCGACCCTTCACCTCAAACGCGGCAACAGCGCCCAAACGGAATTGATTTTCTAAGGTTCAACTCTCAAATTGGTCGTCGGCCGCAGTAAACTGAATCTGGGTTCGTACTGATTTTGCTGTGCAATTTCGCATTTTCCAAGCAAATCTTTACGTCGGCTTACTTTTGTCCGGAATAAGATAATTGTCAGGAACAAAAGTCTTTTTCAGTGATCTTCGATGTCTTCCCCAGGAGACAGCTATGACAAACATCTCATTCTCTCGTCGCCGCCTCATTCAAGGCGCTACGGCCGTTTTGGCAGTCGGTGCCGTTCCGGGCATTGCGCTTGCCAACGCCGACAGTCTTCTTGCCGACATTCTGATCGGTGTCGGAGACGCCATGAAGCGCGACTACATCCGTGAACACTACGGTCGCGGTCGTTGGGACGGCCACTACTGGCACTATGAAGGCCGCCGTTACACGCCGACCCAATATCGAGATTTCTGGCTGTCTCGCTATGAGCCTCCCGCTCCGCGTCCGCAACCGCGTCCAGTACCGGGTCCAAACCGTAATCCCCCGCCCTGCGGCAATGGTCCCTGCGGCCCCGGCAATCCTCCCGGCCGCGGTCCCGGCAACCAGGGTCGAGGCCCGGGTCCCGGCAGGAATGGTCCCGGCAGAGGTCCGGGTAACGATCGCGGCCCCGGCGGCCCCGGACCTCGTTAAACCGTCAATCTGATTGAACCGTTTGAGAGAACCAACAAAGTCAACTACCCCGCTCTAAAGAGCGAGGCTTGAAAAAAGTCTTGGTTGACTAGCCTCAGGCCGCCCA
>ENA-UOJD01000917-UOJD01000917.1-human-gut-metagenome-genome-assembly--contig:-P48-NODE-917-length-34703-cov-14.948886_pt1 | contig 34703 bp, 26 predicted proteins | sample MGYA00242342_ERZ723889 | MGnify/ENA metagenome assembly ERZ723889
GGTCGTTTTCGTTTCGGGTGCTTAAAAAGGTAGGGATTAGGGGATGCAAGGTTTTACACGGAAAATACTACCCGCAGGGCTGGAGATTTTCCCAGAAAACAGGAGGCTTGACCTTGCATTCCCGTCAAATCCCGGAATTACCTTTGCGCCCAGAACGAAAATGACTACCTGATGCGGCGTACTGAAAGGCGCAAAAATGGAGGTAAACGGAAGTAGAGGTAGATTAGGAAAAAACTTCAAAGAGAAAATCCGTAAAAAGAGGGAAACTAAAAAGGACAAGGAACATTGCCGGAAGCGTGAAACCGGGCAAACCATCCGTAAGGAAGTATGGTTTATCTGTTTGGCCAAACCTGTTTGGTCGGGCTGATAAATCATTCTTCCCGGTTTGCCTGCCGAGGGTGACGGCTTGTGCTATTCTTGGGCAAGCGGTCGCATACGGCTTTCCGTTTCCGGCTCAAAGGAACAGCAAAAGAAAAAATCCTCTGAAAATCCGTAAAAGTACCTCAGTGGCATAAGCACAAAAGAAATGGACCTTGCTTCATCAGTCTAAACGGTAGTTTAGGCGTGAAACAAAGCCCTTTTCTTCGCTTATGCAAATATTCGGTACACGTTTGTTCAAACTTGTTTGGGTAATGGTGTACCGATGGTATGCAATCGCTTTTACGGAAAAGCCTTATATCAAGGCAAAAAATGGAGAAATCTTATCCTCAATCTCCCGTTTTATTTATACTTTCCTCTAAGAAAACGTCAAGACCACCCCTGTCTTTATGGCTACAATCATAAGTATCTATATGCCGGGACATAATTCTCCTTGGCCGTCCTTTGTGGGGCGGTCAATAGGATTGTAAAAAGTATCATTTTCCTCTTCGGGCTTTATAAACCAACACTGGCATCCTAAGTCGCTTAAAGTATCAGCCAATTTGCAAAACGGGGTCACACGCCACCACAAAAGTACTGACCTTACAACAAGCGGTATATTATGAGTTGCCATCGGCTTTCGCCTGAAGCATCTTATAATCACGGTATGGAACCCCCTCATTCAACATATGCCAAACGGCAACCAACATCTTACGCGCTATCGCCACTTTAATTTTCATCGCACTCTTCTTCCTGACTACAGTCTGTATGTAACTGAATTGTGAATAGAAACAGCCCTGTGTACGGCTTGCCCCCCATGCGCATTCAATCATTGTCTTCCGGATGTACTTGTTGCCATGCGTTATCTTACGCGATTTGATTTTTCCTGCGCTTTCCTCATTACGAGGTTTGAGTCCGCACCATGAGACCAGTGCCGAGGCTGTAACGAACATTTTCATGTCGGCTCCTATTTCTGAGAGTATGGAGGTTGCCGAACGTTCTTTCACCCCGGGAATGGTCTGCAGGTTCTCGAACTCTTTGGGGAATTCTTTCTTACAGATGTCTGTCAGTTTCTCCTGACACTCCTGAAGATGTCTGTCATCCAACTCTATCTCTTCACGGTATTGCCGTATCAAATCAATGTCGACCTCTGAGACAACACCGGTCAACGAGGCGATTATCACATCCTTGCCGACACGGTTTACCGTGCGCCCGTGAATGGCATCCGCAAGTCTCACGGCATCTGTCACGCCTGCGGACAGAAGACGGACAACTTCCCTGTAGCTTTTGCTGTCCGTGGAAGAGACATGGTTGCTGATGCGGATATTGCAACGCTGGAGAACCGCATCGAGTTTGGTCAATTTGTAGACTTTCTCCTTGTTCAGGTCGAAGATGCGGCGGTTGTATTGCCGCATACGCTGCACCAAGGGGGCGGGGACGAAACTTCCACGGATAAGATCCTTCATGGTACATTCGGCTATCCACGCGGCATCCCGCACATCACTTTTACGACCGGGAAGCTGCCTGATGAAATAGGGGTTGACCAGTTTCAATTCCTCGATGTCCTCCAGGATGCGCCAGACAGGGTGCCAGTAGATACTGGTACTTTCCTTCGTCACTTCCGTTACTTCATGATTGACCAACAGTTGATGCAATTCTTCCAGTTCGGGGGTTAAAACTCCGTACCTGGCTTCAAATTTATCGCCATTCTCACTTAAAATACAAACAAAGACACTATCTTTGTGAACGTCAAGACCACATACTATCCGCATAGGCTATTACATTTTGAGACCAAAAGCTCGTGAAACATTTATTTTGAGGCTCGCCCACCGAGACCTCCACGCCATAAAGATAGGGGTGGTCTTGACGTTTTCTTATTGCACTGGCATATAAATCGAGATTTATATCTAAATTTGCATACGAAGAGTTCTTTGAAGGTTACGCAACGCGCAGAGGAATAATGCAGTAGATAATTAACTAAATCGTAACCTATTACTATCATGAGCGATTAACATACGCTCATGATAGTAAAATACACTCTTTTTGTAACTTCGTCAAATTAAAAATACAATGTGTATTTTATCGGAGGCTTACGAACAAAGCATCTAAACACGACAATAGCACTGCAGGAGTGCAGGCTATTGCTGTATTTAGCAAATTGATTTACCTTAATATTATTCAAGAAGAATTTTAAGATTATTTTGGGTGTGTATCTATTATATGCATCGGTTGCACTACTTTGATTTCTCCACTATTGTAATAAAAAGCCCCAGACAGATCATAAGATATGCCAATATTCTGATAGTTGTTCGCACGAAGACATTTCTCTCCCAATGTATAGTAGATCATTGAAAAACCATTTTCGTTTAGATATCTTTCAAGATAGCTTCTATCAATCGCTAACCCCCTAAACTTATCAATTTGAAAATTAATCGCGACTATTTTCTTTGGGTTAACAGAATCGCGGATAATACCGCGTTCAGCAGTATATAATCCAAGATGGAACATCATATGATGATTGGGAGCTTGTACTTCCCTTAATCCAATATTATCTTCATCCAAGAAAGTCCATTCCTCTTGCAATTGTGATTCATATGAAAGATGTATATTAACAGGGCAATCTTCAGAGGGTCGTTCTTCAATACAATCGTCGGTTATTGTTCGCTTATATGTATCAGACCATGGATATTCATTCCATAAATGATCTATATTTCCATTTCTACGCTCAGGCATCCATCGACCATGAAAATTTTGGTCTTTTGCCCAATCATTATAAACATTCAAATCCTCATTTTTTACAAATGCAGCATTGGTAAATAGAAAAAAGTCTTTCTTATGCTCTCCATTTTTAATTTCATAACCATCATAACATGACAAAACTATCCACTCTTTATTGTTACCTAAAATAAGACGAGGGCTATCTATTGGTTGATTTCTATCTAGCCATTTATCATTTAAAATTTCATTAACATCTATGAAATTAGGTATATTCAAATCCATAAAAGGGAATGTTTCATTTTTATTGACAATAGACGGATCTACATGTGAGTATTCATTGGTATACCATGGATACGGGGTCTCAACTATATCATCATATCTTATACGAAAACTATAGTGTGATCCATCGACCATTTTGAATTTATCACACATCATTGCATCAAGTTGATACAAAGCCAACCATAAATATTTTTTTCCAAATCTTTCAGTCTTGTTGTTGTATCGTCCTTGAGAAAAAATATTATTATCAAGTTTACCTAATTCGTCATTCCACTCCAAATGATGCTTAACAATATTTGCTATTATTGTTTGCATATCTTCAATTGGAATTGATTTAATTATTCCATTATTTTCAACCTGACAGAAAATATTACTATCGGTTCGAGAGTTTGCACCTAATATGTATCGTTTAAAATCTGAGAATCCATAAAGAGTCTCATACATTCGCCAGGAACCATTACTTTCACCAAAATACTTATTATTTCCATCGATGTCATTATCAATAATAAGTTTATACGGATCACTTGATTTGAAAGGTATTTTAATACACTCAGAGAAATTATTATTGTTATTTAGGTAATCAGTATAATGAAAAATTAAAAGAGTCCATTGTCGAATTAAAATATCATTCGGAGCATTTCCATTTGTGTATAAATTGTTTTTTATTATAGAGGCAATATTATTGGACATATCTTTGTCCCGTCCACGTAAAAGACAACCATATATAGCGCAAGTAATGACTTGCATTACATAAGGATCATTACATTCGCAATATCTTGTAATTGCTAATTCCATTAAGTCTTCATGCTTTTCAAAAAGTATTACTAGTTGTCGAATAACAGAATGCCGTATTGATGGATGAGATGATGTAGAAAGCCAACAAAGTAGTATTAAATATTTTCTCTTGTCCTCTTCCGTATTCAATTTTAGGTCAATATACTTATCAAATACTTCTGGGTTGTATGACAAATAAAGTTCATTTACTTTATTCGTCCATATAGTATCTCTATAAGCAAGTTTCATCCCTAATAAAACATTGTGAATCTTCTCAAAGTAAGCAAGAGGAAGTTCATCAAAATAGTCATGAAGTACATGTACGCTCACAATGCCACTATCTCCTAACCATTTAATAATAGTCGGTTGATTAATTCCATGATTTTTAAGACTATCTAAAATAATCGGAATTAAACTACTAATAGAATCAATTTTTTTATTTAGAAGTTTTGGCGTTAAATCCCAATCTGAAAGTAATGCAGATATAAAACGACGATAAGAAGACTGTTTGCTCCATTCTATAATACTATGTATTTTATCCTCATCAGACATTTTATTTCTTTTAAAAACATCAGCGATAAGAAAATCTCCCATTTTTTGAAAGCCAAACATAACAGAATCCTCGTCTTGTTGAGTTTCAAACAACAAATTTTCCCTCAATGTCCAATATAGTAAACTTTCAGACCACTTTCTGTTTCGACAAAATTGACTTGCGTAATGGCGAGCCTTATTTCTAGGAATATCTAAACAATGTTTATAATAGAGAGAGTAGTTGGCTAATTTATCAAGATATTTATATGTAACATTTAGATGTGGATCTTCATCAACCTTCTCAGATATTATGCTATTGCGAAAATAAATATATAATCGGAAAATCAAGGAGTAAGTCAGCCTTCCCTCATCAATGAATTGATTGTGCTGGAATACTTGACAGAATATTGATAAAAATAAAGGTTCGTTAAATTCTTTAAAATACTTCTGTATAAGATAGTCACTCGCATCAATATTATAATATCCAAAATATTTATCAATAGCTTTATTTACCTTATTTTCAAAACCTCTAAGCTTAATAGGGTACCAATCTTTTGTATCTACCTCAGATTCATTCTCTCTAAAAGTGAAAATAAATTTAATATTTTCATAATTATTGTAATCACTACAAATTAATCTTACGGCTCTTTGCCAAAAAGCGTTATCAGCACCTTCATTGATAGCATCAATAATAATAATAGCATTTTCATTTAAACTTTTTGCTTTATCATTAAGGTCTGCTAATGTCTTATTGCCAATATTCATCAGTTCTATCAATTGTTCCGCAAACTCTTTACTGGCCGTAAATTTACTTCCAAATAATAAATACGTGTTCATTTCTTTTGAAAGTCGCTCAGCAGTTGCACACATATAATGTGTTTTACCATAACCTGCATTTGCTGTAACTATTATTCGTTTTTCTTTCGATAAATACCACTTTTTGATTAAACTATCCAATACGGTGTTATTCTCATCATAAAACCTTTTTGCATTAAAATTATCACTATTATCCTTACCATTCCATCGTTGTAGACATTCTTGTAGGTAGTCATAATCCCCTATTTTGTATTGTTCTTCTTCAGGAAGTTCTTCACTTTCACTATCAATAATAGTGCGATATAACTCGTAGGCTTGAGATTCTATATTATGTAGTTTTGAAGTAATTTGACAACTTTCATTATAATTGCTAAATGCATCAATTTCTTTGTCAAATACTTCATTGTCAATATGTAATTCTCGTTTATATCGGATAGAAGCATACTTTATAGCCTCATAAACTTGTCTCTGACTAGCACCTCTTCCTAGTAGAGAAAAATCTTCGCTTTGCCAATCTTTTTTAACCGTAATATTATGTTGTTCAAGCAAATCGGATAACTTATGTATAGACAGGTACCCAATTCCTTGATTCTGCTGTTTAAGCGCAACTCCTACAACAGAACCTTTCTCATTAACTACTGGTGAACCAGAAAATCCTTTATAAGTACTAAATGATAGAGTGTCTAGTCTTATTGCTGTTATATCGCAATCTTGATTTTCTATTTTAAGTCTATTACATACATCAAGACAAATTAAATTAGAACAATATCCAAATTCTCTTGGATATCCAATGATTGAATATATTGCTTCTTCTGTAAAATTTGTCGATAATAGATTTAGATAAAAAGAAGATGTATAGTCTATACTTTTAAGAAGTATGATGTCAATATTATCTCCTTCTTCTGCCAAATATATAGGCATACATAGGATTTGCTTGCCCGTATCTATTGTAATCTCTTCAGCGTGATTACTTTCAATGTAATCAACTATAATATGTCTAGCTGTTAATAAAGTGTCTGGTGATATAAAAAATGCAGTGCCGCGTTCACTACCACACACGATAGGCACAATAGAATTATATATTTGAGATTTTAACTTAGAAGGAAAATTCATATTGCGTATTACTTAAAAGTTCAAAATTAAATTCTTCTTGTAAATCTGTATTTCTTCTTAATAAATTAATATCTACACTTGCCCTATTGAAATTTAATTTCCGAGATTGTATTCCCTCTGTTAAAGGTGCTATAACAATTCTCGCCATTGTATTAATAGATGGGGCATTGTTCGTTTTTCCTGTAAAGAAAAAATGTTGACTATCAGCGATACTTATTAATTCTTTTGAGGTGTTCTCCGCGCTACCATGATGAGACACCTTTATAGCATCAAACAATAATGGCTTAGGAGAAGTAGCATATATTCTATTTATGGAGTCATATACTTCTTTAGGTGCTGCATCTCCCAAAAATAAAATTCTATGTTCATCTTTCTCCCAAATAAATGCTATAGATGCTTGATTGGTCAGTGATGTGTTTTTTAATGGTCTATCAGCAAGAGATAATAATGCCTCTTTAGTTAATTCTGTTGTACTGATTTCAATTTCAGAGTCTTCGGGAAAATCTTGAAACGATCTCAAGAGTGCCTCATATATGGTTTCTTCTTTATCGTAATCACTTGCTTTACTTTTGTATAACTTTTCCCAAAATAACTTTCTATATAAATGGTCTATCTTATCTAATGCCTCTTGTGTGGGAGAGAGAAAGATAAGTTTCCCCATATCATTGCTTAGCTCTATAGGTATAGATTGGCTTGTTGTATACTCTCTTTTCCAGACATTTTTCCATCGTTCATTGGTAAGTATCTTTTCTGCGAGTGTTTTAGCCTTTTCTTCGCTTATCTTATATTCTAACAGGTCTACAATAATTGGCAATTCCTTCGTTACCCTTAAAATGTTTTCTTTCATTTTTTCATCCCACGGCTGAGGATTATTGGGAATGCGTTGATAGCAATTGTATATTATTTGACTAATTTCTAAATCAGCATTCTTGCTTAGCATTTCAATAAGACCTACAATGTGATCATTGTCTATATGTGTGACTATCAAATAATCTATTGTGTTGTAAAATCTATTGCAGATGAATTCATTTACTTCAGCTGTAAATTTTCCACAATCAACTAAGATATGAATTTCTTGTCCATTATTACTTAATAATAATGCGATACAATCACCATTCCCAACATTAAATGTTTTAAATGTAACATCCATAAACTATAGATAATGATAAAGTCATATAAAATTATTGTAATACTCAGCACATTAGATTATTTAATCTTACTTGCTTTGTTTATCGTCATTCATTAGTGTCGTTCTCTTCCAACTTTTCCATTAGAATTCTATTTCTAAGTTGTGCTCTTTTGAGTATGTCAGAATACTTGATAATTTCTGTGTATAAATCTCCTTTTTCTCTACCGAACTTTCCTGGAATATCATACGACGGTCTGAATATGAACTTCAAGTTTGGTGATTGTTTAAAAGAAGAATTTCTTTCTTCGATGAAGTCATATTCAATGTTTTCACCAATTATATATCCATAAAAAGAATGTATTTTAAAGTTTTCATTAGATAAATTATTGATAACCATCGCATACTTGTTTATTTGATCCAAATGCTCAGATACATCTACATCTGGGGCCTTGAACTCGATAATGATGCATTTCCCTTCAGTAGGATATAATAAAATATCAGGTCTTCTACGACCTACATCAATTGTTTTATCTCCGAGTTGCCTTATCTTATATGATAGTTCCTCTTCTGAAAGTTCTTCTTTAATTAGTTTTACTCCAGCTATCTCTATTTTGTCTACAAGTTTCTCAGAGCATCCGTCAAAATACAAATATTGATCGTCCAACAACCATAAATCACTATCTTTCGTATTAGTACTATGTTGTTGAAATATTAGATTATGTAAAAGGTCTTCATCAACTCTTCCTCCTTTTTCTAGTTTTTCAAGCTCCTTCTTCATAATCATATCAAAGATTTCAAGAACCAATTTTCTTCGTGCGATATGCTTAGTTACGTTAGTTCGATTTTGCAATGGAACTAACCTAACGAAGTCATTCACTTCTTGAGATAGTCTTTCTTGATAATCAGATTCAGCAGGCGATATTCTTTTTAATAGCTCATATCTTTTCTTAATTTCAGCATCACGTTTGGCGGCAACTTCTGTATCTGCTTCGTATATAGTCCTAAGTATTTGTTCGTCTGTATCAGAGGATTTTAGAGACTTCCTTACTTTTGTTATAGCTTCTTCATCCAAATGAAACATATTTTGCAGCTGTTCAAGATTCAAAACAGCTTGGTTTCTCTTTTCTTGAAATTCTCTATACAAACTTGCAATCTTTATGTTAGTTGATGATTTGATGCTTTCAACGAGTAAGCATTCTTCTGGGAATAAATTACCCTCAGATTGTTTTTTGAATTCAGACTCCTTTACTAAATGGAGATTACCACGTAGATCATCATCAACATCATTAAAATAGTCGCCTCTGAGAAGAAACATATATCTGTTACCATTTATGACATCCGTTTTGGGCAAGCCATCAACCTTTTCTTCTTGCGCCAATGCACCATTACTTACAAAAAATATAGAATTCTTCTTTAATTTATTCTCTGGTTGCACGAAAGCCAATAAGGTAAACTTTTCTGTTCTATCTATTTCTTGAACCTTGTTTTTATCATCCAGTTTACTGTAATGAGCTTCTACTTCAACAGAATGTTCAGGTATAGGAATATCCTGATTGGTAATTGTTAACGATTCTGTTTCTTTATCATTCTCGAATCTAACTAATCTGATTTTAGGCAATAACTCTCGACTTTCGCATAGTCGTGACAAGAAATGTGTTATTAATTCAGATTTCACATCGCTTAATAATAACGCATTGTAGAATTTGGCATCATTCTTATAGTCTAAGATTGTATACAACTCAACTTTCGCATATGTTTTGTCAATATCTGTTTCTTCATCAAAATCTTTACGTAAGATAGCATTTGCCTGTAAAAATGCTTCCTTCTTTGATAAAGTCAAGCATATCTTGCGGAAATTATTATCTCCTACTTTATATACACTCTCAAAGATAGTATCATCAAAATAATGAAGATATTGTATTCTGCCTGTACCTTTATTATTTTTAGATTTACTATTATCACGTAGATTCAGTAGTCTTGTGAAACTCTCTTCATTAAGTCCAATGCCATTATCCGTTATTATTATTTTCTGAAGATTCTTTAAGTTGTTTTCATTATCTTCTTCAAACACACCTGCATTGTAATGGAACTCAATAACTATCGAACCTAAATTCAAATGTTCCGCAGTGTACTTCTCAAGTATTGATTCCCAAGAATTGGTGAAGGCTTCATATACGGGCTGCAATTTTACACCATTCTTGTGAATAGAACGAAGTTCATTGCGGTAGTAAATTCCTGTTGCTTTTAGAAGTTCAGCCATATGATTATATTTTTATAATTGAAATGACTATATTTGTATACCTTAATGATTTATTGTTTCAAACATCCTATTGGAACAATGTAAATTCCATCTTCGGGGCGACGATAGGCATGTTCGCCTGTTGCCGTTAATATCATCTTAAAAGCAGGTGCTTTCATGCGTGTAGTGTCAATCTGCTTTGCTAATGAAGTCAGAGTCTCTACACCTTCGTTTATCAAGGTTTCGCCTCCGAGTTTGACTTCAATAAGTCCATACTGTCCGTTGCGAAGATGTACAACTGCATCACATTCCAAACCGCTTTTATCCCGATAATGATATACTTTACCATTTAATGCTTCTGCAAATACACGCAAGTCTCTTACGCACATTGCTTCAAAGAAGAACCCCATTGTCTTCAAGTCATTCACTAAATCGGCCGGACCTAAACCTAATGCAGCAGTAGCAATAGATGGATCAACAAAATAGCGTGTATCTGCTGTACGGATTGCTGTCTTTGAACGAAGATTCGGATTCCAAGCAGGCATGTCTTCTACCACAAATATTTTTCTCAAAGCTTCGAGGTAAGAACTTATAGTATCATCATCAAGTGTGGCGGTATCATTATTTTTCAAATCCTCTTTTAATGTTGCGATTGATGCTTGTGTCCCTTGATGTCGGGCATATGCTCTCATCAAGCGTTGCACTCGTTCCGAAGCTCTTTTGACACCATCGACTTTGGTTATATCTTCCTTGGTTACTGCATCGTAGTAATCGAATGTTTGCTCCAGTGCAGCTTCTTCGGGTAATCCAATAGCCATAGGCCAACCACCACGACAAATCAAAAAAGCTATATCTTGCAATTTAAGTTCATTCTTCTCCAATATCTTTTCTGGAGTAGTAAACAAATTGCCAAGACTAACCTTTCCGTTTGACTCCCCAGACTCAAACAATGTCATAGGTCGCATTGTCAGCCAAGCAAAGCGTCCTGTTCCAGAATGTTCTCTTTCCTCTTCTGCCTCCTTGTCTGGAACAGCAGAGCCTGTTAAAATGAATTGTCCCATTTTACGGCGATGGTCAACAGTATATCTTACGGCATCCCATAATTTAGGTACAGTCTGCCATTCGTCAATAAGCATTGGTGTATCTCCTGACAATGCTGCATCGGTATCTATTTCTAATAGGCTCTTGAAGTTATTCTTCACATCAGTTCGAGCCAACAAAATTTTGCTGGCTGCAATTTCTTCTGCCGTAGTGGTCTTACCGCACCATTTAGGACCTTCTATTAGCACTGCTCCTTTTGCCTGCAATTTCTTTTTAAGCAGGCTATCCATTATTCTATGTCTGTAACCATCCATAAATTAAAGTATTTACATACAAAGGTAATCAAAAAATCTCATGTTCGGTAATTTGGAATAATATTTTTCGGCAAGATGGCTTAAAATTATTCGGTAATTTAAATTTTACCTTGCTCTATTTTCGGTAATTTAGCGTTATTCTATTCGGCAAAACGGAGCCAGTCTGTAATACAATTACCGTTATAATCATTTTATGATGATTATTGCAAGCTCATTGCTGATTATTTTGTTATTTATGGTAATGTTTGTCGTTTCCACCACTCTTTAACGCGAAGAATAAGTTGAATCCGTCCTTCTTTCGTTGAGTTAAACATTCCAACACCTTTTGCCTTATCCTGCTTGCCTCATAGGTGTTCAACCTAAATGCAAGAGCAATGACCACTTCAAGGTTGTAGAAGGTCGCCCAACTTGCAGGAGCAATCGTGTCGCATCGTTGAGTGATTACAGGGCAGAGTGTTCCACTCTTATATATTGCTTTGATGGTGGCTCGGAGTGTCGGGGCTATTACCCCGAACAACTCCATTAACTCCACTTCGGACATCCAAACATTACCGCTTGGAATATTCACATTGCCGCTTTCGCTGATTGTTATTATCGCTCGTTCCATATCTATATATATTAGATTGCAAATCTTCCACAAACTCTACTCTCAAACATTGATATATCGTGTTCAAGTTTGGTATTGGTTACTTTAGCGTAAATCTGCGTTGTGGTAATATTCGTATGTCCAAGTATCTTGCTTACACTTTCTATTGGCATACCATAGTTCAAGGCTAATACTGCGAATGTGTGTCTACTCAGGTGGAACGAAGTTCGCTTCTCAATGCCGCATAATTTAGCAACCTCCTTTATGCGTTTGTTTATAGTATCGTGGCTGCCGATGTTGAATAGATTGTTGCTTATTCTGTATGGCTCATATCGCTTAATTATCTGCATAGGAATATCCATCAATTTGATTTGGAACGGCACACCTGTCTTTTGTCGCTTTGATACAATCAAGGAGAACCACCCAACATTGTGATATTCTCTGTTGTTAAATTCTTGATGTCGATAAATGATATGCCGGTCCAACAGCCGAATACAAATAAATCTCTTGCCAGCTCTAAATCGGGATTGTTCAATTCAATCGTTGTAAAGGCTTGCAACTCGTCTTCGGTCAGAAATCCTCGTTCTTTGTGGTCGGGGTCAACCTTATATTGAGCAAATGGATTGCGTGCTATCTTGCCATTATAGTGAGCAGTGGTTACAATGTGCTTCAATGGTATAGAGTATATCCACACAGAGGATTGAGCAAGCCCAACCTCATTTCGCAGATATAAGCAATAATCACGAATGAAATCCTCCGTAAGTTCATTCATTGCAATATCTGTACGCTTATAGTGTACCTTAATAAACTCTGCAAGATATTTCCTTACGGTGAGGTACTTTTGATATGTACTCAGAGAACGATCCTTGCCAACTCGTTTGGCAAAGGCTTCGTTCTCCTTGTCGAATGCTCGGAGGAGAGTTTCATATTCTGTTCCGATTCCTTGATAGGCATTACGTACCATTTCGGCAGTTACGAACGCTTCTCTATCTGAAATGCGTTGATAGTGCTTGATGATTTGAGCCTTGATATTATCCAAAGCCAAATTGATGTCTCGCGATTCTTTACTCTTACCTTTTGCTCGGTTGCCTTTTACATCCCATAGGTCTTTGTGGATGCTCTGCTTGCAACTGAATTGAGCCACAGAACCATTGATTGTCACTCGTCCCATAATAGGAACAATACCGTTTTTCTCCTTGCTTCCGTTCACGTAGAACAGCACCTTAAATGTACTTCGCATAATCTAATCTTTTTTTTGTTACAAAATTAGTTGTCAGCGAGTTATACATTGCTACGCAAACTGACGCAGAACGATGAAACGTGACGACACAAAGAAAAACTTTACTGCATTATCGGGTAATGACTTGGCAACCGTTCTATTTCATTACCTTGCGTTTCTTTGCTAAATTGCTATTGTTACTATTTCCGAGGTTTTCTGTTTAATGCGTTATGCCTCAGTTCAAAACGCAGAATTTCACCTTTTTTGCTCCGAGAACCGTAATTTTTTGAGAAAAATACTACCTGCAGGGCCGGAGATTTTTCCCGAAAACAGGAGGCTTGACCTTGCATTCCCGTCAAATCCCGGAGTTACCTTTGCGCCCAGAACGGAAATGACTACCTGATGCGGCTCACTGAAAGGTGCGAAAATGGAGGTAAACGGAAGTAGAGGCAGATTAGACAGAAAACTTCAAAAAAGAAATCCGTGAAAACTGGAAGTCCCCAACCAAAAAGGACATAGCTGGGAGCGTGAAACCGGGCAAACCACCTGTAAGGAAGTATGGTTTTATTTGTCTGGCCAGACGTGTCGGGTCGGGCGGATAAAACCATTCTTCCCGGTTTGCCTGCTGGGTGACGACTTGTTTCATTTATGGACAAGCGGTCATACACGGCTTTCCGCTTCCGGCGAAAAAGAACAGCGAAAAAGAAAAATCATCTGAAAAGCCGTAAAAGCACCTCTTTGGCATAAGCACAAAAGAAATGGGCCTTGCCTCATCAGTCTAAACTGTTGTTTAGGCGTGAGGCAAAGCCCTTTTCTCCGCTTATGTGGTAGTCGGCGCACGTTCGTTCAAAATCCTTTTGGGCGATGGTGTGCCAACGGATAAAGCCGCTTTTACGGAAATACTTGTATGAGATAGAAAAAATCAGGGAGATTCATATCAAAATCTCCCGTTTTATTTATATCTTTGCATTGTTCCAATTAGCCTATCAAAGCTAAGCAGAACAGCGAACTCTTCACGTTGGATTAAACGTTGGACTTTGAAAACTTGATTAAATAAGATATTGGTACAAAATGGATTACGACTTATGTTCGAGTCCCGTACGCACCGCGAAAGTAAATAATAAATTAAAGCAAAGCTCTGAAATTCAAGGATTTCAGAGCTTTTTTTGTTTTCTATATCGGCAGAGAATAACGATTAAAAACAAATCATGCGTGGGATTATTCGTGGGATTTCTGCCAGTCTTACTATACTCATCTGATGAACTTGAACTTTCTTGCGGTATAATCGGGAATTCGGGTACAAATATCCGTAAATCATATACACCTTCGCTTGTGCTATCGCGGTACCTTTGTCATCAGAAGTTTAACAAGAAAAATAGAGTAATATAGCGTATGGCAAAAACAATTTTAGGAGTTCTGTCACTGCTTGTCATAATGTCGTGCAGTATTCCCGTAAAGGAGAACACCGTTCAACCCAATATAATGGAAACGAACAAGAAAAATCTCGGAAATCTGTTGGCGCTCTATCCCAAGCCGATGACGGTTGTCGGGGCAGAGGTTGAAGGGAAAGTAAACTGGCTAGTGGTAGGGCATACGGGTGTTATTGGACATGACCGGATACTCATCAGCATGAGTAAAAGCCATTACACTAATCAAGGGATAAAGGACTCAAAACGACTTTCCGTCAATCTAGTGAGTCGTGAAATATTGCCGAAAGCTGACTATGTGGGAAGTGTAAGCGGTGCGACGGTCGATAAGTCGGAGGTGTTTGCCTACCATATTGGCGAAAACGGTACCCCCGTTATAGACGCATCACCCCTCACCATGGAGTGTGAGGTGGTAGACATCTATGAAACTGAAGGTTTCGACAATTTCATTTGTGCGATAGTCAATACATACGCTGCTCCTGAAGTGCTTGATAATAACGGGAAACTTGACTATACGAAGCTGAAACCCGTATTGTTTGAATTTCCGACCTATTCCTACCTTGCCACGGGAGAGATTATCGGCAAATGCCTGAATCTGGATAAGCAGCCGGGTATGTGCGCCAAAGAGCCGATGAGTGCTGACGGTATCGTGCGGTTGTCGAAAATCGAGGTTTATCCGCAGTATCTCGACGAGTATATGAAATACGCAACCGAAGTAGGCGAAATCTCTCTGCGTACCGAATCGGGCGTACTGACTATGTATGCGGTCGGCGAGAAGGAGAATCCCTGCAAGGTGACTATTCTCGAAACCTATGCGAGCCATGCGGCTTATGAAAAACATATTGCATCAGAACACTTTCAGAAATACAAGCAAGGAACGTTGCACATGGTCAAATCATTGGTCTTGTCTGACCAGACGCCACTTAATCCGGCTAACAAGCTCAATAACTTCATGCAATAAATAGAACGACTATGAACAAGATTTTTTTAATTTCAGTATTCAGCATTTTAACACTCAATGTTATGGCACAAGAAAAGATAGTACAGACAGCAGGACGCACCCAGTTGGGTGAGTTTGCTCCTAAATTTGCGGAACTAAACGACGATGTCCTCTTTGGCGAGGTCTGGAGCCGCACCGACAAACTCGGTCTGCGTGACCGTAGTTTGGTAACTATAACTTCTCTTATCAGTCAAGGAATCACGGATAATTCGCTCGTGTTCCACCTTCAGTCGGCAAAAAAGAACGGCATCACCCGTACGGAGATTGCTGAAATCATCACCCATATCGGATTCTATGCCGGTTGGCCCAAAGCGTGGGCAGCGTTTAATCTGGCCAAAGGTGTATGGGCAGAGGACACTGCCGGTGAAGATGCCAAAGCCGCATTCCAGCGTGAAATGATTTTCCCCATTGGGGAACCGAACACTGCATATGCACAGTACTTCATAGGCAACAGTTATCTTGCTCCCGTTTCACGCGAGCAGGTTTCCATCTCTAACGTCACTTTCGAGCCTCGTTGTCGCAATAACTGGCACATACACCGCGCTACTAAAGGCGGTGGGCAGATGCTTATCGGTGTTGCCGGTCGTGGATGGTATCAAGAAGAAGGCAAGCAGGCAGTAGAGATTCTACCCGGTACGGTTATCCATATCCCTGCAAATGTGAAGCATTGGCACGGTGCCGCTTCTGATGGTTGGTTTGCCCATCTTGCTTTCGAAGTTCCCGGTGAGGATACTTCTAATGAGTGGCTGGAACCGGTGACGGATGAAGAATACGATAAACTTAAGTAATACCATCCAAACTCCTGTAATTTAAACGATTGCGGGAGTTTTTGCTTTATAGGACCATGATTTAGTAGCCGGAGGAAAAGCATAATCCGTAATTTGGGTATAGATACCGGGGATTTGTCTACACGGCATATGACGGATACTGCCTATTTTTGCATCATCATTAATAATCCTAAAGATAATTATAAAATCAACAGAAAGATGAATATGAAAAAATTACTATTAATTTCTATGATGCTGATGACCGTTCTGGCAATGGCAGCCTGTGAAGATTCAGGTGATGAACCGTTTACACCCGAACATCCTGAACTTTCCGGACCATCGGGTGGGGAAGATGAGAATGAATCCGAAGTTCCGGATGTATCTTCATTGCAGGTAAATATCATGGTTAGCAATCGTACCATTACTGCCACTATGGAGGACAATGCCGCCACACAGGATTTTCTTGCTCGTCTGCCATTGGAGGTTACGTTGAATGATTACAATAATACTACAGAAAAAATCTTCTATCCCTCTCCGGCTCTGGCAATTGAAGGTGTTACGCGTGGCTGTGCTCCTATTGCCGGTGATATAACCATCTATGCCCCATGGGGAAATGTGGCAATTTTTTGTAAGAATGGGTCTTATAGTGATACTTTGATTAAAATCGGTCGTGTTGATGGCAATGGCATTGAAATGTTGAGTGTGCCCGGAGATATACTTGTGAGATTTGAAAGAAGATAAGAATGGATTAATAAGGGCACTATGACTACGAACGAATTCAAGGAATATGTAAAGACGCGTCAAGCGCTTGATACGGAGGAGATACATCGCTTTATGGACAAAATGAGCAATGAAGCCAGACGCATCACTTTCCGGCTGAACACGGCATATCATACACCGGACGAGGTACGTGGGGTACTCTCCGAATTGTTCGGTTATCAAGTCCCGTCATCGTTCCGGGTATTCCCACCGTTCTATACCGATTTCGGGAAGAATATTACAGTGGGCGAAGGCGTATTTATTAATGCCTGCTGTCATTTTCAGGACCATGGTGGTGTGATAATCGGTGACGGATGCCAAATCGGGCATAATGTAGTCTTTGCAACGCTCAATCATGGTTTGCCTCCGGAAGAACGCCAAACTACCTATCCGGCACCGATTGTATTGGGTAGGAATGTCTGGGTAGGTTCTAATGCGACGATTCTTCCAGGAGTGACAATCGGTGACAATGCTGTGGTGGGAGCTGGAGCGGTTGTGACGAAAGATGTGGAAGCGAATACAATAGTAGGCGGTGTCCCCGCGAAATTGATAAAGAGAATAGAGTAATAATTATAACATTGAAAACAAGATGAGAATAATATCAAATACAGCATTCGGCGGAGAAAGACCTTTGTTTGAATCACATGACTTACGTTTGGAGAATGTAATTATCCATGCCGGAGAATCAGCCATCAAGGAATGCAGCAACATCGAAGCTGTCGATTGTCGATTCGAAGGGAATTACCCCTTCTGGCATGTTCACGGGTTTGTAATCGACCGTTGTTTTTTCGATGTCGGCGGGCGTTCGGCACTGTGGTATTCCGACTATCTGAAAATGACCGATACGCGTATCGACGCACCCAAAATGTTCCGCGAGATGCACGACATCGAAATTGAGAATGTAGAGATGAACGATGCCGATGAAGTATTCTGGCGTTGCCAGAATCTGAACATCAGAAATCTGAAGTTGCATGGAGGAACTTATCCGTTCATGTTCAGTAGCGACATCCGCATAGACGGATTGGAGAGCGACAGCAAATACGTTTTCCAGTATGTGAAGAATGTAGAGTTGCGCAATGCCAAAGTCACTACAAAGGATGCTTTCTGGGAGGTGGAGAATGTGACAATCTACGATTCCGAACTCAATGGCGAATATCTCGGCTGGCATTCGCACAATCTCCGGTTAGTGAACTGCCATATAACCGGTGAGCAACCGCTCTGCTATGCCCACGACCTCGTATTGGAGAATTGTACCTTTGGTCCCGACTGCGACCGGGCTTTCGAATACAGTTCGGTGCAGGCAACCATCAAGGGGGCTATAGGTGGGGTGAAGAATCCACGGACAGGCAGTATCACTGCCGAAAGCTATGGGGAAATCATTCTCGATGAAAATATAAAGGCACCTGCCGACTGTGAGTTGAAGCTTTGGGACGAGAAAACTTGTTTCACCGACTGATGCCTTTGCAAATAGCCTGATGGGAATAAAAAAGGGAAAGACCGATTACTTGTTGTCGCTTATCCGCGAAGGGAAGAGTATGACGCTGGGGCAGCAGTTACGCCTGACTGCATACCTCAGTGTCCCTGCTATTATGGCGCAGGTGTCCTCCATCGCCATGCAGTATATCGATGCTTCGATGGTTGGTAGCCTGGGTGCGAATGCAGCGGCTTCCATCGGATTGGTTTCAACCACGACATGGCTGTTCTGGGGATTGTGTGCCGCCGCTGCAACGGGATTTTCTGTCCAAGTGGCACACCGGATTGGGGCCGGAGATTTTGCAGGAGCGAAAAAAATACTCCGCCAATCGGTTACGGCTACACTTGTTTTCAGTTCTTTGTTGGCGGTTGTCGGCATTTCTATCAGTGGTGTGCTTCCCGGCTGGCTGGGTGGTGATGAAATGATACGGAGCGATTCATCCTTCTATTTCCGGATATTTTCACTTTTCTTACCCGCCTTGCAGTTGAATTTCCTTGCGGGCGGCATGTTGCGGTGTAGTGGGAATATGCGTGTACCCAGTATGCTAAATGTACTGATGTGTTTTTGGGATGTCGTGTTCAACTTCTTCCTTATTTTCCCGACACGGCAGGTAGACTGGTGGGGATGGGAGTTCATCGTTCCCGGCGTAGGTTTAGGTGTGGAAGGTGCGGTATTGGGAACCGTGTTGGCCGAACTTATCACTGCCGGTGGGATGATGTGGTATCTTTGCCGTCGCTCGTCCATGTTGAGACTATCCGGGGGGCAGGGCAGTTTTCTTCCCCGGAAAGAGACGCTGCGCCAGGCTGTCCGCATCTCCCTGCCAATGGGATTCGAGCATATTGCCATTTGCGGAGCGCAGATTATGACGACGGTTATCGTCGCACCGCTCGGCATCGTCGCCATTGCCGCCAACTCATTTGCCATCATCGCTGAAAGCCTTTGTTATATGCCCGGCTACGGTATATCGGAGGCTGCCACGACGTTGGTAGGCCAGAGTCTTGGAGCAAACCGTATCCGGTTACTCAAGCGTTTTGCCAACATTACCGTTTGGTCAGGGATGCTGATTATGGGAGTCATGGGAGTGCTGATGTATGTGGCGGCCCCTCAGATCATCGGAGTGATGACGCCTGTGGAGGAAATCCGCATGTTGGGAATCGGGATTCTGCGGATAGAAGCTTTTGCGGAGCCGATGTTTGCGGCATCTATCGTCGCCTACGGTGTATTTGTGGGTGCGGGCAATACATTTGTTCCCAGTCTGATGAATTTTGGCAGTATCTGGGGTGTCCGGCTGACACTGGCAGCATGGCTTGCCCCTACGATGGGGCTACGGGGCGTATGGCTTGCCATGTGTATTGAGCTTTGTTTCCGGGGAGCGATTTTTCTTGTCAGGCTTTGGAGTGGTAACTGGATTTATAAGTTGCGAATAAAAAGATAAATTATGAAATACGATTTCGATACAATCATCCCGCGTCGCGGGACGAATTCTTATAAATGGGATACTCCCGAAGAAGAGAATGTACTGCCCATGTGGGTGGCAGATATGGATTTCCGTACAGCACCCGCTATTATCGATGCTTTACAAAAGCGGGTGGCGCACGGTATTTTCGGTTATACAAAAGTACCCGAAGCCTATTATGATGCGGTCGTCCGGTGGTTCGATGACCGGCATCGCTGGCAGGTTGATTCCCGGTGGATTATCTATACGAGTGGTGTCGTGCCGGCTCTGTCAGCCATTATCAAAGCCTTGGCCATGCCGGGTGATAAAGTCATCGTTCAGACTCCTGCCTATAATTGTTTCTACTCATCTATCCGTAATGACGGATGCGAGTTGTTTGCCAATAATCTCGTTTATCAGGATGGCCGCTACGTAATCGACTTTGCCGATCTTGAAAGGAAAGCTTCCGATCCGAAAGCAAAAATCCTGCTGCTGTACAATCCTCACAATCCGGTCGGACGGGTCTGGACTCCGGAAGAACTGCAGCATATAGGTGATATTTGTTTACGGAATGAGGTGTTTGTCGTGGCGGATGAGATTCATTGTGAACTGACTTACGAAGGATATGACTACACACCCTTTGCCTCCTTGTCCGAACGCTTTTTGCAAAATTCCGTCACTTGCGTTTCGCCGAGCAAGGCGTTCAACCTTGCCGGGTTGCAAATCGCCAATATCATCGCAGCCGATGAAGAGGTGCGCCGCCGTATTGACAGAGCCATCAATATCAACGAGGTATGCGACGTCAATCCGTTCGGCGTAATCGCCACAATGGCAGCTTATAACGAAGGTGGGGAATGGCTCGATGCCTTGCGGAAATATCTGCGGGGGAATTACGAATACCTCCGCTGCTTTTTCGGAGAACGGTTACCACAATATCCCGTGCTGCCACTCGAAGGAACTTATTGGGTTTGGATAGACTGCCGTGCCTCCGGTATCAGCTCAGATGCTGTCGCCTTGCGTTTGCAAGAACAACAGCATCTGATGGTCAATTCCGGTACGATGTACGGTCCCGGTGGAGAGGGCTTTATCCGGCTGAATATCGCTTGTCCCCGGGCTCTGCTTGCTGATGGACTGGAACGGATGGCCCGTTTATTCTATCGTGAAGTCTTCTGATTTAAATCCGCTGTAATACCTACCGGCGAAGGCGGTGAACTTCAGGACACAATAATCGGGATCAGTCACTCCTTCGGGGTAGTACATAGTGTCGCCTTCCTGCCATATCATTTCCTTACTGGTGCTGTCCGTCAGTATCTCCATCGTGCCGCGCAGCATTACGCCCTTGAAGAAGCGTGTGTTGCAGACGTAAAGGCATGCCCGGTTATTTTTGAGAAATTGCGAAACGCGCATCGACGAGGTGTTCGTTGATAGGTAAATGTGTTTGATCCCTTCCCTTTTGCGGGTTTGCAACATGGCCTTGATGTTGGGAAAGCCTTCGGCATCCACCGAACCGACAAAGATGGTTTTTTCCTTGTCAATCATGTTTCCTACTGTTTTTTCTGCATCTCTCATTGTTCGTTTTTTTTATGGGTTATTGTTTCAAGGGCAAAGATAGCCGGTAAGTGGAACTTTTGTACAATAAAAAAGAAGGAGGATATGTCACTTTTCACGGTTTCTCCATTTTCCGGTAGGCGAGGGGAGTATACCCTATACATTGTCGGAAACTACGTACAAAGTAGGAGACGGTTGAGAAATGGAGTTCGGAGGCTATTTCTGAAATGGGGAGGTCGGTGTAGGTGAGCAGACGCTGGGCTTCGTCTGTAACCTTGTTGAGTATGTACTGCTTGGCGTTGATGTTTATGGCCGAAGAGAGGATTTCGTTCAGATAGTTGGGAGTGATGCATAGTTTATCGGCATAGAATTGTACAGAATGCTGCTCCCGGAAGTGCTCCCCAACCAATTCGAAGAATCGGCTGAGGTGGAAGCTGCTGATATCTTTATGTGGCTCCTTACCCGTCTCCGGAGGGATAGAGGTGCGGTAGACACGGTTGAGTAGCATGAGGACCTCGTAAAGTAAGGCGCGTAATATGCCCGTATCGTGTGGGTGGAAGGAGTCGACTTCGACCTTTATGTCGTGCAGAAGTTGGAGTATTCGTGCATAGAGCCCGTTCGGCAGTTGGAGTTTGTCTACCATTTTTCCCATTCGGAAGAACGGGAGGTGCTGCACGAATAGTGGGTCTTTGAAGAAAGAGGTCAAAAAGGTATCCTCAAAAATTAGAGCATGACCATTACCGATACGGTCTGTGTCCCAACTGCGCACCTCACCTGGTTTGGAGAAGAATACATCACCGGGAGCTGCTAAGTGTGTCCGGTTACCGATAGTGAATTCTCCTTCTCCTTCTGTGATGAAGGTGATGTCATAGTAGGTCAGAATATGTACCTTTCCCTGGGTCAAGAATTTCCGGGTATACTGCAAATCAACGACATCTATCAGAAGTTCGCTTCCGTACTTAGTTTTGTAGAAATTGTATCGAGGGATGGCATTTTTCATGGCTTAACATTGTATGATGGCAGTAAAGTTAGAGAAAAAGTTGCTCCGTACAATAGCGAATAGGAAAATGTTGGGTAAAGACCGGGAGTTTTGTTTATCTTTGCACCCGCAATTATCAATCGCCTTGCAACGATTGTCTGGAATTATCATATTATGAAACAGAAACGAATACCATTGGTGGGCGGACAATACCTTGTGCCCTTCATTTTGATTACCTCTCTTTTCTTTTTGTGGGGATTTGCCCATGCCATTCTGAATGTACTGAACAAGCACTTTCAAGAGATACTGGATATTACGAAGACACATTCGGCCTTTATACAGATGACGATGTATATGGGATACTTCATCATGGCCATTCCTGCAGGACTTTTCATCAGTCGCTTCGGATATCGCCGGGGTGTGGTATTCGGTCTGTTGCTCTACGGCATCGGTTCGCTGCTCTTTATCCCCGGGCAGCATTATCTGTCTTTTAATCTTTTCTTGTTTGCATTGTTCGTGATAGGTTGCGGACTGACGTTTCTTGAAACTGCCGCCAATCCTTATGCCACAGAATTGGGCGCAAAGGAAACTGCTGCCAGCCGACTGAATTTCGCACAATCCTTCAATGGTCTGGGATGTATCTGTGCGCCGGTACTGGCTGGACTGCTACTCTTCTCGAAGGATGGGCAGACGGGCTCGGGTAATGTCGCATTGCCCTATATCTGCATGGGGGTAATTGTGTTGCTGGTAGCGCTGGTCTTTTCAAGAATCAAGTTGCCCGAGATTGAACATAGTGTGGAGGTGGACGAAGCTGGTAATAAGGTCGGATTGTGGTCACACCGGCTTTTCATTTTCGGGCTGATAGCCTTGTTTGCCTATGAGGTCGGCGAGATTTCCATCAACAGCTTCTTCATCAATTACGTGGTGGAGCAGAATTGGATGAATGCCCGCGAAGCTTCCGTAGTGCTTTCTTTCGGTGGACTGGGATTATTTATGTTGGGACGTTTTGCCGGTAGCTGGATTATGGGACGTGTGCGTGCCGAGAAAATGTTGCTGGTGTGTGCTACGGGGACAGTAGTGACTACTTCGTTGGTACTGCTGAATGTAGGGATGATATCGCTTGCTGCTCTGTTGTGCGGATATGCGTTTGAGGCTATTATGTTTCCCACGATTTTTGCCCTTTCCTTGCGCGGGCTGGGCAACCATACCAAGAGGGCTTCTTCTTTCTTGATGATGTCTCCCGTGGGAGGCGTGGTAGGTCCGCTGTTGATGGGACTGGTGGCAGACCATACGACGATGGTGTGGGCGTTCATCGTACCGCTGGTTGCCTATTGCGTGGTGTGGGCATATGCCCGCAAGATGGTGTCCGTCTCTACCGCTTCTTCAATATAGAAGGAATCCTGCGATTCCGGCAAGGATTATCAGTAAGATAGGGTGGAGGTGCCACTTCCACGTCACGCCGAAAGCGGCTGCAAAGATAAGTATGCTTTTGTAATCTATGAAATTTTCCTTGTTCATCAGCAATAGGGCAGCAGCAGCTATCAATGATACGGACATGGGCAGCAGTCCCGACATTGCCGCCTTGATGTATTTGTTGTCCTTGCATTTCACGAAGAAGTAAGAGATGAGCAATACCAGGATGAACGAGGGAAGACATACTGCAATGGTGGTCACGACAGCTCCCCACACGCTTTGAGTAACTGCATAGCCCACATAGGTGGCACTGTTGATGCCTATCGGACCGGGCGTCATCTGCGAGATGGCCACTACGTCCGTGAATTGTTGCAGGGTGAGCCAGTGATGGTGGTCCACCACCTCGTATTGGATGAGGGACAACATGGCGTAACCGCCTCCGAAACCGAACATTCCGATTTTTAGATATACCAATATCAGCTGCCAATAAATCATATCTGTAATTTTCTCAGTTTATCTTTTAACCATAATGTATAGAGCATTCCTCCTGCAATTCCTGCAAGGACAATGTATACGGGGGATAGCCCGAATTGCCAGATGAGTATGGTGGCGATGGCTGGAAGCACCAGTTGCCAATACTTCAGCTTCAGTGCCCGTGCAGCCGAAATGCAGGGTATCACAATCAGTGCGACTACTGCCGGACGGATACCGTTAAAGATGCGTATCATCACTTGGTTGTCTTGAAAATGAGCGAAGAACATGGCTATCAGCATCATGATGACAAAAGAGGGGAGGATTGTGGCAAGTGCACACACCAGGCTACCTTTTACTTTATGCAGCTTGTAGCCGACGAATATGGATATATTGACAGCAAAAACACCGGGAAGTGACTGGGTCAACGCAAACATTTCCATGAAATCTTCTTTACTCATCCATCTCTTTTTTACGATTTCCCGTTCAATGAGAGGTATCATAGCGTATCCGCCACCGATAGTGAACATTCCTATCTTGGCAAAGGTCATAAAAAGCAGTAAATATTTCATTATTTCTCTTCGGGTGACTTTCTTTTGCAAAGAAACCCAAATTAATCAACATATACAAATTAGGGGGATAATATTTATTTATTAATATTTTATATTGCAGGGCTATATTCTTAAATCTATTTAAAAGGAGAATATTCCGTCGTAAATAAGCTTTATCTTTAACACGTAATTACAAATAATATAAATGTAGATATGATACAGATAGTGCAATTACATGGTACGGATAAAAAGCTGTACGAGCTTGTAGCCCCTTTGGTTATGAGCCCGGAAGTGCTGAAACAGAACTACAATTACCCTTTCCGGACATCGGAAGAGTACGAGTGGTTTGTTGCTCTGGATAATAAACATGTTGTAGGTTTTGTGCCGGTGGAGCACAAGAAGTATGAATGTGTCATCAACAACTATTATATTAAGGAAAGGAATGTTGACACGCTAAAATTGCTTCTGGAAAAGGTACTTGAGAAGCAGGGCGAGGAGAGTAGTCTGACGGCTGTTAGCTTTGTTGAAGATAGGGATGTCTTCAGCGAGCTGGGCTTTTTGGAAGACAAGGTATGGACCCGTTATGTGAAAATGAAGAAAAACTGATAATTATGGCTGCACCCAAAAATGTGTATGAACTGGCGCAAGAACGTCTTGATGTGATTTTTAGGGAATTTGACACGATATGCGTCTCTTTTTCGGGAGGAAAAGATAGTGGAGTGTTGCTGAATTTGTGCATAGACTATATCCGCCGGAACCGGCTGAACCGTAAACTGTGTGTATTCCATATGGACTATGAGATACAGTACAGCATGACCATTGATTATGTGGACCGGGTATTGGAGGCGAATAAGGATATATTGGAGGTGTATCGTGTTTGTGTGCCTTTCCGTGTAACGACTTGTACGTCGATGTACCAGAGTTACTGGCGTCCGTGGCAGGAGGATTTGGAGGACATTTGGGTAAGGAAGATGCCGAAAGGCTGCCTCACTAAAGAGACGTTTCCTTTCTACACTCCCGAAATGTGGGATTATGAGTTCCAGATGCACTTTGCCAAATGGCTGCATGAGAAGAAGGATGGAGTGCGTGCCTGCTTTCTCATAGGCATCCGTACGCAAGAGAGTTTTAACCGCTGGCGCAGCATCCATCTGAACCGGAAGTATCAGATGTACCACAATTACCGCTGGACCTCGAAGATAGGCAATGACATTTTCAATGCTTATCCCATTTATGATTGGAAGACGACGGATATCTGGACGGCCAATGGCAAATTCGGCTTTGACTATAACCATTTGTATGACCTATATTATAAAGCCGGAGTCAATATCGAACGCCAGCGTGTGGCAAGCCCTTTTCTTTGTGAGGCACAAGAGAGCCTGAAGCTGTATCGTGTCATCGACCCGAATACTTGGGGAAGAATGATAGGGCGGGTCAACGGGGTGAACTTTACCGGTATTTACGGAGGGACGCGTGCTATGGGGTGGCAGACGGTCCGACTGCCCGAAGGGTATACGTGGAAAGGCTTTATGCAGTTCCTGCTTTCCACCTTGCCGGAAGAGACCCGGAGGAACTACTTGAAAAAGCTTACCGTCAGCATTGAATTCTGGCGTACAAAAGGGGGCTGTCTGGCTGACGAGACCATCCAGAAGCTGAGGGATGCAGGAGTGTCCATTGAAGTGATAAATACCACGAATTACAAGACAAACAAGAAGCCGGTGCGCATGGATTATCTGGATGATATTGACATCGCGGAATTCCGGGAAATTCCCACTTATAAGCGGATGTGCATATGCATCCTGAAGAATGACCATGCCTGCAAGTACATGGGTTTTGCCTTGAACAAGGAAGAGGCATACAAAAGAGACAAGATAATGGAACAATTCAAAAATATGATGTTATGAGCGTAGATAAAAGTCCGGTATATAATGTAAAGGCAATTCCAATAGAGAAAATACAAGCAAACGATTACAATCCGAATGTAGTGGCACCGCCCGAAATGAAGCTTCTGGAGCTTTCCATCTGGGAAGATGGTTTCACCATGCCTTGTGTCTGTTACTATGATGAGGAAGAGGATAACTACATCCTGGTGGACGGTTACCACCGTTATCAGGTGTTGAAGACATCCAAAAGAATTTATCAGCGCGAAAACGGGTTGCTTCCCGTGGTCGTGATTGACAAGGAACTTTCCAACCGTATGGCGTCCACTATCCGTCATAATCGTGCCCGTGGTACGCATAATATCGAGTTGATGTGCCATATTGTTGCGGAATTGGACAGAGCCGGTATGTCTGATGAATGGATAATGAAGAATATCGGAATGGATCGCGACGAAGTGTTGCGTTTAAAGCAAATTTCGGGTCTGGCAGACTTGTTTGCGAACAAGAACTTCAGCATTCCGGATAAGAAAGAAGAGTATGTGGCGGATAAATAAATGAATATTTCAGGGGTGGATTTTTTAATCTGCCTCTTTATATTCATTAACAAGTGAAATATTTCGTTGCAAACTTGCATAATTTAGTCAAATCGCCTACATTTGTCAGCATCAAAACAAACAGAATAGGTCCTATGTGCTTTAAGGCACTATAAAAAACATTACATGAAGAAAATTTTGGTTAGTGGCGGTGCTGGTTTTATAGGTTCTCATCTTTGTACCCGATTGATAAACGACGGGCATCAGGTGATTTGTCTGGATAATCTTTTCACCGGTTCGGAAGGAAATATCACTCATCTGAAGAGCAATCCCCGCTTTGAATTTGTACTGCATGATGTGGAAACCCCTTATGAGGCAGATGTGGACGAAATCTATAATCTGGCTTGTCCTGCTTCTCCCATCCACTACCAATATGATGCCATTAAAACCATCAAGACTTCTGTATTGGGCGCCATCAATATGCTGGGACTGGCCAAAAAGACGAATGCCAAGATATTGCAGGCTTCTACCAGCGAAGTGTACGGTGACCCCGTTATTCATCCCCAAGTGGAAAGTTATTGGGGAAATGTAAATCCAATTGGCCTCCGTTCTTGTTATGATGAAGGGAAGCGTTGTGCCGAGACATTGTTTATGGACTATCACCGCCAGAATGGAGTGCGGATCAAGATTATCCGTATATTCAATACGTACGGTCCTCGGATGTTGCCGAATGACGGACGGGTGGTTTCCAATTTCGTGGTTCAAGCATTGCAGAACCAGGATATTACGATATACGGTTCGGGTAATCAGACGCGAAGTTTCCAATATGTAGATGACTGTATAGAAGGTATGGTGCGGATGATGAACACGGAGGACGATTTTATCGGTCCGGTAAACTTGGGAAATCCGAATGAATTCTCCATATTGGAACTGGCGGAAAAGGTCATTAGGCTGACGAATTCCAAGTCGAAACTGATTTTCAAGCCACTGCCTCATGATGATCCCAAACAGCGTCAGCCGGACATCACTCTGGCAAAGGAAAAGTTGGGCTGGGAACCGACTATAGAGCTGGAAGAGGGTTTACAGTATATAATAGAGTATTTTAAGGAATATCGTTCCTAACTAAATAGTAATTTTGATAACGGGAAAAACAATATAGAAAGATGAACATGGAAATAAATCCTTCCGAATACAAGATTCTCATCGTTGACGATGTGATGTCAAACGTTTTATTGTTGAAAGTGCTTTTGACAAATGAGAAATTCGCGATTGCTACTGCAAGTAACGGGCGGCAAGCGTTGGAACAGGTGGAAAAGGAAAATCCTGATTTGGTTTTGCTTGACGTAATGATGCCGGACATGAGTGGTTTTGAAGTAGCTCAACATTTAAAGTCAAATCCGAATACAGCTGATATTCCAATCATCTTTCTGACCGCACTGAATAGTACGGCAGATATTGTGAAGGGGTTTCAGGTTGGCGCGAATGACTTCATCTCTAAGCCTTTCAATAAGGAGGAATTGATTATCCGTGTTACCCACCAAATATCTTTGGTAGCTGCCAAACGGTTGATTTTGAGTAAGACGGAAGAACTGCAACGTACTATTGCCGGGCGTGACAAGCTTTATTCGGTGATTGCCCATGACTTACGTTCTCCGATGGGATCCATCAAAATGGTGCTGAATATGCTGATATTGAACTTGCCATCTGAGAAAATTGGCGCCGAAATGTACGAGCTTCTGACGATGGCTAATCAGACTACGGAGGATGTGTTTTCATTGCTGGATAACCTGCTGAAATGGACAAAGAGTCAAATCGGTAAGTTGAACGTGGTTTATCAGGATGTGGACCTCGTCGAAGTGACAGACGGTGTCATTGAGATTTTCAGTATGGTGGCAAGCCTGAAGAAGATAAGAATCCACGAGATGAAACCGGAAAAAATGATGGTCAACGCTGATATTGACATGCTGAAGACAGTGGTCCGTAACTTGTTGAGTAATGCCATTAAGTTCAGTAAGGAGAACTCAGAGGTACTGGTGAAGATGGAGGAAGTAGATGGTATGGCAGTTGTCAGCGTCCAGGATTATGGCTGTGGCATCAGCGAGGAGGGGCAGAAGAAGTTGTTGCATACTGATACGCATTTCAGCACGTTCGGCACGAACAACGAAGAAGGCTCGGGACTGGGCTTGTTGCTATGCAAGGATTTTGTCGTGAAGAATGGCGGTAAACTGTGGTTTACTTCCAAGGAAGGCGAAGGCTCCATATTCAGCTTCTCTATTCCGGTGAAGAAGTGATAACGAAGAAAATAGAACGGATGGTCCGTTGAAGTAAAACAGACCATCCGTCAGACTCAAATAGACCGTCTGTTACGGTCGTGCAGACCATCTGTTTCTTATGAACGGATGGTCTGTTTTTTTATCTCTTACACAGACTGCGGAAATCGCAATATTCACATTTCCGGGTATCCTCTGTTTGGCTGAATGTTTCTTCTTGGCTGAATATCTCCTGCAGGAGTCCGTGCAGCCGTTCGCGAAACTCGTCTTCGAAGAAAGCGAAGTTGTTGACCGGTACCTTGGGTTGTCGCGGCGCTCCCATTTCGATGACCGGGGAGTAGCTTTCGGAAGCTGCCCGGTGGATGTAAAGTAGGGAAGGGGCTACCTTCAGCGATTGCTTGCGGCAGAGGATGGCGGCGTACAGAAACGTCTGGAAAATATAGTTGGGACGGTTGTCGGCGGGAGTAAACAGTTGTTCTATATTTTCGGGAGTCTTGGGAGTACCGCCTGTCTTGTAGTCCACGATACGTAGCGTGTCTCCTTTGCTGTCCAGGCGGTCGATGGTACCGCCTATCTGTAAGGCAAGCTTTCCTTGCGGAGTATCTATTTCCATCATTTCTCTGACGTCCTGTTCCATACCCTCCATACGGAACGGGGCATATTGCAGGTCATTGCGCAGAAGCTGGCGCAGGTAAGAGGCAATGACTTTGGAATGGATAAGCTGCGTACCGTTATATTCCGGTTGCTCCGTAAGGGGCACATGGAAGAACTTTTCTTTAAAAGCATTGTCCACATAGGCTTGCAGGCGGACATCGTCTTTCAGTAACTGTTCCAGGTCTTCTTTACGTATTTCCCGTCCGTTGGTTGTCAGTTCGTTGTACACCAGTTCGGCAGAACGGTGGAAGATGGTGCCGAAGAGGGCGGAGTCTATTTCGGCGCTTACTTCATCGAGAGCCTTCAGGCCGGCTACGTATCGGTAGTAGAATTTCAGCCGGCAGTCCAGATAGGCATTGAGGGCAGAGGGGGAGAAGAACGCTTTGGGACGTCGGTGGATGTCGTAGGCGTCGAACATCTGTTGCAACATCTCCGGTGTCTTGTGAATCTCAATTTCCAGGGCTTGTTGTGGAGATTGTCCGGCTTCAAGGTACTCAAGGGAGATGTTGTGCGGCGACTCTACCAGGAATTGCAGCATGAAGCGGGACATCTCCCCGCGGTTCAGTCCGTCCGAAGAGATGTTATATAATAAGGTGACGTTTTCTGCCCGTTGGATGAGGCGGTAGAAGTAGTAGGCATAGACGGCATTCTTGTGTTCTATGGTGGTCATGCCGAAGGCCTTCCTCAGGTTGTAGGGAATGAAGGAGGAGTCGCCTCCGGCTTTGGGCAATTGCCCTTCGTTGAGGGAGAGCATGATGAGGTTACGGAAATCGAGGTTACGCGTTTCCAGCACCCCCATTACTTGCATGCCGATGGCGGGTTCTCCGTGGAAGGGAATGTTGGCAGAGGTAAGCAAGCGGTTCAGCAGTCGCTTCAGCGTGTCTGTGCGCACACCACTCAATTCGCCGGTCTCTATCAGGCTGAGCAGGCGGTTGACGAGGGTGTAGCTTTTGAACAGAGACTCGCGGTACAGCTGGTTGAAGATGTCTTCCACGTCTTTTTCCTGGCGGTAGAGGACGGCCACTTCGCGAAGCAGTTCGGTGAGGTAGCTGCATAGGGCGGCGATGCCGTTCTGTGGTGTAAAGACTTGTTCAAGGAATGCGTCCTGCTTCAGCTCCGAGGGAAGGGGATAGAAGCGGTTGTCCCGGGTAAGCTGTTTTTCCAGTGTTTCGGCATTGGGGGAAAGTTGCCGGGTGTAAGGGTGTTTCAGCAGCGTGATTACGGTTTCGTAGATGTATCGTCCGGTACCTGCATGGTAGCCGGTAGTCTGTAGCTCTACAAGGGCGTTGATAAAACTGTACACCGGAGTTTGGGCAAGGGGAAATCCCATTGTGATGTTGACGTTCTTTACCTCTGCCGGAATGGAGTGGAGGACGGGAAGCAGTAGGGATTCGTTGCAAAGGACAACGGCAGTGTCTTTGAATGAAGAAGGGGTTCTTAATTCTTCATTCCCCCTAATCCATTGCGGCAAGTAGCGGGCTTGTGCATTTTCGGTAGAAGCGGAGATAAAGCGTACGTTCTTGGGTTTCCGCAGTACATCAAAAGAAGTTTCGGGCAGTTGGTTGGGAAACAGCTTTAGGTTGCGGAGGATGAATTCGCCTGCTTCGTGGGTATAGGGCGGCTTTTGCTCAAGGGGAAGACGGGTGTAGAACACGTCGTAATCCCAATAGAACATTGCTTTCCCGGCATCCTGCAAGAGCTGGAAGAAACGGGTTTCTACTCTATTCAGCACGTTGAAGCCGACAAATACATAGCGGTCGTAGCGCAGTCGGTCGGTGTCGAGTTGCTCCATGACATTGCGGTACATCATGCCTTCGTAGGCGATGCCCAGTTCTGTAAGATTGCGGCGGTAGTGGCGGTAGATGTCGCCCAGTTTATCCCAGAGGGAGATGAATTTGGCTTTCAGCTCCGTGCGCTTTTCTATGGAAAAGTTCTGGAAGAACTGGCGGATGGCTTCTTCTTGTTCTTGGTCGAGGAAGTCGTAATTGTCCATAATGTTCTTCAGTTCTTGCAGGTTGCTGAAGAGTTTGTCGGCATCTACAAGGTTTTTGTCTACGTCATCGAAATCGCTGATGAGCAGTTCTCCCCAGAAGTAGAAGTCATCCAGAGTTTCTTCGCTGCGGGTCTCTTCGCGGAACACCTTATACAGTTCGCATACCAGGCGGATAGGGTCGCCGGACTTCAATGGAGAGAGTTGCCGGAACAGTTCGCTGATGCTGACGTAGGCAGGCGACCACAAAGGGCGGTCCGTTTCAGTTGCCAGATATTCGTTGAAGAACAGACTGGCACGTTTGTTGGGGAAAACGATGGCGGTGCGCGAGAGGTCGTTTCCTATTTTGGCGTAAAGGTCGCGGGCGACCAGTTGGAGGAATGTTTCCATGATTTAGTTGATAATTGATAATTAATAGTGGATGGGGAGTGAGTTATACCGGTTCTATGTTGTTCTCCTCTACATACCACAAGTAACCCCGTATATTTTCTGCGACATACCCCATGCGGACCAGCAGTTGCATGTATCCCTGCACCTGCTTGTTGTACTTCTTGTTTGGCTTTCCGAACTTGAAGTCCACCACTACGATTTCTTCGCCACGCATCATCACGCGGTCCGGGCGGCGTGTCCGCAGTTCACCGTTTTCCTGCCAGATGATGTCGCATTCATTGAATAGCTGCCACGTTCCTGAATACCAGTCCTTGACTTGAGGCAGGGAGAAAGCGCGTTGGGTGAGATTGCGTATTTCTTCTTCCGTCTCACTCCGTCCAATCACACCTTCAAAGACGAGCTGGCTGATGGCATTGTCAATGTCTTTTTCCGTTTCGATGGCAGAGAATAGGGTATGCAGCAAACGTCCCCGGTTGATGAAGCGCTGGCTGGACTCTGCTTCGTCCACTCCTGCTATGAAGTCTGCCGAACGGTTGGATTGCCGGAACTCGATGTCGTGGAGCATGCTCTCCATGTGGACGGGCAGTTTGACCGGCTTTTGCGAAAGTCTGTTGACTGGTTGCTGTTCGTAAACCTCAGGTTTACGTTCGCAGTATAGAGGTTTCTGTTCGTAGTATAGAGGTTTAGCTTCGTCGTTAGCAGGGTTGTCTGCGTCATGCTGTGAGACGGGGACGGGGGAAGGGCAAATCTTGCCGTTCTCATATATGGAAGCCTCTTCGTCCCAACTGCCTGCTCCGTCTTTGGCTATGTGGGGCAGGGTGTTGGCAAGGAGTTCGGATATGGTTCCCTTCTGTTCCTTCCGGCTCCAGAGGATGAGGTTCTTGCCGGCACGGGTAAAGGCCACGTACAGCAGATTCAGATTGTCTACCCACAGCTGAAGACGTTCGTGCAGATAGTCCTGCCGATATATGGATTCCGCCATGGTGGTGGAATAGTTCACCGGTACTAAGCTGATGGCATTATAAGGCTCTTCCGGTGGGGCGCACCACACCAGCTGGTTGTTGGTTTCGTTCTCCAGCTTCCAGTCGCAGAAGGGAATCAGTACGGTATGGAATTCCAGTCCTTTGGACTTGTGGATGGAGAGGATGCGTATGCCGTCCATCTCACCGCTGGGGATGGTTTTGCTGCAAAGGGTTTCGTCCCAGTAGCGGATGAAGCTGGCCAGTTCGGAAGAATTGCTTTGCAGATACTCCGTCACAGCATCGAAGAAGGAGAAGAGGTAGGCATCCTGCTTTTCAATGCGGCTCATGCCGAAGATGCTGAACAGTTCTTCCAGTAACTCATACAAAGGCATCAAGCGCAGCGTTTCCCGTCGGGAGGTAAAGGTTTCGGGCAGGGGAGTGGCTATGATGAATCCCGACTGCTCGTCATTTGTCATTTGTAATTTGTAATTCTCCATCAGCGCAGCCTCCGCAATCTTGTTCTCCGGATTCGATAGGCAGCGCAGGGCATCCATCAGCATGCAGATGGCAAGGGAGGCATCCAGACGGAAAGCTTCGTCGGACACGACAGAAAGATGCAGTTCTTTGTCAAAATAGTCGGCTATCGGCGGGATATTCTTGTTCTTGCGGACAAGGATGGTGATATCATTCAGTGTTACGCCCTCTTCCAGCAGCCGTTGCACCTCTTCTCCTAAAGCGAGAAGGGTCTGCTCTGTATAGTTGTGTTCATCGTCCGGTTCCAGGAAGGTGGCTTTTACGTAGCCGTACTCCGTGCTCTTGGGCGATTCCTGCACTACGTCGGCATAAGCGCGTTTCAGGGGTAGGCAATCCTCTTTCAGTTCGTTCAGGTGTAATGCATTGAGGTAGTCTATGGCAGCGGTAAATACCTGGTTGTTGAAACGGATAATGTTGGTTTCGCTACGCCGGTTTGTTTTTAGGGTTTCCACACGGACGGGGAAGGAGTTTAAGTTTAATTCTTTATTTCCCAAGCTGTTCAGTATTCCCCAGTCCCCGTTCCGCCAGCGGTAGATGGACTGCTTCACATCTC
>ENA-UOJD01000922-UOJD01000922.1-human-gut-metagenome-genome-assembly--contig:-P48-NODE-922-length-34618-cov-11.995747_pt1 | contig 34618 bp, 36 predicted proteins | sample MGYA00242342_ERZ723889 | MGnify/ENA metagenome assembly ERZ723889
TTTACGGCGTGGACTACTAGGGTATCTAATCCTATTTGCTCCCCACGCTTTCGTGTCTCAGCGTCAGTAATAGCCCAGCAAGCCGCCTTCGCCACTGGTGTTCCTTCTAATATCTACGCATTTAACCGCTACACTAGAAATTCCACTTGCCTCTACTACACTCAAGTCTACCAGTTTTTAAGACGAACCGGAGTTAAGCTCCGGGCTTTAATCTTAAACTTAATAAACCGCCTACACACGCTTTACGCCCAATAAATCCGGATAACGCTCGCCCCCTACGTATTACCGCGGCTGCTGGCACGTAGTTAGCCGGGGCTTTCTGGCAGAGTACCGTCAGCTTATCATCATTACCTATGATAAGGGTTCTTCCTCTACAACAGAGTTTTACGATCAATAAGACCTTCATCACTCACGCGGCATTGCTCGTTCAGGGTTTCCCCCATTGACGAATATTCCTAACTGCTGTCTCCCGTAGGAGTCTGGGCCGTGTCTCAGTCCCAGTGTGTCCGATCAGCCTCTCAGCTCGGATATGCATCGTTGCCTTGGTAGGCCATTACCCCACCAACAAGCTAATACAACGCAAGCCCATCTCTAGGTGAAGCCGAAGCTCCTTTTAGCATATCTAGTTATCTAAATATGAATTATCCGGTATTAGCAGTCATTTCTAACTGTTATCCCAGTCCTCGAGGTAGGTTACCCACGTGTTACTCACCCGTCTGCCACTAAGTAGAATTCCATATCAGAAATTGTGCAAGCACTCAATCATCAATGGGCCACTTCGTTCGACTTGCATGTCTTAGGCATGCCGCCAGCGTTCATCCTGAGCCAGGATCAAACTCTCCAAAAAAAAATAATTTTGAATTAATTTGTTATTCCTAGCTAAATTTGAATTGACATTTTGCTCAGTTTTCAAAGATCATTTCATACTTCTTTTTTGAAGTACTTCTAATATATCAAATGCCATCCATTAAGTCAAGAGTTATTTGAAAGTTTTTTAAATTTTTTTATTGAGATATTTTTGAACTTTTCTAACTCTTTTTTTCTGACTTTCCGTGAAAGCACTACTAATATATCAAATGCCATCCATTAAGTCAAGAGTTATTTGAAAGTTTTTTTAAATATTTTTTTATTGAGATATTTTTGAACTTTTCTCACTCTTTTTTTACTGACTTTCCGTGAAAGCACTACTAATATATCAGATGCCAAAATCAATGTCAATACTTTTTTTACATTTTTAAAAAAAATAAATATTTTTGTCGATTTTTGACATTCTCAACTAATATTTAAAAAACAAATTTAACTGTTTTCTATATATTATATGTATGCAATTAATTAAAATTACATTTTTTTAAATTTTCTTTTATTTGCTTATATTGTGAATAATATTCTAAATTGTTTTTCTTAGAGAACATTATTACCCCTTCTTTATATTTATGAATCAATCTATCTAATGCAGAAGTTATTACATTATCTAATTCATCCGAATAGTTCATTATTCTTTTATGATAATTATATTCCATTTGATCAAGTATTTTATATTCACCATCAGGAAATATTCTTAAGTCTAAGTCATAATCAATGTATTTTATTGTACCTTCTTCTATTATAAACGGTGATGCTATATTACAATAATAATATATGCCATCTTTTTTTAATTGTACAATTATGTTAAACCATTCATTATCAAAAAAATACATTATGGCCGGTTCTTTTGTTTTCCAAACATTTCCTTCTGCTTCTATAACTTGTGTTTTATCATTACCAAACACCATATAATTTTTTTTCTTATCAAGAAGTACTGCCTCAGACCAATATCGATGAACTTTACCGTTATGCTTATAACATTGTATTTCTAATTTGTCTCCTATTTTTATTTCTTTCAATTTAACCACCATCTTCATTATAACATAATTATTATAATATAAAAAAAGAAATAACTAATGTTATTTCAATATTTCTATTGCTTTATTCAATTGGCTATCATTTTCATCTATAGGGTTTGATAAATATTTATCGGTTAATTCAACATCATAATCAACATCTATACCTTGCTTATCTATCCAGTTGCCTTTTGACGTTAACCAATGTTGTGTAGTAATTTTATATTGTATCCCATTTTTAGTTTTTAGTAATTCTTGAACAGTACCCTTACCATATGTTTTTTTGCCAACAAGTATTGCATTATATTGTTCTTTTAAAGCTGACGCTAATATTTCAGATGCCGAAGCACTATTCCCATTGACTAATACTACAATTGGATATTCTTTTGTTATGGTTCCTTGAGAGTAGTGTTTTTGTGTTCCGCTACTGTCTTCAATTTGATAAATAACTTTGTCTGAGGATAAAAACAATGAAATTATTTTTGTTGCTGTTGTTAAATGTCCACCAGAATTATATCTGACATCTATTATTAATGAATCGATATTAGCTTTTTCTAACTCTTCTAGTTTTGATTTAAATTGTTCATAAGTATTAGATGCAAATATTGATATATAGATATAACCTATTTTTTTATTATTGACTTCAAATGTTTTTGAACTAACAGAATCTAATGTGACTGTATTTAATTTTAAGTCAAACGTTAATTCTTTATTATCTCTTTGAATTACTAGTTTAACTTGGGTCGTATCTTTTTTTATTAAATTAACAACTTCACTTGTACTCATACTATCTACTGATTGACCATTAACGCTCTTTATTATATCACCAGTTTTTAAACCAGAATTTGAAGCTGGTGAATTATCAAATACACTATATATAATGATATCTTTATCTTTTTTTGCAATTTCTACACCAATGCCGTTATATGAACCATTTAATAATGCATTAAAATTATTAGAAGACTCATCATCTATATATGTTGTATTAGTATCCCCAAGAGAATCAATCATGCCTTCTATTGCACCTTTGATTAACGCATTTTTATCAACTTCACCATAATAATTTTTTACTATTGTATCATACGCTTCTAAAAAATCTGATAACTCGTCCTTGTTATTTATCGTTTTAACATTTTGATTAGTAAACTTAATCGACAATAGCCATCCCGCTATGAAACAAATTATTGCAGTTGAAACAATTAATATAATAACTTCTACAGGCCTGTATTGATTTAAATAATTATTATTTTGTTTTTTATTTTTCATTTTAATCACCTCAACTATATTTAACATTTTAATTATACCACACAAAAATGTTTTAGTTGCAAAAAGAAAAGAGTATAATTAATTTTTTGCTTAGTTACACTCTTATAATTGTTCTAACGCTTTAATAATAGCATCATTAGTATAATATTTTTCAACTATTTTCTTTGATTTAATCTTAAGTAAAGTTGTTTCTGTAAACTTTAGTTCTGATGAAATATCTGTATCTAAATTAGGTTTATCTGTTGAAATATAACTCTTATTAAATCCTTTTGACATATCTACTTTATAATAAGGTAAAGCTTTTTCTTTTGAAGCATAATTTGTCAAATATGTTTCATATAAAGTGTTATAATTATCATTTTCAAACTCTAGTAAAACATAATACTCATCATTTGAAACGTTTAATATGTTTCCAGCTATTATTTCTTTATATTGTATAGTTACTTCATTAGAATTGGTTTTATTGTTTTTCTTATTTGTTACAAAAGATGTAATTAACGAAAACACGCATACTATAACTAATATTATTAAAATGATTTTTATATAATTTATTCCCATTTCTGTTTCACTTGTATATATTTTTTTTTGATTTAATTTTTTATTTGACATTTCTATTCACCAAAACAATTATACCATATATTATTTTTTTGTAAATATTTTATTTGCCAACAGGCATTACACTTAATGATTTAGCAACTGATAATAATTCATCTTTAGTTAATTTATCTGAAAGTAAATAGTATTCTATTCCGTTGCTTATCCATTCAACAGAGTTATCTGTAACATTACCTATTGTATCAATTAACATATAAGGTTCTCCATTTACTGAAACTACACTGTTTTTATCTGATATATTGGCCGTTTCTTGTATTAACATAAATGAACTGTCACCAGAAAAAGTCATTATTATTCTTTCTCCATTTTCTTTAGAAACTTTATTCTCACTTGATAAATGTGTATTTTGTGGCATATACATAGGATATATTACTTGATCAATAGTTTTATCAACTTGTTGTTTTGAAGTAGAAGAATTCATATTAGAATTTAATTTAAAATCATTATCATCAAAGTTTTTATTATATTCTATTTTTTCTATATTCATTGTTATTTTTAAATTTCCTGAAGTGTCGAAAACTTCAACTTTATTTAAAGTTTTATTTTTATCAAAATATAATTTTTGAGTAGATAAATCTTTATTTGCTGAATAATTGGCTTTTGTTTCAATCATATATCCATTATCTGTTTGTTTGAATTTATACTCTTCATCATTTTCTATATCTTTTAATAGAGTTTGTAACAAATAAGTTTGGGAGCTATTATATGGCCATTCACTTTGAAATTTAAAACTTTTATTTAACGATGGAGTTAAAACATATATTCCTTCTGAATTTCTTAATATAATTTGTTCATAATTGTTAATTTTATTTTTTAAACCAACTTTAAAATTATTTTCTTTTTTATATGAAACATTTACATCATATGAATATGTTTCTTCGTTATTTCTAATTTCTAATACACCATTTAAATTATATGAATCTGAATTATTTACTTTTTTTGATAATTCTTTAACAAAACTTTTTCCATCATATTTACCACATCCAGTTATCAAAAAGCACGACATACCAATTAACAAAACAATTAAAATTTTTTTCAAACTTTCACCTCTATCTTTTCAATTAATTATATTTTTTTAGTAAAAAAAATATGTGAATATTTTTTAATTTTTTGCACAGTATAACTAATGATTTTAGAAAGGGATGAAATAATGGAAGCTTTACAAAAGACTTGTTTAGTATTCACAATAATAGGAGCAATTAATTGGCTACTTGTTGGAATGCTTGATTTTAATCTTGTAGATTATTTATTTGGGACTGCAAGTATTATATCAAAAATAATATATATAGTTGTTGGTGTGGCTGGTATTATTAATGTTGGTTTATTATTCAATCACATTGAAAGATAAAAAAACTAATTAATTGATGTTATCCATCATAAATTAGTTTTTTTGTTTTATTATTTTTTTGTTATTTGAATTGAAACTGTTGTTTTCTTAGGCACATAATCGACTTTTACGTCTGATTTTTCTATTTGAACCTGAACATTATGTGTTCCAACTCCAAGACCAGCTAAATCAACATAGGCTATTATATCGTCTTTGGAAATATTTTCTATTACACTTTTTACACCTTTTACCGTTACAGTAATATTTCCATCCTCCCGAGATGAAGCAGTAGCTTTTAATCCTTCACCTACATTTATACCATTAATTGTAACTTCATCTATATCCTTCGATTCAATTGAATCAATATTTATAGTAACATTAACATTATTAATAGACATAGATTTAACTCCGACTGGTTTAGTTAATTCCATTTTATATGTTTTATTTTCGGATAATTGATTTACATCTACGTTAACCGGTATATAACTTATATTTTGTAATTCATTTTGAGAACCATATATCCATACTTCTTTTTCACTCAATTCTATTGTACTAATTGCAAGACCAAAGGCAATATTACCATTTGGAATAACTTTAATAGGTACTTGTTTTTTATATTCGCCTGTTGTAACTTTAACGCTTGTAGTTGCTGGAACTAATTCTACATCTACAACTTTTCCATCTTTATCATATGCTTTTAGTGGAACATTCTCTATTGTTTGAGTACCTGCTTGTTGTGATGGTAAATTATCAACATCTACTAATGCTTTTACAACTGCTACATCTTTTATATATTTTCTTGCTCCTTTTATTATTACATTATCATCATCTATTTCGACATTTTCTATTGAAACAGTGTCATTCAAATGATCAGCGTTTAATATTTCAGGAGTCATCGTAGTGGCTAGTGAATCCTTTTTATAAATTGTTACAGATACAGTTGATGGATTAACCTTGTATTCAACAGCAGACAATCCACGATTATATTCTATTGTAACATCTTTTGTAACACCTTCAATTGTCCCTGTAAATCTTGTTAAATCTACTACAACGTTTCCAACAACTGATTGTTTTGCTATGTATAGATCTGTTTTATTACCAATTAAAACAATATCTACAGTTTCAGGTAATCCTTCTATAACATATGCTTCTGAATTGTAAACTGCTGTTACTGCTTGCCCTGATAAAACTTCGGCTGAACTTTCTGAATAAAATATTATTTTTTGATCAACTACAACAAACATTACTATAGCAAAAAATAATGAAATAAATAATAATGTACTAGGTTTAGCAATCCATGTTTCAAATTTTTTTCCGGACTTTGTTAATTTGTTATTTATTATAAATACTAGTTTTGTAATGGGAACTACAATAAATTTATCAATTATATGCCAGATCCCCATAAAGAAGGCTTTTATTCCATTAATTATTTTCTTCATGAGTTTCCTCCTCTGCATTTTCTACATCTTCATCAAATATCATTTTCTTAGGACGCAATTCATCTAATAACTTAATTTTTACTTCATCTAAAGTCAAATTATAATATAACTCTCCACCTATAGCCATTGATAAGCGACCAGTTTCTTCTGAAACAATCAATGATATACAATCCATTTCTTCTGTTATTCCTAATGCTGCCCTATGTCTTGTACCTAAGCGTTTACTTATTTTTACATTATCACTAGTTGGAAAAACAGCTCCTGCGCTTGTAATTTTATCACCTTGTATAATGACAGCCCCATCATGAAGTGGATTGTTAGGGAAAAATATTGAAATTAATAAATCACTAGATATATCAGCATATATTTTTTTTGATTTTTCAATGTAATCATTTAAGCTGTTATCTCTTTCAATAGTTATTAATGCGCCAATTCTGCTTTTTTTCAAATAATCCATTGCATTTGTTATTTCATATACCATTTTTTCTCTTTCATCAACAGTCAAAACTTTATGACGACCTAAAAGTTGACTTCTTCCCAATTGTTCCAATACATTTCTAATTTCAGGCTGAAATATTATTATTAAAGCAAGTGGCCCCCACATTATGACATAATTAAGTAAATATCCTAATGTTGATAAATCAAATATATCACTTAATATTTTTAAAATAAAGATAAATAATATTCCCTTAAATAATAACGCCATTTTTACATTTTTTCTTAAGTTTCTTAAAACATAATAGAAAACAAACCATACTATTAAAACATCAAAAAACTTTTTTATTAAAGAAAATATTTGATCAACTGTCATATACAACCTCCTTAATGCTAGACTAGTACATTATATCATATTTTTATGTTCATGTATAGAAAAAAGGAAATTAAAATCTTTTCCTTTAAAATTTCCATATATCTTCTTCATCTATTTTTTCTTTATTTTCAATGTTTTGATCCATTCCATCTATGTTTGGAATTTTTAAATTTTTTATTTGTTCGAGTATATCATTTAGATTATTTTCTTCTATATCATTATCATTATTCAAATCATTTGTCTTTAGATTATCATTATCAACAGTAATATTAGTATCATCATCTTTCTGAGAATCTAATTTTTCTTCCTGATTGTTTGTTAATTCAGGTTCTATTAATTGTTCTTGTGTCTCATTTGTTGATTCATCTAAACCTTGTTCTTCAGTTGAAGGTTCAACTTTTTCTTGTGTCTCTATATTTTCTTCCTGATTGTTTGTTAATTCAGGTTCTATTAATTGTTCTTGTGTCTCATTTGTTGATTCATCTAAACCTTGTTCTTCAGTTGAAGGTTCAACTTTTTCTTGTGTCTCTATATTTTCTTCCTGATTGTTTGTTAATTCAGGTTTTACTAATTGTTCTTGTGTTTCATTTGTTGATCCATCTAAACCTTGTTCTACAGTTGAAGGTTCAACTTTTTCTTGTGACTCTAATTTTTCTTCCTGATTGTTTGTTAATTCAGGTTCTATTAATTGTTCTTGTGTCTCATTTGTTGGGTTATCCAAATTTGATTTTAAGGTAGACACTGCTTCATCTTTTAATTTCACACTATCATTTTTTTCACTATTAAAATTATTAATTTTATCCTTTTTTTTCAAAAAACCTTTTTTATCTGAAAGATAACCAATAACAGAAAAAATTATAACTAGGAGTATGATCAAAAACACTATATAGTTATCACTTATAAATGTAATATATTCTTCCATTACATTCCCTCCTATTCTTCTTATAATAAATTATCATAAAAAAAAGATTTTTTCAAGTAAATATATACAAGAAATTATCTTTAATCTACAAAATCATCATAAATATAATCTTCACTTTTAAATGGTTCTTTAACCAACAAATCATTAAAGTCCTGTTGACGTAAAGCTTCAAATAAAGCAATTGCTACAGAATTTGAAAGATTTAAAGCTCTAATTTTATCATTCATTGGTATTCTGACACATTTTTCTAAATTTTTATGAAGTATATCTTTTGGAATTCCTGTACTTTCTCTACCAAAAATAAGATATATGTTAGAATCTTTTTTACTATAATCGCAAGTTGAATAATTTTTTTTGGAATATCTAGTAAAGTAATAAAAATCTCCTTCATTTTGAGATAAGAAATCTTCATAATTTTCATACACTTTATACTTGCAAAAAGGTAAATAGTTTACACCAGCTCTTTTTACGCTTTTTTCATCCAATCTAAAGCCTAATGGTTTAATCAGATGTAACATAGTATCGGTTCCAGCACATGTACGCATAATGTTGCCTGTATTCTGTGGTATCTCAGGTTGATACAATACAATATTAATCATTTATTTCAACTCCATTTGTCATTAAAAATATTTTAACGCTATATAAATTAGGTATTTTTTCATTATAAACATTTATAATTTTTCCATTTTTAAAAATTATCAAAGTAGGATATTTAATGGTTGGTTTATTTGAAAGAATTACATCATTTGATGCATAATTATTAAATAAATCTTCTATAAAATTTGATTTCTTTATGTCATTAGAATCAATATATATAATATCGTTTTTTAAATTATTCCCTATAATATAACTTTTAAATGAATTTTCGAATTCTTTTATATCTTTATCTTTTCCAGATGATATATATATAATAAGATTTGAATTTTCTAACAAATAATTATTTAAATTATCACTAACACTCAAATTATTTTTAGGTAATATTTCATATAAAACGTCTGCTAAGACGGAATTGTTTTCATAATATTCTTTTGATCTATTAAATAGCATTACAATATAAATACTTATTGCGAATGTTACAAGTACTATTATTGAATAAATAATATAATTTTTTAAAGGTATTTTTTTCATATAATCACCAAACTAATAATATCATATTAGTGCTATTTTTTCAACAAACAAAAATACAATATAAAAGTGAACTACTTAAAGTTCACCTTTTTAATCACTAATAGTTTTTATATCATTTATAGTAACAACTGGAAGAACGATATTTTCTTCTTCACAAAATTTTTGATATTCTACTCTAAATTTATCTAATTCTTTAACAATAACATCCGGATAAATTCTTTTACTTGTCTTTATTGCATTGTAAACTTCAAGTATAGAAACTTCTTCCTTGTCTTCTAATAAAGCAAGTGAAAATGCTTGACTTAGAACCGAAAAGGCAACATCTGGATACATTGCAGCCAGACCATACACTCTTTTATATTGTGAGGTTGCTGAAACGATTGATTTAATTAACAGTGTAGTAATATAATCACTATACTTAAATTTAATACCTGTTTTTTTCTCTATTCTAGGTAGTGAACCCTTTAAAATTTGAACTGTTGTTTCTTCACTTGGTTCTAAAACATCAATTCTATCAAATCTTCTTAAAAAGGCTCTATCACGAATTACATATGTTTCATACTCTTCTGTAGTAGTAGCACCTATTGCTTTTATATCTCCTCTATCAAGTGCTGGTTTCAATATGTTTGCAAGATCCATAGGACCATCAGAGTCTCCACCAATTAAAGTATGAACTTCATCTATAAATAAAATTGTTTTATGAATTTTCTTTAATTCTTCAACCAATAATGATATAGTCATTTCCTCTCTACCATTTATAGTCATTTTTCCTAATAATGAAGTAGAATTAATTTTAATAATTTTATATTCTTTCAATGCATTTGGAACTTTATCTTGTTGAATTAAATATGCTAATCCTTCAACTATTGCTGTTTTACCTATACCAGCTTTACCAACTAATAAAGCAGATTTATCTGGTGTCAAAACTACAACCATTAATTTTTTTATTTCTTCATCACGTGCTATTGCAGGATTAGTAACATATGTTTTAGAAGTTAAATCCTCACCATACATATCTAACACTGGGGTTTCAATTTTATTTTCAACGCTATTTTCTGTATCAAAATCAATTATTTCTATATCTTTTTCCATATTATCTCCTATTTAATATAACCATTTTGTGTAAAGATAGTTTTTACAGATTGAAGGTCGCCAGCTCCAATCATTCTATTATATGATGGAGTTACTTTTCCTTCTTTATAGAATACAGTAGTAGGAGTTGAAGTATAATTTGTTTCAACTCTTAAAGATTCTTTTTCTTCATCGCTTAAAGTATCTATATCTATAAAATATACTTGTACATTATATTTTTGAATAAAAGCTTCCATTGTTACTTCATAACTTGCACATGCACTACATGTTGCAGCACCTATTACAAGTGGAAAAGATTCTTTATTTTCTTTCATTTTAGTAAATTCAGAATATGATATTTTAGTATATGTATTATACTTTGTAGAACAACCACTTATCCCAATTAATAACATAATAGATATTAATAAGCTAAAAACTTTTTTCATAATAACACCTCTATTTCTTGTATAATTATATAACAAAGTTAAATAAAAAAAAAGAGCTTTGTAATTTTTAGTCCTTTTTATAGAAAATAACTTGCTCTTCTTTTAATAAAATATTATCATTTAAATCTAATAAATCTTGTATGTTGATATTTAATTTTTGCAATAAATCATTTATAGTGTCATCTTTTTTTACAACATAAAATTTTTCATTCTTATTAGGAAGTTGAATTTCTTGTCCTGGATAAATATAATCCCCAACATTTAATCCATTATATATAGCTATCACTTGTGGCGTTGTATTATACTTTTTTGCAATAGAATATAGTGAGTCCCCTCTTTGAACAATATAATTTCCAGAATTTACTTTTGGCACTATCAATGGAGCTCCCATCACTGGAGTAAAATCGGTAATTCCATTTATTTTCTTTAACTCATCTATTGTAGTATTAAAATTTCTTGCTATATTCTCCAAAGTATCATATGATTGCACTTGATATATTTGATACATAAATTTCACCTCTATATTAATATATGTGAAATTAATATATTGGGAATAAATTATTATATATTACTAATATTTTTAGTACATGGATTATTAAGTTTTATACAATTAATTTTTATAACATACCATATTTAACATGTAAATATTTTGTATATATGTTTTTTGTTATCTTTGAATTTTGTTACTTTTAAAGATTTATAATCAATATTTTATAAATTAAATAATTACAATTTTATAACTATTAAATAATGATTTAATAATTAATTCATAAAAGGTTACAAAAAAACAGACCAAAATATCTATAAGCCTGTTAAATTTATCAATATAATTACCTAAATTTTTTTGCTAACTTTTTACTTTTTATTTTACTGTTTGGAAATTGGTTATAATAAAACTCTGTCTTTTCTTCATCTGTTAAATCTAATACTTTTTTTGTATCTATATCGAATACTTTCAATACGGATACATCAGATGTACAAATATTTTGTTTTAGAAAAATAACACAACTACCATTATATTCTATCCAATTACGAGCAACAAAATTAGGTGTTGTATCATAACTTCCTATTTTTATTTTTTCATCATTTGAATTAAAGTAAACATCATTCCAACTAGTATTTCTGATATTTTTTTCATCAGTTTGTTCACTGCATATTACTAATTCAAGTGAAGTATCATCACTCAATTTTATTGTATTATAACCATGCGCTATTGTTGACATAAACCCTCCTATAATATACTAATTTTATTTAAAAATATATTAAACAACATATATGGCAGGGGTGGCAGGAGTTGAACCCACATGAATGGTTTTGGAGACCATCATTCTACCATTGAATTACACCCCTAATTCAATATACAAAGAGTATAACACAAAAAAAAATCTTTTTCAACATTTTTATTTAAAACCATATTATAATATAGGTGATTTTATGGCGATAATTAAATATACAACTAAAGAAAAGGAATTATTAGCAAGATTAATGAGAGCCGAAGCTATCGGCGAAGGGGACCTCGGCATGTTAATGGTAGGAAATGTAATTGTTAATAGAGCACTTGCTGATTGTCTTACATTCAAAAATGTTACTACTATATCAAAGGTAGTATATCAAAGCCCAGGAGGGTTTTCTGGAACTGATAGTCCATTATTCTTTAGTAACCCAACAAGTAAAGAACTTGAACTTGCTGAAAGAATAATACGAGGTGAATACTATTATCCAGCAACAAATGCATTATGGTTTTATGCACCAAGTAGTGGTGATAACTGTAAAGTATATTGGTGGGAGCAAAAAAATTCAGGAAGATATAAAAATCATTGTTTTTATGAACCTGATGTTGGTGTATGCAAACAAATACATTAAATTTAAAACAAAAAAATGATATAAACGAAATTTCTACAATTCAGAAAATGTTTACATCATTTTTTTATTATTTATATTATTAAGCTTTGACCAATTGAAAGATTATTACTAACTAAATTGTTTTTTCTTTTAATTGCGTCTACTGTTGTATTATAACGTCTAGCTATTGAATACAAATTATCTCCTGATTTAACTATATATGTATTAGTTTCAGAAGTTGGTATTCTAAGGGTTTGACCAACATTTAATAAATTACTTGTTAAGTTGTTAAGATTCATTATCTCTTTAACTGAAACTCCATATCTATTCGCTATTGAGTATAAATTATCCCCACTTTTTACTGTATACGTTATATATTCTCCTGGAGTTGTTTCGTCAATTATTATTGTTGTAGCTGGAACTAGTAGTTTTTGGCCTATACTCAATGTATTATTAGATAAATCATTTATTTCTTTTAATTCTGTTACTGAAATCCCATATTTTTTAGCAACAGAATATAATGTATCGCCTGATTTAACTACATATGTATTATATTTTGTTTCTATTACCTTTTCCTCCACTGGTAAAAGTAGTCTTTGACCCAAATTTAATATATTATTTGATAATTTGTTTAACTCTATTATATCCGATACAGCAATATTATAATTTTTAGCTATTGAATATAATGTATCTCCACTTTTTACCGTATATACAATATAATTGCCAGATTCTTCTTCTTTTTTTGTTGGTATAAATAAAACTTGATTGATTCTTAACACGTTACTCATTAAATTATTAGCCTTTTTTAATTCATCAACTGAAACATTATATTTTTTAGCAATACTCCATAAACTGTCTCCACTCTTTACTGTATATGTGTTTCCACCTTCTTTTGGGATATATGATAAGTTTGCATATTCAGCAACCGCTCTCACAACTGCTTCTGCAAAATCTTCATAATTGTTTTTCAATTGTTGCACATCATCTTTTGTACTATCCAAAAAACCATATTCTACAGTTAATGATTGTGTATCACCAGTATTGCGTTGCATAAAGTAATAATCCTTTGAAGTATCACTTGGTAACCTTCTTTGATACGCTTTTCGTATGTTTTGTCCTTCTTTTGATAATTGTTCTAATATTAAATTAGGTAAAGTACTTGTACTTCTAAGTGGATAAATTACTTCAGCACCATCTCCACCTGGTAACAGTCAATGTGTAACTAATTTATATATATTTCAGTAATAAATGACCTATATTTGTTATTGAAAAACTATCAACATTATAAACATCAATAGAACCAGGATAATTAGTGGACAAACTTATAATAAAATCATTTTCTATTAAATTTTTCAAACCAAATGATATTTCTAATAATTCTGAATTTAAGTTTTCTGATGTCAAAATTTCTCTATAACTCAAGGTTTGGTCTACATTAGGATACAATTTTAAAAAATCTTTCCATTTATAATATGGTCCTTCTTTTGACATCATTTTTATTTTTTTCATTACATTTAATGATTCTTTAGATAATAGACATACTTTTTCGAGCAGTAAATCATAGCTGGTAGCATTATATTTTTCTTGAATATAATCTAAAAAAATTGATATATTGGTGTCTATTAATGCTGGATCTGTCTTTGTAAAATAAAAACTTAAAAAATTTCTAATATGAATATACTTGCTTCTGTCATCCATTAGATAAGATAATTGCTTTTGAAAAAATTCTAAATCATTAATTCTTCTTTCTAATGCTTTAGATCTATCCATTATAAATTCAGCATCTTTATCATCAAAAGTTTTAACTAATCCACAAAAAAACGGATTTTGTTCAGCAAATGATATCAAAACATTTTTTGCATATCTAACAATTTCATTCTCTTCGTTCATTCTATTTATTTCTCCTTATTTAAGTAGTTTATCTGTTGCTATGTTTACTTTGTTCCAATAGGAACAAAGTTTTTAAATACTATTTAATATACTAAATTTGTAAATTATTTCAATATTTTTATCTTTGTCTATAACTATTTTATCGATAATGGTTAGCATTAATTCTCTTGTAGGATTTTCAATATCAATTAAAGATTTTATTTTATTTTCATAACATTTTAAATCATCAGTCTTATTTTTAATTACCTTTGTATCTGCCATTAATTTATTTATTTCAGTTCTTAATTTACTTAATAGAACTTCTGTATCATTAGCAACTCTCTTATACATTTCATCTGATACTAAACCTTTAAACTTATCTTCATAAAGCATATCCAATTTACTTAGATATTCTTTTTCTTTATTCTGTAACTCATTTATTTTCTCCTTTAGCATAGAATCATTTCTTTTCTTATTATTAATCTCACTTGCTATATCAGACACATTAATAGCGTCTAAATACTTTTTACAAGTACCCTTAATAACATCTAATAATGCTTGTTCTAGCTTATCATAAGGCATAAAATGTGGATAACACATTTTTCTTTTTGGATCTCTCGAATATCTATTACAATTAATAGTCCAATAGTCATGATTCTTCCTATAAGTAATAGTTAATGTATTACCACATTCCTTACAATATAACAAATTTTCAAATAATCTTTTTTCTCTTTTTGTATTATTAGTAACATTAGTCCTTTTAACATTATTTTGAACCTTTTCAAATATAACTCTATCAACAAGAGGTTCATGAGTGTTTTTAACAATACTCCAATTCGCTCTAGGTAGTGATTTCTTCTTTTTTGATTTATATGACACTTTAGTTTGAACACTTTGTACCATATCTCCAACATACATTTGATTTTTAAGTATTTTTTTTACTGAAGAAATTGTCCACATAGGATTATATTTATTATTAGCATGAAAATTTTTTCTTTTAAGACTACTTGGTGTTTTAATCTTATTGTCATTTAGATAAGTTGTTATTTCAGATAATCCAACTCCTTCATATGCCATATCAAATATTTTCTTAACTACCGGTGCATATTCAGGGTCTGGTATTAAATGTCCTTTATCATCTGGATCTCTTAAAAAGCCATAACTTGGAGCACTACCAATAAACTTACCGTTTCTTCTTTTATCATTTAAAACATTTCTAATTTTGACTGAGTTTTGTTTACTGTAATAATCATTACAAGCTATTATAAAGGTTGAAGAATCATTACTTGCTTGATTTAAAGCATTATCATAACCTTCTTGCATAGAAATGAATCTTATTCCATTTTCATGGAAGAAAGTTTCCACATAATATCCAGTCATAACATGATCTCTTCCAAGTCTTGATAAGTCTTTTACTATTACAAGATTGATAACTTTATTTTTGATATCTTCCATCATCTTGTTAAATCCTGGTCTATCAAAATCAGTACCAGAAAAACCATCATCAACATATTCTCTTACAAAGATAAAACCTTTTTCTTTTACAAAATTCATTAGCATATTTCTTTGATTAAGGACACTCTCACTATCAGATTCGTAAGCTTTTCCTTCATCAGCTTCAGATAATCTTATATATATTCCTGCTTTGTAAAACTCTGGCATCTGTATTAAAGTGTTATACATTTATACTCCTTTCTTATGTATAACATATTAAAGCCAAATATATTGTACCATAAAAATACAATATATCGTCATCGTCCTACACATTATTCATCACACTTTTTATATAATTAGTTATCAGCAAGATTAAATCAGGAGAATCTTTTTTAAATGTTTCTTTTATATTAAACATAAGTCACCTCTTTATAGTGTATGACTTTGTTAAACAATAAATTATTCATCTCCTTTTGTTATTTCATTTATTAATTCTTCTAATTCTTTAATTTCTTCTTCACTCATAGGTTCTGATACAGTAGGTTTACCATTCCAAGATATGATATTACATTCATTATCATATTCTATAACAGGACCTATATTTTTTCTTATATTATTATTTTTATTATATTGTTTAAAATTTTCTTGATTACTAGTATTAAGATTTTCTTGAATATCTGATATTCTTTTTTTGAATACTTCTGATACTATAATTTTTCTTTTGAAATTATTTTTTTCTTTCTTATCATACTGTAAAACAATATAACCATAATTAAATAAACTACTTATACTCTTTGATATTGTTTGCTTACTAACATTAAAACTATTACTAAAAAACTCATTAGTGGCCCAACAATATCCATACTTCTTACAAAGTGACAAAATGTAAATTAATATTAATCTTTCTAGTGGTGTCAAATTATTATCTCCCAATAAACTTGTTGGAAAAACTAATTTAATAAAAGTTTCAATATTTCTTTCCATACTTATTGATATAAGATTATCTTAATAACCTATTATTTATCAGTCTTTTAGAGCATAAGAAAAAGAACTGAACAAAGAATAGTACAGCAATTCTAGAAATACTCTAGTACTTCCGTTTAATTTTGGCACTTCATTCTTGTTAAGTTCTTTATAAGAACATTGCATAAACTTCCTTAAGTAAAAAGTCGACTCTTCTCGAGTACACTCGTCGTACCCTAACTTAATTATAGCAAATTTTTACAAACTTTTCAATTTTGTTCACTTAAATATTTTATAAAAAAATTAATCATCAACATCATAATCTTGATTGAATATATCATCAACAGTAATACCATTATTAATTTCCATGTCAGAATAATCATAATCAATACTTTCAGAAGCAATTTCTTTGATAAATTCATTTAAGTCATCACCAAGAATTGCTTCAACACAAATTGAATCTATTATTGAATTATAATCTATACTTATGTCTTCCATTTTATAACCCATAATCTTAATATCATCAATTAACTCTTCAGCTTTTGAATACAATTTTTCCTCAATTTGTAATTCCAAGTTTGAAATATAATTATCATCAATCTCTAAGTTTTTTATCTCATTACCCTTAAACTTATCATTTGGTGATGTATTACTAATTATATCACTTGCATATTCTTCACCGTATGAAATTAATTTATTCTCTAGTGAATTTTTATAAATTGTATTAAAATTAATTTCTATAACATCTTTAGATAATTCTGTATTTGAGTAGTATTTTAATAAATCTTCTATGTAATAGTAATCTGATTTAGAGCATCTTTTTGAAACTAGAGAGATATTATTCAAAATTGACTGTAAACCATAAAAAGATTGTATTTTTTTATTTAATAATAATTTAATGTGATAATCTCCACCTAAATTAGTCTCAAAAAAACTAAGAAGATAATCCTTTATATTAATATCACAATAGTTATTTTTCAAAATAAAATTTATTTTCTTTTTAATATTTAAATTTTCACTATCTATATGTGAATTATACTGACTATAACATAATAATCCTTCAAAATTATGAATGCTTTTACTTAACAAATCTGGATATATATTTGCTATTTTTTCTATTTGTTCTATATAGATTGAATTTTCATAAATCTTTTTTAATTCTGCTAAATTATCTAAAAGGTAATTTTGAATATAATCATTTATTGATGGATTTAAAACACTAAGGTATTTTTTCTTTCCTAATATAGCAATACCTATTAATGATTTACTTAACCTATTAATAGAATCTTCAAAACTATATTTTTCCACTTCATAATTGCAAGCACACAAAAAATTAGTAACAGATTTATGTATTACATCAATTGGAACATAGTTGTTACCAAGAGTATATAACTGATACATTAATATTACATCACATACTTCTATTCTTTCAAACTCACTTTTCCATATGCCCTTAGGATTGTTAAGTGATTCAATTAAATAATCATAAAAATCATCATCTCTTTTGTTAGCATTCTTCGCACACATCTCTATAATACGTGTATTAAATGATTTATGGTTAATTATTGAATTATACTTTCTATTTTCCTTGACAGATTGATAAGACTTCTTAGTAACATTATTATGATACATAAGATTATACAAAATTCTTGCTCTATCCAAATAGCTTATATCATTAACATCTATTAAGCATTCTTTAATACCTAATTCATCCAGTAACTTTTCAAATTCTTCTTTTTCATGTTTAGCTTTATTCAAAATTGTAATTCTACTATTTAGTATCACTTTTTTATTATTAAATATTGTTGTAAGTTTTAACAAATTTTTTAATTCATTAATTAATTTGTCATCTAAAGATAAAGAAGTTTGTCCTAAAAAATCATCCAAAAAAATTATTTCTGGATCATCATTTTGATGTACAGATTCGATTAGTTTTGATAAATCATTATTAGAAACTGTTGTTAACTTATATGCTTTATTACTTGCCAAAAGATATCTTATTAACATCTTCGAAGTTATTGTTTTACCAATTCCTGGATCACCAACAAATAAAATTATACCATTTGAATTAATAATATCAACAGCCTTATAATAAGCTTTTGTTTCAACAAAATATTTTGACTCTTTTTCAAAATCATTAATAATAACCTTGCTAATAGCATCAGAGTATCTATTTAAATATAAATCTAGAACAACAGATGAAGACAACCATAGTTTATGATTCTTTTTTAATACATCTACATTACTTTCTTCTGATAAGAAATCATCTATATCATTTTTACCTATAATATAAGAATAATCATTCATATATTTACTAAATACATCAAAAATATCTTTAGTAATAGTTTCACCTAATTCAGCAGTAGTAAGCAAATAGTATTTTTCAAAGTTTTGCGTTTCTATTTTTTTATATTCATTTTTACATATAGTTTTTAATTTTGATGAATCTTTATATCTTTTACATTGGCAAATAATTTTTTTATCTAGACTTATTAAATCTATACCATCATCTTTTCCAGGACCAAATCTTTTAAATTTTATATTTAACTTTTTCTCCATAAAATCCATACAAAACTTTTCAAACTCTAATGGATCCAAATTCATTAAATTAAACATTACCATTACCTCCTAAAAGCAAAAAAGTGCAATACAAAACCAACAAATATGATCTGTACTAGCACCATTATTCTTTAATTTACAATTTTATTCTTTATATATTTTGACAATTCATTACTCGTACAATAAATATAGCATCCTTTCATACCTCTAGTCATTAATGTTCTATATGTATTTTTAATAATTGAATCAGCTATTTTATTTGCTTCTTCTTGTCCTTGTTCTTTAACTATTTTATTTATACCTTTTAAAGACTGATCAGTTTTAGCTCTTTTTGTATAATCAGTAATTATATGATCATTTTCATATCTCATGTCATCACCAATAATAACACCGACATAATCAAACTCTAATCCTTGACAAGTATGGATACATCCTGCTTCATTGACAGAATTAGGATCAATAGCCCATGTTTGAGAATTTCCTAAATTCCAACTTATTTCAAAGTTATATTCAGGAATAACTATATCATGAATATCAGAGTTGTTTTTAGCATTCCCATCTTTTATACAATCCCAACAATAACCAGCAACTATTCTTGATTTATTATTAATTGCATTCTTTTCTTCAATAGCTTTTCTCATTTCATTTGGATCATCAAATACTTTAAAATCATAATCAAATCCATCTATATTAAAATTAGCTGTTTCTTTTATTTCCAATATATTGTTTAACCATGCTATATATCCATCTGAACCATTACATCTAAATTGACTATCTAACTCATATGTATAAATACCAGCACCTAATTCATTAGCATATTTCTTAATCATATCTTCACTACCAATATCCTTAAGAGTCACTTTTTGATTTTCATCTATAAAGAATATTGAAAATTTAGAAGTATTAATAATTTCTTTAATTTGATTTTCACCTTTATTTTGAAACATTCCAGATTTAGCATTTAATCTATGTGCTTCATCTACTACTAATACATCTAATTTATTGCTCTCTTCATCAACAAAATTTCCAGATCCTTGAAATAAGTGATTAATATATGTTTGAGTATAATTACCTCTTAACTTAGCAGAGAACACACTTCTTGGAGCTGCATTCTTGGTTACATAAAAGCAAGTCATATTTCTGTTATTAAACTCAACCAACAAATTAATAGCAAGTACAGATTTACCAGTACCTGGCCCACCTCTAACTATCATTACATTCTTTTTATTACTAGATACTGTATCAATAGCATTGCTTAAAGCATATTCATATATAATCTTTTGCTCATCAATCATATAAAATTCTTTATTACCTTTAAGCATTTGTGTTAAAGAATCTTGTAACATTTTAGATGGTCTAATTCTTCCATGATCTATTTCATATAAAATACTTCCATCATCACCATTTTCAATATATTTTTTAATAAAGTCTCTTAATTTGATTACATCATTATGTCCAAATAATGGTGCTTTAGATGTATACTCTTTATAATTATCAGATAATAACGTATCATCATTTTCAAAATAATAATTATGTAAATATGCACATGGTACTACATTAATATCCTTTAATTGGACTGATTCATTATAATCTTTGATTAAATTTGCATAAGTCATAGCCTGATATGATGGATGATTAACATCTCTTAATCCACCACCAGTGTAAGTATTAACTTTATATACACCATCAAGTTTACCAACTTCAGTCGCTTTATCCCATTGTTTTAATTCGACAATAACAACATTAGATTTACTATTATTAAATCCCGATATCATAAAATCTATTCTACAACCAGTTGGTGGAATATTATATTCAATAGCAATACCAATAGTATTTCATTATCACTTAATACGCCTCTCATATATTGCATAGAATTCTTCCATGAATTAAATTCCGGTGCACTTGGTTTTCTTTTAATTTTTTCAATATACTTATTTCTTATTTTGTCAGCAATTATTCCCAAGTCAACATCGTTAATAAATCCTGATTTTATTCCTTCATATACTAACATACTACCTCTCCACCATTTCTTCTAATTTTTCTTGTTCTATAGCAAGATTAGTAATATCAAGCCTAGTGCTTTTACTGTTATCTTTTATAGTTTTAAAATTAGCATTTATTTTTTGAACATATCTATTGCTTATTAAATCGTCATAATATACTTCTATAACTATTTTTCTATTATTCTCATTATTAACATCAAGGCGAAAAATTAAGTCAATCCAAACAAACTCTTCTTTCCTTATAAAAGCTTGATATCTATTAAGTGAGAAATCTCTATCAATTTCATCATCAACTTTTATTAAAATATTTATATTTCTTCCATGATTCAAACCGATATTTTCAATTTTAAAAAATACGTGATGTAAGTCGCCATCTTCTTTTAGTTTTATTTCATGGTTATATTTGCAATTAACTGTTATTTGATTACTTAAAACATAATCAAATATAGGAGCATTTTGTATTCTCTTATCATCATTGTTATTTTCTATTTGTATCCTAATTTGCTTAAGAGTAATTAAAACAAGTATGACACCACTTATAATTGCACCTACAATACCAACAATATATGAACTAACAAAGTCAAACCACCGATTAGTATCAATACCATTTGTATAGCCTAATTTAGTAGGTATATCATATTTATCCAAATAATAAATAATAATGGGAATAAAGTACACAATCAAAAACAATATATATAAAGTTCGTTCAACAAGACTTCTTGATTGTTTATACATTTTAACACACCCATATATTGAAACGACAGTAATAACTATGATAATAATGTAACTTAGGACTTTAATCATGTTCTCACCTACAACCTATTATATTTTGTACTCTTTCCTTTAGCCTTTTCAACAGGATATTTTTTTGCTGTTTTTTCCATTTTATCTAAAACTATTTGTTTAGGATCTACTCCTAATTTATCCGCCATTAATAAACAATAGTTAATTACATCTGCCAGTTCTTCCTTTACTTCATCTAGATTGTATTCATTATTCCATTGAAAGCACTCCAACAATTCACTTGCTTCGATAGAAATACTTTTAGCTAAATTTTCTGGTGAATGAAATTGATCCCAGTCTCTCTCTTTTGTAAACTCAACTATTTTTTTTGTTAATTCCTGCATACTACTACCTCACTTACTAATCAAACAACTCTTTAACAATCAAATCTTGTGAATGTAAATTATTATTTTTACCTAATAATAAATTTTCATAAAATTTAACTAAATAACTACTATCTTCCTTAATATTTAAATAGTTATTAAAATAATTACTTCTAACTAAAGCATTCCTAAAATAAACTGATTTATCTTTAAATAAAGTATTATTCACATTATAGCCTAGACTAATTAAATATTTTTCAATAAATAGAGCTGTTGTTCTAGTATTTCCTTCTCTAAAAGGATGTACTTGCCATATACTAGATGAAAACTTAGTAATATTATTTATTACTTCTACAACACTCATATCTTTATAATTCTTTTCTTTTTCTAAAGATATATCATATTCTAATGATTCTTTTAATGTCTTACAATCACCATAAGCAACTGAATCATTATTAAGTATTTTTTCATGTTTAGAAAAATCTATTTTTCTAAATTCACCGGCAAATTCATAAACATCTTGAAATAAATATTTATGAATATATTTTAAATAATCTACAGACAACTCAAAATTATCAATTTGTAATAATTCAACAATTCTTGTAGATACAAAATCACACTCTAATTCATTATGATTTAATTCTTGTTTTTTATCTTTTTCAATGTAATATTCTCTTAGTTCTTCTTCTACTTGTTTAATAGTTAAATTACCACTAACATTTTCTTCTAACAATTTTTCTAAATATTTAGAAGGCTTTAAATTATCTACTTCTTGAAGACCTATAGCCATATCCCACTCTAGTTGTTTTACATATCCTTCTGGTTTAGTTTCTTCTGTATATTCAATGTTACTTGAATCCAATTCTTTTTCACTCATTTAATTAACCTCCTATCTCACTGCATAATCTACTAAAGTTCTAACTTTTTCATATATATTAAATACTTTAGAATACTCTAATAATTTATCTATATCTTTTTCACTGTTATTAAAATAATCATGTAATATATTATTTTGTAATTCTAAATCAAAATCATCATTTTTTAGCATATCACATATGCATCTTTCAGCATTATATATTTTAATTGGATTATTAAACATATTATTAATTTCAATAATTCCAATATCATAGTATTTATCTGCAACATAATGTACTTTATAATTACTTAATACTCTTTTCTTACTATTAACTGTTATTTCTATTTCTTCTGGTAATTCTTTAATTAAACCTAGCATACTTAGCGCTGTCTTATATGAATATATGGCATCAGGATATTTTTTTTGAAAAACATATTCATCATCAACTAACAAATTACTATCTATGTATAATCCATGAGAAACTTTTTTTATTAAACCATTATCAACATATTTTTTTATTAATGGTTTACTAATATTTAGTTTTAAAAAATCTGATGTAGATATGTATCCACGATTAGCATCTAAAAACTGTTTAATTTTATTTTCATTAGTCATAGAATCACCATTTACTTTCATAACAATATTATATCATTTTATTATATTTGAGTAAACTAATTTTACATAATAAAAATAATAAATTTTTGCTAACTGTCAGCGACTATTTTTATGGGTTTTAGGGATACTCACTAACAAGCATTAATGGGTGTGTCAACACCATGCTTGATTTATTGTACAAGACTAGTAAGTTACCTCTGATAAGAAGATAAATTTTTTCGATATTTTCCACAAAAAATAGCACTAATTTTATTTCAAATTAGTGCCAAAATAAATTTTTATTTAAAATAATTTTCCAAATATATTGGTATTGTATCTATAAATTGAACATTATTTTTATTAATCAAGTCAATTTTTTGTTGACATGTTTTAATTGTTAAACTTTGATTAATTATTACAAACAATATCTTCGGAGAATTAAACCTTTCCTTGTATTTTTCTAAAGTATCTTTTATATATGACTTAATATTTTTTTCATTTAATATATCATTGTTATTAGAAAGTTTTGTCTCTATAACTATATCTTGAATAAATCCTTCTGTCACTAATTGTATATCATTTCTTTTTTTATCAAAAGCCATAGATTCATATATGACTTTAGTGGAAAAACCTCTGATATTTAAAATTCTACTTAATTCATATCCAATTAAAAATTGATATACTTCTTCTTTCAATGGTCTAATTTTTTTAGTGTTTTTATCTCTAAATATTTCTAAAAAATTCATTCTTAACATATCGTTAAATATATTAGTTTGTAGTACTTCTTTTACTACATTAAATAAATCATCATATGAATATATCTTAATATGTTGATCGGTAACAATAGTATTATATTGATTTATTACCTGAATTATATTTTTATATTCTATATTTTTTAACAAAGCAAGATTATTACAAATTTTATATAGATATCTATTATTATTGTTTTTTTCATTTGATATAATATAATCAATAACATCATCAAGATTAAATTGATTATTATTAATATATTTTGTTATCATATTTAAAATATATTTGGAGAAATAATAATAATCTCCACTATTATATATATTAAACATAAATGATAATAGATCATAAATATAATCTTTATTTTTGTATCCAATTTTAGCTAAAGAATTAATATAGGTTCCAGAAGAATATTCAAAATTACCTTTATTCTCTATAGACATTAAATCTCCTTCAAAAACGAGATTGGTTTTGATATAATCAATTCTATTCTTTATTTCATCTTCAAAACCAAGTTCAATCAAAATATCTTGACAGATTTTGTATTTTCTAAATTTTTTCAATTTCTTTATTTCATCATGATTTAATGAATCAAGATTATCAAGTATAAAAGATAAAATACTATTAATTTGGTATTCATCAAAATTTATATAGTCTAACCATTTAAATATTGTCTGAAATAAAACATTTGAACTATAATTTTTTAATTTTCCAATTATATCATCCATATAAAATTTAACATAATCTTTTGATTGCCTTTTACTAACATAATCCAGCAGTTTTTTATAATTATTATCACTATATAATGGTTCAATTTTATCTATATTATTATTTAAAAGTATAACATTAATATCATTATATTTATTTATATCATACCCCATTTTTAATAATATAAATATTGCCTTGTGATATAATTGTATATCATAACTTATACTATAAGTTTCATTTTTTACAGCCTTAATAACTAGTTTATTAATATCTATCGTCAAAATATGGCTTTCAATTTCTCTTGAAAATGATTTCAAAGTATTTTTAAATATAACATTTGAATTAACTATACTAAACTGATTATTGTTTTTAATCAAATCATATATACGATCAATTTTATAATATATATTATTAGCATAATCAACTTTCTTTAAAATTTCTTCAACTTTTACATAATCTTTATCTTGATATTTTGTTATCAATCTTTTATATTCTAAAAAATCTGATGAGAAAAGATTTTTTATTTCAGGTTCAAGCTTAATTCTGATTTCATTATCTAAGTCAAGTCTCCAAACATTAAAAATAGATTTTTTGTCAACTAATTGTTCATATAATATTTGTATATTTTCAGAGTTTATTAGAAAAACTTTAATAATCAATTCTCGCATATATTTCGTAATATAATCTGATATATAATTTTGATTATTTAAGCTATCAATAGTTATGTAATTATATTTGATACACAATGATATTATCTTTTCTAAAGCATCACCATTTCTACGATCAAACATTATTTCTTCTCTTATATCTCTATTGTTTTGTAGGTTTTCATTAACTAATTTATTTATTATTTTGTTATATAGAATTGAAGTAATACTTTTTTTTGAAAGTTTAATCCATAAATCTTGATAATTGTTAGAATTTAAGAAATGAATGAAACTTGCAATATTATTATCATCTTTTATACCATTAATAAGATTTTTAAATCTACTTATATCATAATTATTACTAATAAATTCAGCAATCAGATTTTCATTAATTATAAGATTATCATCAAACTTATTTCTGCAATTTAATATATAATAATTTAAATGTGTATCAAATTTTTTTAAACTATTCAAATGAATTTTATCATGTAAAAATATGGATAATAATCTTTTATCAATACTATTATTTTCAAGTAAATTATCAATTTCAGTTGTTTCAAAGATTCTTAAACATATGTATAAATATCTAACTTTAAAATTTTCACTTTGTATATAATATTTTTCATTCTTCAATAAATAATTTTTCAATTTTTTTGTTTCTGTTTTATTAAACGAATAATTCTCTAATAAATAATTAATACATGACAAAGTATTATTAATAAAAACTATATCAAAATCTGTTAAATCTATTTTTATTTTATTATTTACTAAAATTTCAATTAAATTTCTAAAACATAATTTTATATCAACAGTTAACACTTTAGAAATATTACCCATGCTATCAGAAGAAGGCATATATTGATAAAGTTTAGAATATTGAAAAATAATTTTTTCAATATTTTTGGCAATAATATTTTTATCATCAAAATTATAATTCATACTTAATAATAAATCTAGCAAATTGTCTTGAATATACAAATTATTAAATATATAATTCAAAATTAAATTAAAATATATTTTGGACTTAGATATTAAATATGATATTGTATTAAACCATAAAGTATTTATTTCATTAGTACCCTCAATCGTGACTATGTCAAATAAATCTTTATTAGAAAAATTATTTTCAAATATTTCTTTAGCAGCCAAAAATTCCATTATTTCTTTGTTTTCAAATGCAATTAAATCACCATAATTAAGTAAAATCTGATTATTTAAAAAGCTTTCAATAATATCTTTATTTAAAACATAAGACTTAATGTCAAGATGGTTTATGTTACTAAAGAAAATTGTAAATTCCTCCATTGTCAAATTACTCTTTCCAGTCATCATCATAACTAACGCTAATGATTGTAAAATTTTTTTATGAATATTGATTTCTATTTTAATTAGAGCTCTTTCGTTTACTACCTCAAAATGTTTGTTTAAAATCATTTCTAATAAATCAAATTTGTTTATATTATTCTTATAATTTATAATGTCCTTAACATTTAATAAATGAATTAAAAATCTTGGCGTTTTTAATAGATTATATATATTCTTATAATTTTCTTTATTCAATCCATGCATTTTTAAAATATTATCAATTTTAGACTCTTCCAATTGTCTTATTTCATAGACATTGTATTTTATATCAAATAAGTTCCTTTTTAGTGCAAAATCTCTGCGACTAGAAATAATTAAATTTTTATCTTTCATAGACAATGCATATTGTAAAACACTATTTTGAATATTTGAATTTATCTCATCTAAGCCGTCAAATATAATATATTCTGAAGCAGATGTAACCGCTTCTTTTATAGAATGTAAATTATCATAATCTCTAAATTTAATTAAACTAACATTTATTTTGTTTAACTCAAAATGTCTTTTTAATTTCTCTAGTAAATATGTTTTACCTATACCATTACTACCAACTATTAATGATATACCATTTATGCTTTTTATTCTTTCAAAAAAATCTTCCATATTTCTGATTTTGCTATTTTTAAATTCGTCACTCACTTTGTCAAGTTTTTGGTAATTTATTTTATTTTCAAATAATACATCAATTTTCTGTTCAATATAATCCATTTTATCACCTCAACTAACTTCTTACAGTCAAAAATTATATAATATATTATACCATACAAAAGCACTATCATCAGTGATAGTGCCAATTTTTAATAATATTTTTCTAATTTTAATGGATTTCTATCAGTAATTTTTAGATTATATTTTATGTTTAATATCATTTCTATAGATGGTAATATCACATCAATATTGCATCCACAATTAAAAATATCTACTGCAGAATTAATATGATTATATAACTTACTATCATCTAAACATCCTCTTGAATAACTATTTGCAATATAAAATGCTACTGCATCTGGTATTACATATTTAATCATATACTCTTTAAAATTATCATAGAAAGGTAAATATTTTTCTTGAAACTCTTCATCAGATATATTTCCTTCATCCATTAATTCATTTTCTTTTGTGTAACTCATATTATAACTAATCTCCATTTCTTACAATATTTATTTGGCTTTAATTGTTATACATATTTTGTTACACAATGACCTTCTCCCCCTCCTGCATTTATGTGATTTGATATAACAATTACATCATTACTATTTCCATACGCATCCAAAACTCTTTTAACTCTTTCAGTTGGTGAAATAGTTTCATCAGTAGTTCTGGTCATTTTTACAGGAATCCCTAAATCTTTGAATCTATCATACATATATTGTGAAATTTTTAAAGTTAAATCTTTTTCAATAATACCGTTACCGCTTGCACCTGGATCATCTCCTCCATGTCCTGCGTCTATAACAATTTTAGCCATATTATCACTCCTAAAGTTATAATATGATAATTAACCATTTGCGTGATATATGTCAAAATTAATATTAAAAACATTTTAAAAATCCAAATAAAAAAAGTACTTAATTAACAAAATTAAATACTTTTATTTACTAACTATCAAGTTTACTAAGAGTAACAACAGTTTCGTTTATCTTACCATCTCTATAATATTTTACTTTAACTTTATCGCCAATTTTGTGTTTATATAAATTATATTTTAAATAAGTAGAATCATTTATTTCAACATCATCGATAGTAACAATAACATCGCCAGATTTTAAACCTGCATTAGAAGCTGGTGAATTTGAAACAACATTTACAATGACTGCCCCAAATGTAACTTCATCAGGAATATTAATATTATATCTTCTTAGATAAAATCTATTATCAATACTTGAAGTTTCTACGCCTAAATATGGTCTTTCTATCTTTTCACCTTTTTCTAAAGTATCTGTACAAGACATAACCAATTCTATAGGAATTGTAAATCCCATCCCTTCAATTTGATTTTCTACTAATTTCATGGAAGTTATTCCAATTACTTCACCGTTAATATTTACTAATGGTCCACCACTATTTCCAGGATTTACAGCAGCGTCAGTTTGTAACACTTCCATAATATAAGAGGAATTATTAATTGTTACAGAAACCTGCCTGTCTTTACCTGAAATTATTCCCTTTGTTACAGTTCCCATATAACTAGAACCCAACGGTGAACCAACAGTAAACACAGTATCACCAACCTCTGCTTTTTCACTACTTCCTATTGTTGCAACAGATATAACAGAATTAGCATCTACAGATAAAACAGCTACATCATAATATTCATCATATCCAAGTAATGTTGTATCATATGTTTTTCCATCAGTAAAAGTTACTTTAATCGATTTAGAATTTTCTACAACATGATAATTAGTTAAAATATAACCATTTTTATCATCCTTTTTATATACAAAGCCAGTTCCTGTTCCAGATATAGTTTGTCCACTATAAGTTTCTATTAATACAACAGAATCATATACTTTTTTTACACTAGTTTTAATAGTATCAGCTTCGGTAATATTAACATTAGAATAATCAGAATTTGACATTACACAACAACTTTTTTTATTAAAAATATCATATAAAAATATACCACTAAAAACAACAACTATTGTAATTAAACTTGTTAATATATGTGGAAATACCTTTTTCATTTATATTATCATCCTCCTAATCAATAATTCCTTCCCAATTATCTGGGAAACCTATTTTATTTAATATAGTAGATATACTTAGTATATTAATCTTACCTGTTAACAAATCGATTTCATATTCAAGTTCATTAAACAAATCTCTAAATTCTTCTTCACTTAACATATATTTTAAAATAATCATAAGTGCGAATAAATCATTTTTACCATATTTATAATATTCATCTGATTTTTCTATTTGCAATCTGGAATGAATTATATCATTTGGTATCATCCTCTGGGTTCTATAATCATATAAAATATCTTCATGCGCACACAAATTTCTAAAATTAGCTAATATAGATAAATAGATAACTAATGTTTCAACAGGCAATCCATAAAATTCCGCTATTTCAACTTGATCATCTAGTTTTAATATACCATATAATTCTGAAACAATACCAAAAGACAATACTTTTACTAAAATCCACATTGGGATATATCCATAATTATTTATATAATGCATAGTTGCAGTATGTTTTTTTCCATTTATTCTAATTTGTCTTTTCATTTTAGATATAACATCATTAACTTGTCTTACTTTCATTGCATCTTGATTAAAGTTTTGTGGATTTAAATAATTCTTTTCTTTATAACCATAATTTTTAGAAAGTTGATAACTAATAACCGATTTAATATTATTCTCAATAATTAATATGTTTTTAAAAAATATATTTCTAATTTTTCTATCAAATGTAAACATTGAATACAATTCTTCGAATGTTGTACCAGGTATAAAATTTTCATCTTTATAATTTGCAGTAAAAAAATGTCTATAACCATTTAAAAAGAAATAATTTTCTTTAAAAAGAATTTTTTTTGCTTTGTCATAATCATTTACTATTAAACCTCTCGCTTTTAAAATATCTATTTGTTCATCAAGTGTTTTAAATATTTTATTTGCCATATATCTTCACCCTAAAATAATTATAACACATGAAATATGAAAAAAATATGAAATATTTTTGTATTATGAATGAAAATATTCAATTATTCCACCGCATAATGATTTTGCCACTTTATCTTGATATGTTTTTTGCAGTAATAAATATCTTTCATTATCATTACTCAAAAATCCAACTTCTACTAAAACACCTGGGATTTTTATTCTTTTATACATATACATATTATTCATTTCCTTATATTCTCTTGAACTTTTTAAGTCTTTTTTTAACGCATTTTGAAGTAATTTAGCTATTTTTTCATTTTTAGGATTTATATCATCATAAAAGACTTGAGCACCTTTCCATGTAGAAGAAGCTATTGAATTCAAATGAATAGATATATATAAATCACCATTTGATTCATTTATTATATTAGCTCTTCTAGATAAATCACTCCTCTTTCTATTAACCGCATTATTTACAGATAAGTCATAGTCACCTGTTCTTGTTAATAAAACTATAGCACCATTTTTTTCAAGTAAATTGGCTAAAGACATACTAATTTTTAAATTTATATCTGCTTCATGTATATCTTTATATACAGCTCCTGGATCAATTCCACCATGTCCTGCATCTATATAGATTACCTTTCCTAAAAGTGGTAAATCATTATCACTAGCACGAACAAATCCAAAAGCACAAATGGATAAAAACAATAAAAAAACAACATAAATTTTATACTTAATCATACACTCACCTTAATTAAATATATGTTGTTTTTTTTATTAATTAACTAAAATAATTCCAGGGCTTTTTATTAGGAAGGTTTTCTTCAAAAACTAATAATTGCTTTGTTGTAGGATGAAAAAATTCTAAATGATAAGCAAATAGTGCTATATTATCAAAGTCTGGTGTTGGATTATATTTTTGGTCTGCATATAATGGATGATTTCTACTAGAAAATTGAACCCTTATTTGATGTGAACGCCCAGTAATTAATTTAACTTCAATTAATGAAAGTTCGTGAGTTTTATCATAATCAATTACTTTATATTCTAATGAAGAATCTTTTCCATTAGGAGAAACTTTTACAATATTATTTCTTGTATCTTTCAATAATCTATCAAATAATATTCCACTACTCTGATTTAATTTACCATGTACAACTAGTTTATATTTTTTTATAAATTTATTTTCTCTTACTTGTTCACTTAACCTAGAAGCTGCTTTACTAGTTTTAGCAAACACCATAATCCCAGAAACTGGTCTATCTAATCTATGTACTAAGCCTAAATATACATTACCAGGTTTATTATATTTTTCCTTTATATATTTTTTTAGCATTGTAAGTAGGTCTTCATCTTTGCTAGAGTCCTCTTGTACTGGAATATTAGCAGGTTTTAAAACAACCAATACGTGATTATCTTCATACAATATTTTAATCATTGCATTGCCATCTACCATATATACCACAAGGTAATACCATATTATTTTTTGTAATAGGTAATCCTATTTCTCCCGAATCTACAATACCTGCTGGATATAATGGGACGAGTTTTAATTTTAATATATTTTCTAATACAGAACTTGAAATACCAGTTGTATAAGAATTAATTAGGAAAAATAATGGTTTATCACTCAATACTTTTATACATAAGTTAATCAAGTTATAAATATTTTCTTCAAATTTCCATTTTTCTCCATTTGGACCTCTTCCATATGAAGGAGGGTCCATTATAATTACATCATATTTATTTCCTCTTCTTATTTCTCTTTCAACAAATTTTATACAATCATCAACTATAAAACGTATTTTATTATTTTCTAATTTAGATAGTTTCATATTTTCTTTTGCCCATTCTACCATTCCTTTTGCTGCATCAACATGAACTACTTCTGTTGCACCAGCATATGAGCATGCCATAGTAGCACCCCCAGTATAAGCGAATAAATTTAATACTTTTATTGGTCTATTAGCTTTTTTTATTTTTTCTATTGCAAAATCCCAATTAGCTGCTTGTTCTGGAAATAAACCTGTATGTTTAAAATTAGTAGGGCTAACTTTAAATGTAAGATCTTTATAATTTACACACCAAAAATCTTTTAATTTTCTTTTAAAATCCCAGCTTCCACCACCTGTATGACTCCTATGATAGAATCCATCTGGATTTTTCCATATTTCATCTATATTTTCAACTGGCCATATTGCTTGTGGATCTGGTCTTCTTAAGATTACACCATTCCAATTTTCTAATTTTTCACCATTACCTGCATCTATTAGTTCATAATCTTTCCAATCATTACTTAATCTCATATGCCACCTACTCTTCTATGCTATTGATTGCGTCTTTGATTATAGATATTGATTTTTCAAGTTTTTTAGTTTCTTCTTCATTCAACTTAATATACATTCGCTCTTTGCAACCGTTTTTATTTATAATAGTTGCACCACCTACAAATATATCATTAGTTTTATCATAAGAAGAAACTGTTATAATACTATTTTCATCACTCAATATTGCATTTGTTATTCTAACTAAGCACATTCCTATTCCATAGTAAGTGGCGCCTTTTCTATTAATTATTTCATAAGCAGCATTTCTTACTTTTTCACTTATTTGATTTAGCTCTTCCTCTGAAATAAAATCTTTAATATCTTGTGTCCCAACTTGTGCACTACTCCAAGGAACAAATTCAGAATCACCATGTTCACCAATTACATATGCATGAATATTTCTTGTACTAATATTTAATTTTTCACTAATCATATATCTTAATCGTGCCGTATCTAAAATAGTTCCGCTTCCAATTATTTTATGATGAGGTAATCCTGAATATTTCCAAGTTACATATGTCATTACATCTAAAGGATTTGTAGCAATTAAAAAAATTCCATTAAATCCATTTTCCATTACTTTTGTAACTATTTCTTTAAAAATTTTACTGTTTTTATTTATTAAATCCATTCGTGTTTCTCCTGGATTTTGATTAGCTCCTGCTGCTATCATAACTATAGTTGCATCACTACAATCTTCATAACTACCTTTTTTTATCGTCATTGGTGTAGGTGCAAAAGGAAGGCAATGATTTAAATCCATTACTTCCCCCTCTATTCTTTTTTCATCTAGATCAATAAGCGCTAATTCGTTAACTCTAGTTTTTTGATTCAAGAGTGCATAAGCATAGCTCATTCCAACATTTCCACATCCAATAATTACAACTTTATTCTTCATTTTATCACCTATATTTATTATACATAAAAATGAAAAATAAATAAAGAAAAAAGAACATATAACATGTTCTTGAAAATTATCTCTTACTAAATTGATGTAGTCCATTTTTAAAGGCAAAATAAGACTTTTGTTGCCTACTTGTTGCCTACTAAATGATTTTTTCTATATATTAACTATGCTTTT
>ENA-UOJD01000945-UOJD01000945.1-human-gut-metagenome-genome-assembly--contig:-P48-NODE-945-length-34041-cov-14.936562_pt1 | contig 34041 bp, 28 predicted proteins | sample MGYA00242342_ERZ723889 | MGnify/ENA metagenome assembly ERZ723889
CGAACATCTCGGCCACTTCGCCCATCGAATAAAAAAGTTTCTCGGCCATATCTATTGTTTAATAATTCGCAATGAATTGGGATACATGTTGTTTACCCGGTTTCCTATGCGCTTTGCGAATCCGAGCGCACGGCCCCGCGCGCACACCAGATTGATCCCTTCAGCAAAAGGTCCGGCCCCGATCTCCTGCCTGCGCAGGAAGCGGAGCGTCTGCTCTTCGTCCAGCTCCGCGGCGGGAACCGCATCCCGGTTCAGTCCGCAGAAGAACGCCAGCGCGGGATCGGGACGCAGGCGGCCCTTGAAAAGCTGCCCCATCGCCACGCCCGAATATATCACCGGGAGCGCTTCGGCCAAAGCCTTCACGGCTTCCGCCTGCGCGACGTAATAGCCGTAACGGGTGTCGGCGACCGTCGCGAAGCACATCCGTTCGGGGCTGTTCACCCAGCGGCGCAGTTCGGCTGCCGCGGCTCTGTCCACCGAAGCGAAGACCGTGCGCCTCGCCTTGGGCGTGCGGCAGCGGCCGCCCGCATCGAAAGCCTTGCGGACCACAGCGGCGAAAAATCCTTCGCCGCGTGCCCGGTGGGGATAAAACCGGAAGGTCCGGAACGCGCCCACGCGTCCGCAGACAATCCCCCACGACGCATCGACGGCGACCTCCCCGGCCTGCGCCGCTTCGTCCTCCGCCCAGCCGAGCATCCGTTCGAGCGCGCCTTCGTCCTCGTCGCGGTTGAACGTACAGGTGCTGTATATCAGCACTCCGCCGGGTTTGAGCGCACGCCACGCTTCACGCAACAGCTCGTCCTGCCTTGCGGCACAAAGCTTTACATTGCCTTCGCTCCATTCGCCGCGGGCGTCGCGGTCCTTGCGGAACATCCCCTCGCCGGAGCAGGGAGCGTCCACCGCCACCACGTCGAACCACGCTTCGAAACCGCCCAGCTGCCGGGCTTCGCACGTCGTCACCGCAACGTTACCCGTGCCCCACTTGCGGACGTTGTCCGCCAGCACCTGAGCGCGGCGGCGGTCGATCTCGTTGGCGACGACCAGTCCGTCAGGCCCCGCGAGCGACGCATAGAGCGTCGTCTTGCCGCCCGGAGCAGCGCAAAGGTCGAGAATCCGCCTGCCGGCGACTTCGACACCCTGCAACAAATGTCCCACGAACTGCGACGCGGCCTCCTGCACATAGTAGGCCCCCGCATGGAAATCGCTGTCGAAGGTGAACTGCGGCCGCGCCGCGAGGTAATATCCGTCGCCGCACCACGGCACCCGGCCGTCGGCATCGGCCAGCACGGCAGGCGGCACTCCGTCCGAACGGCCGGCCGCCTTGTCCGCGTCCTCCTCCCGCCCGGCTCCGCCGTTCTCCGTACCGCCGCACTTGGCCGGGTTCAGGCGCACCGACACGGGCGGCTCGGTGTCGAGCGCCGCGCAGAGCGCCGCGCCCTCGCTATCGCCCAGATCGCGCAAAACGCGCTCGGCAAACTTCGCAGGCAGCGTCATGCGTTACTTCCGGGTATTAAGCGCATCCAGCCGCGCGCAGATTTTATCCAGCACGGCAGGGTCCGAAATGAAATCCTCATGGTCCTTGTCTACCACAAGCACGTCGCCTTCGTATATGTTGTCTATCCAGTTGTTGTACTTGTCGTTCAGCCGCTTGAGGTACAGCTCGTCGATATTCATCTCGTACTCGCGGCCGCGCTTGCGGATCTGCGAAATCAGCGTCGGAACGCTCGCCTTGAGATAAATCAGCAGGTCGGGCTTGGGAATCAGCTCGGTCACCAGCCTGAAAATCTTCATGTAGGTTTCGATGTCGCGCGTAGGCATCAGCCCCATTTCATGGAGGTTGCCGGCAAAGATATGCGCATCCTCGTAAACCGTGCGGTCCTGAAAAATCACGCCCGAACCGCCGTCGGAAAGCATGTCCATCGTCTGCTGGATGCGGCTTCCCAGAAAGTACATCTGCAGATTGAACGACCAGCGGTTCATATCTTCATAGAAGTCGCCGATATAGGGGTTGTTGCACTCTTCGAGATACGACTTGGCATTGTAGCGCTTGGTCAGAATCTGGGTCAGCGTCGTCTTTCCGCTTCCGATGTTGCCTGCAATTGCTATATACATATTATACGATATTGGTTTTACATTTTTGTCCTGCCGGAGCGTTCCGGCGCCCTGTCATCATGGCGTCGCGCCGCAAAAACGTCCGCCGTCACTTCTTCTCCCCGCCGAACGCCAGTATCTCCTCGGCCACATGGCGGTCGTTGACCAGCCGCGGCACCTTGTTCTTGCCGCGGGCGCGCAGCCATGCGAGGAAAAGCCCGCGGTCCACGACCGTCAGCCGCTGCCGTTCGAGCGTGGTCCGGCGCTTGGCGTCGTAATCCGAATTCACGGCCCGCAGCTCCCGGTCGAGCGCCTCGGCGAAATGCTCGCGGCTGTCGGGCTCACGCTCGAACTCCACGATCCACTCGTGGGCGCCCCGCTCCCGGAGCGACATGTAGCACGGCGCCACGGTATACTCCCCGACGACGGCCCCGGTCTCGTTGCTGGCGGCGATCAGGGCACGGTCGGCGTTATCGACGATCAGCTCCTCGCCGAAGACGTTGATATACTGCCGCGTGCGGCCCGCGAACCGGATCCGGTAGGGATTCGTCGAGGTGAACTCCACCGTATCGCCGATTTCGTAACGCCACAAACCGTTGTTCGAGGTGATCAGCATGGCGTACACACGGCCGCACTCCACGCCCTCCAGCGGGACGATCGTCCCGCCGCTGCGGAACTCGAAGAAGTTGCCGTAATCGAGCATCAGCAGCATGTCGTCGCGCGACGGATCGTCGGCCAGCGCGAAGAAGCCCTCCGAAGCGTTGTAGGTCTCCATGTACTGCATCCGCTCCGAGGGTATCAGCGCCTCGAACGAGCGGCGGTAAGGGCCGAATTCCACGCCCCCGTGGGCGAACATGCAGAGGTTGGGCCACACTTCGAGCAGGTTCTCCCGCCCCGTATAATCCAGCACGCGGCGCATCATCGCCAGGTTCCACGACGGCACCCCGGCGAAGGCCGTGATATTTTCGCCCGTGCACTCGCGGCAGATGGCCTCGACCTTGCGGTCGAAATCGGGGATGATCGCCGTGGCGGTGCGCGGCGCCCGGAACCAGCCGCTCCAGAACGTCGTTTCGTGGATCAGCACCGCCGATAGGTCACCCACAAGGTTGCGCCCCTCGCGGCTGCACGACCCGCCGAGGGTCAGCGTCTTGCCGTCGAAGACCTTCGTTTTCGGGTTGTTGGCCGCGAATACCGTCGCCACGTCCCGCATGCCGAGCGTGTGATTCCACCAGAGCGACTCCTCCGTGACGGGGATGTACTTGCTCCGGTCGGAAGTCGTGCCCGACGAGCGGGCAAAGAGTTTCACCCGCCCCGGCGCGGTGACGTTACGCTCCCCGGCCAGCATCTTTTCGATATAGGGTTTGAAGGTTTCGTAATCGAACGTCTCGACCATCGACTGGAACTGCTCCACGCTGCGGACATGCCCCAGGTCGTACCTCCACCCGAATTCCGTCCCGCGCCCGCGGCGCAGCAACTGCCTGAAGATACGCTCCTGCGTCTCGGCAGGACGGCGCCGGAAACGGTCGATAGCCCGCTCGCGCTGCGAAAACCAGGCCTTGAATAATATGCTTCTAAACGACACTTGTCTGTTCGGTTTCATTTTCCGCCGGTGTGCGGGCCCCGGCGCACGCCGGGCCCGACAGCACCGTCGTCAGTTAAAAAAGTATCCCACTTTGCCCACCGACGCAGGCATGGCGAAGACCACCACGCGGTCGTAGGGGTTGATTTCCATGTTGTCCACGGCGATGAAGACCTTGTCGCCGCGCACGATGCCGCCGATGATCGTGTCCTCGGGCAGCCCCAGGTCTTTGATGCGGCTCTTCACGGCCGGCGCATTGGGCTTGACGATGAATTCCAGCACCTCGGCGTCGCTGCCCGTAAGGCACTTGATGGCCTGCACGTCGGTCGACATCGTGAAGCGGAAGATGTTCGACGCCGTCACCAGTTTCTTGTTGATGATCGTGTCGATGCCGATCGACTCGGCGAGGTTGATGTAATTGAGGTTCTCGACCTCGGCGATCACCTTCTTGACCCCCATGCGCTTGGCGAGCATCGCCGCGAGGATGTTGGTCTCGCTGCGGCCCGTCACGGCCACGAAGGCGTCCATATTGGAAAGCCCCTCCTCCATCATGGCCTCGGTGTTGCGGCCGTCCTCGTTGATTATCAGCGTCTTATCCAGCAACTCCGCCAGCCGATAGGCCTTCTCTGCGTTGTAATCGACCAGCTTGATATTCACCTCCTCCTGCAATTCGGTGGCGATGCGGATGCCGATGCGCGAACCGCCGAGGATCATCATGTTCTTGATCTCGATATTGGACTGCCCGGAGAACTCCATGACCTGCTTCACGGCGTCCTGACGCGCGATGACGTAGATCACGTCGCCCTCGGTGAAGATCTCGCCCTGCCGGGGGATGATCGTCTCGCCGCCCCGCGTGATGGCCACCGTGCGGTAGCTCAGCGGCGTCTCGTCGTCATCGAAGCCCTCGATCTGCCGTCCCACCAGCGGCGAGGCCGGTTCCAGACGGAACACCACCAGCGAGAGTTTGCCGCTCGAAAAATCGACATACTCCGTAGTCGAGGTGTGCCCCAGCAGGTTGATGACCTCGCGGGCCGCCACCTTTTCGGGATAGAACAGGTAGTCGATGCCCATGTCGATGAACATCTCCTTGTTGTTGGGTTCGAGGTACTCGTTGTTGTCGATGCGGGCGATGGACTTCCGGGCGCCCAGCTTCTTGGCCAGCATCGCCGCCACGACGTTGTCGTTCTCCTCGTGGTTCACGGCGATGAAAAGGTCGCACTTGCGCACCGAAGCCTTGCGGAGCACGGCGAAAGTCGTCGAATCCCCCTCGACGGTAATCACGTCGGCCAGACTCCCCACGTCGGAAAGCAGTTTCTGGTCGCTGTCGATAATGGTGATGTCGTGGCCGTTGCCGCTCAGCATCTTCGCCAGATGGCTCCCCATCTCTCCCGCTCCCGCTATTACGATTTTCATAGTATTGCGTCGTTGTCTTTTTGCATCCGCCGCCGAAGAGAGGGCAGCGTTTTTGCAATTTATCTTACAAATGTATACATTTGTGACCGAAAGCCAAAATTTCGGGACGTAAAAATACCTTATTGATATGCCGACATGGTTAATCGTTTTTCTGTTCGCGCTGGGGGCCGTGGCCCTTTTCGTCGTGGGCATGTCGCTGACGCTGATGATCAAGGGACATAACATCGACTCCGAGATCTCGACCAACAAGAACATGCAGCGGCTGGGCATCAAGTGCGCCGTACACGAAACGCGCGAAGCGGACGGCAGCGCCGGCTGCTCCGACACGCATACGGCCGCGGGGTGTTCGGGCAACTGCTCGGCCTGCGACATCGAAGAGGCCGGGCACGGAAAATAGCCCCGGATGCGAACGCGCTGAAACCCCTGCAAACCCGCCGCACATGATCCGACAACCCGAATCCCCGAAGACATTCGTCTGGCGCATATGCTCGGCGCATGTGATCGCCTACTTCACCGCCGGCGTTTTCGCCCTCCTCTTCCTCGATTACAGAACCCACTTCTCGTCCGAGTCGCTGGCTCTGCTGATGCGGCCCGTAAGCTCACCGTGGGTCGCGCTCGGCCCCGGACTGCAGATTTTCCGAGGAGTGCTGATCGCGCTGGCGCTGCTGCCCGTACGCGGATTCCTGTACGGCAAAAACGGATTCCTCAAGCTGGCGTGGCTGGTTCTGGGCCTGAGTTTCATCTCGACCATAGGTCCCACGCCCGGTTCGTTCGACGGCTACATCTACACGATCCTGCCCGTGCAGTATCATCTGGGCGGAATCCCCGAAGCCGTTTTATACACCGCGCTCTTCGCGGGCATCCTCGCCTTCTGGCACAAATCCGGAAAAAGATACGTCACAACGCTCTCCATCGTACTGGTGGCCGTAATCGTGCTGTTCAGCGTCATGGGATTCCTTGGCGCGGCGCAGGCGGAGTAACGCGGCGGCCGTCGGGCCAAACCGGAGTCCACCGGATGTGATCGAGTGGCGAAAGCTGGCAGTAGTTGCTGGGGCTGAATGAGGTTGGCGGGCTGTAGCAGGCTGAGGTTGGCAAGCTGAGGTTGGCGGGCAGAAGCTGGCCAAAACCGGCTGAGGCCGACTCGCCGGCGAATAAAAAATGAGGTTGCCCGACGCGCGGACGACCTCTTCTTCGTATATCTCGGAAACGGTTCGGAACCGCTTCCGTCAAATCTTGCAGTGTTTCGACCGGCAGACGAACCACGGATTGCGCAGGTCCTCCTCGTTGTAGAGCAGTTCCCGGTCGTCGGGCAGCGTGCGGGTGCGGCCGCCCGCTTCGGCGAGGATCAGCTCGCCCGCGGCAGTGTCCCACTCGTACGTATGCGTCGTGCGGACATAATAATCGACCTTCCCCTCGGCCAGCAGGCAGAATTTGTAGGAACTCCCCTGCTCGACGATCTCCAGATCGGGATGCGCTTCGCGCAGGCGGGCGATATGCTCCGCCGTTTCGGGCGTCTGGTGCGACCGCGACACGGCCACCCGCAGGCGGGGGTGCTCCGCCCCCTCTTCGAGCGGCAGCTGCCGCCAGCCCGTGACGATCTGGTCGTAGGTGTATTCGGCGGCGGCATCCGGCGCGATATGCTCCTTGACGTAGGAACCCGAATCGCGCCCGGCGACGTACATCTTTTCGAAATAGGGGACATAAATGACCGCCCCCATGCAGACGTTGTTCTCCATCAGGGCGATATTCACGGTAAATTCGTTGTTTCCCTTGATGAATTCGACCGTTCCGTCGAGCGGATCGACCAGCCAGTACAACTCCCAGTTACGGCGTTCGTCGTAGCGCATCTCGCGGCCCTCCTCACTCAGGATCGGGATGCGCGTGCGGCCCAGATATTCGCGGATGGTTTTGTGTGCTAGGCGGTCGGCGAGGGTGATCGGCGTCTTGTCGTCTTTGAGGCTTATATCGTAATCGTCTAAATTCTTGTAAATATTCATTATCGAGGCTCCGGCCCTGACTGCCGCATTGAACAGCGGCGGCAGCAGATACATCCTCACCTTGTCGTTTATCATCGTAGCTCGTTTTTTGAGTTCGGTAATTTCGATTGCCATGGTAAAGGTAACAAGAATTTATGATATGGTAAAATTTTTCACTCCTATTTTACAGCGGCGCAGCAGCCCCTTCTCGCCGCCGCCCGTACGCCCGCAGGCAATATCGCTAAGGGCCAGCGAAACACATCCGGCGACGCACCACACGAGGGCTGCGGTGAGCAGCACGGCAGCCGCCGGCCACCGGCCCGTCCATACGGCGGCGACGATCGCAGCGGCCAGCGCCGCAGCCGGCACGACACGCAGAACTGCCTGCAAACCAATACGCTGCCTGCGCGCAGACTGGGGCGTATAGAAAACCGGCTCCCAAAGGCTCCGCCGCCGGCGCCACGGAACGGCTTTGCCCGGACGGCGCGCAAAACCGCCGGCCGCAACGACGGCTTCGCGGCTCAGCAACACGGCCGGCTCTCCGATCCGCGCACGCACGCAATCGCACCCTCCGACGCCCCGCGCCCCCACTTCAGCCACCAGCCGCACGACAGCGTCCGGCAGCAGAAACTGTCCCTCCCGCACCGGCAGCACGTAATCGTAGGCCGCCACTTCGGCCGCCGCATCGAAATCGCCGGCGGGAGTATCCTGCGCACGGTCCACCAGCACCAGCCTGCGGAAACGGCGTTTGCGCGAACGCCCCAGCGCACGCACGCCCGTCACGGGCAGCTCCTCCGACAGCGCGTATTCGACGCGGATCATGCGGTAGCGGGCCGTAAAGGCCGCAAACTCGACGGGATAACGCAGGGAATCGAGCACCACGATCACCTCATAGTGTGCATATTCGGCCGAAAGCAGGTTTTCGACCTGCTCCTGCGCATGGACGCCGCTGCACAACACCGATATCCCGATGCCGCCGGGCGTGTCGCTCGCCACGGCGTGCGAACCTGCCAGCAGCAGCCGTTTGTTATGTCCCCGCACGACCAGCCAGAGCAGCGCGAGGGCCGCAGCGGCGACAGCGGCAAGCAGCAGTAACAGCACGATCAGCATACCAGACTCCGTTTATAGGAATGTATAAGCGATTCGTAGTAGGGACGCTCCCGGTCGCCGAACAACCGCCGCAGCACGGCAGGCGCATAGCCCTCCCGCGCCATGTAGCGCATCAGCGCCTTGCGTTCGGCGCGGCTCATCGAGGCGATGCGGCCCGCCACCTCGCGCCGCCTGAGCGAACAGCGCATCGAGCAGAGCGTGTAGAGCGCTTCGCGGCCCAGCTCCGGCACCCTTTCGCGGGCCACCATCGCCAGCAGAAGCCTCTCCGCCTCCTCGATGCCGAACTGCCGCACGATGCCCAGCCCCACCATCCGCAGGTTGCGGTTCGGGGAGCCGACGAGCGGTTCGTAGGCGATCGGCAGCAGACCGCGGCGCAGCATGGCCATGATCTCCGAGACTTCGCAGGCCGAAAAGGGATAGTCGTACTCCGCCATCCGGCGCAGCGAGGTCGCAGGTTCGGCCGCCAGCTGCGTCATCAGGGCGTAGAAGCGCACGTAACGGTTGCGGCTGCGCGTATAGCGGGCGGCTTCGGCGCCGACTCCGTCCCCGGCGGGCAGCCGGGAGAGCAGCATCAGGTAGCGCGCACGGCGGTACCCCTGCGCGAAGCGTATCCGGCGCAGCAGCCATCCGTCCAGCCCGTATTGCACGACGATGCGGCGCAGCGGCGCCGGGTCGAGCCCGTAGGTCGCCGCCACCAGCCTGCCGACGGTTTCGATCAGCAGACGGCGGGCGCCCGCACGGCGCAGGAGCGGAAAGCGCGGTGCCTCTTCGCCGCCCGAAAATAGGGCGAGCATGACGATATGCAGGTATTTGCGCTGCAGCACGGCATCACGGCCGCGCCTGCGTCTGCGGCGCATCCGCCCGACCGCCATCCCGCCGAGCAGCCAGAGCGTCACGGCGGCGGCCGCCGCGGAATATATCATGAAAAGCGTTTCGGTCATAAAAGCCGGTTCAAATCGTTGGACACCTTGCCCCGCAGCCGCTGCAGGCTCAGCGGGAAAGCCATATACTGGTCCACGCCGCACTCCAGCAGGCTCAGGACGGCCTGTTCGGACTGAAGCCACGAAACCACGTAAAACAGCGGCCGCCTCAGTCCCGCGGGACGCACGCCGCGCACGACGTCGCGGCCGCACAAGAAAGGGGCCACATGCAGCACGATCACCAGATCGAACAATACGCGGCGGCAAAGCCCTTCCATCTCGTCGGCATCGGCCGCACAACGCACCTCGGTGCGCATGTCGATCAGCGACAGACGCACCATATCGCGCATAAAGACATCGTCCGAAACAATCAGTATCCTGTTCATAAAACCCCGTCCGGCGTGTGCCGGTGCCCTGCCCCGGCCCAAAACCATGCCAGAGCCGCACGGGGCCAAAAAAATTTGCCGGATATGTTGTTTATAAGATAAATATGCGTATATTTGCACTCCGAATTATGTTCAAATACATAACCATCGAATAAATGTACGTTATAGTAGAGATTGCAGGTCAGCAATTTAAAGCTGAAAAAGGTCGGAAACTTTATGTCCACCGTCTTCAGGGCGAAGAAAATTCGTCCGTAAGTTTCGACAAAGTCCTGCTCACAGACAACGACGGTCAGGTCAAAGTAGGTGCACCTGTAGTAAAAGGCGCCTCGGTGAAGTGCAAGATCCTGAAACACCTCAAGGACGACAAGGTTCTGGTGTTCAAGAAAAAGCGCCGCACAGGATATCAGAAATGCAACGGCCACCGTCAGTATCTGACACAGGTCCTTGTAGAGGAAATTGTTGCATAACCCTTTAAAACGGAAGAGAAATGGCACACAAGAAAGGTGTAGGTAGTTCGAAGAACGGCCGTGAGTCGGAAAGCAAGCGACTCGGCGTCAAACTGTTCGGTGGCCAGTTCGCAAAGGCGGGCAACATTATCGTTCGTCAGCGCGGCACGGTTCACAACCCCGGTGAAAACGTGGGTATCGGTAAAGACCACACGCTCTTCGCCCTTGTAGACGGCACCGTCGAATTCTGCAAGAAAGGCGCAGGCAAATCGTACGTGAGCGTAACTCCCCTGAGCGAGTAGGCGTTCCATAAGCAACACAAGACAGGCGGCTTCCCCGACGGGAGGCCGCTTGTTTTGTGAACCCCGGAAGCGCAAGACACACGGTCCGAAGATCATAGGGCACACACACCAAAGATCATACGGCGACCACACGCCCCAAAGCCGTTTTTCGGCAATCGACTCCGCGGCCCGGCCCCAATACAGACAGGTAGTTGCAGATTGCGAAAAATTGATTACCTTTGTTATGCGGTACACCGTATTGCATGCGTTCTTAACATATCGAGTATATAAACGATTGTATTAACATCCTGAAATCTGGTAAATTTTTTGTAAGTCCAAATACAGTCCGCTCCCGGAAGGGTGCGCGCTGTTTTGTTGGATTTACGGGTTTACCAGAACCTCAGGAGTTACAGATTCAGCGGCACTCTTCTTCTTTGGCACAAATGAGTCCATTTGTCCGCACTCCTGCCGATGCAATCGAATCATATGCGGCGGCAGGATGCTTTCCGATAATCGGATTCTTCATACAAAAGAGAGTTGCGTCACTTTTTTCCTGCCGCCGTTCTTTTTTACTTTCTCCGTCCGCAACATATTCCGCACATCCGGCCGACCGAGCAGTTCCGCCGCATAACACAAAAAAAACGGCAGCCCCTCAGAGAAGGAGTGCCGCAAATTATCCGCGCCGGCGAAACTACTTCTTCGCAGGCTCTTTTTCGACGGCCTTGAATACGGCCAGCGACTTGTCGTCGTCGAAGAAGGTCAGCTCCGAACCCTTGATTTCGAAACGGTCCACGTCGTCGAGCATCTTGACGAACGCATCTTCGTACTGCATGTCGGGGCAGGCCATCCGGGTCATGCCCATATTCTCGAATTCGAGTTTCTTGCCCTTCAGCTCATAGCGGCCGAAGAAACGGTTGCAGTTGGTGCGTCCGGCGACCATCGTGTCGGCGGCATTGAACTCCAGCGTGAAGAAATCCGCCTCCTGATTGATCGCCGTCGCCGGAATCGCCCCCATTTGGGCGAGTTTCCAAGTCGTACCTTCGAGCGTCTTGTCCTGCGCGGCGCTTCCGCACGCAGCCATCGTAACGAGCAGCGCTGCGGCTGCAAAATACTTTTTCATCATAAATACATATAAGTTAATAACAGAACGCCGCGTGCAAAAACCGCACAAAACCTGACGGCGTCGACTCTTACGCGCCCCAAAGTTAGCAATTCCCGGCCGGATACGCAACCCCGGCGACAAAAAACACAGGCAGGTTCTCACATAGGCAGTTTTTGGGCGGCTCCCGAAAAAAAGCCATCCGGAACAAATCGCTCCGGATGGCCGCAAATCGGGCAAAGCCCCGAATTACATTTTTTTCAGGAATTACATTTTTTTCAGATAAACCGCGATCTGCAGTTCCGTCGTTGCGTTGAACAGATCGTCGAGAATGACAGCGGGATCGAGTCCCATCATCTGCGACGGATCGAGTCCCAGCCCGCCGAGCACGTCCTTGAGCAGCTTGACATAGGGCAGCATCATGGCGCGGTCCACATACAGGCGGAACACACCGCCCTCAAAGGTGTACTTGAACGGAATGGCGTAATGGCTGTCGGTCGAAACGACACTCAGCCCCTTATAAGCGCCGAGCATCTTGTCGATCTCGGAAAGAATCTCCATCCCCTCCTGCTTCTCGATCGCCCGGATGAAATCCTTGCTGACGGCAGCGAAGAACAGGTTCGACTCCGTATAGAAACTCAGCGCGCCTTCGGGCAGGACAGCGGCGGTCTCGGCACTCGGAAATACCGATACGGCCTCGGCGAACGTCGGCGAGAAGATCGTCGTCATGATGTCGGCCCCCTCCTCGACCACCACTTCATGGTACTTGGCTGCAAACAAGCCGTCGCTATGCAGATCGAGCTGAACCAGACCGCTCGACACGAATTGCGAACCGATGGCCGACACCAAATCCAAGATGGTATTGAACGGCATTATGAACGAACCGGCAGGCATATCCATGCTCGCAGAGAGATCGATACCGGGAATATTATCCGGATCCGTCCATGCAGCGGCTACTTCCAGATAAAACCTCGAAGGCTCACCGCCCCCCTCGTCGGGCACTTCTTTAAAATAGTGCGGCATATAGCTGCCCACCAATTCGGACGATACCTGCGGTTTCTTCACCTTTCCGTCGTCATCGTTACAAGCCGTAAAGGCGGCCAAAGCAGCGCACACGACAAACACGGACGCAATTTTGTGCAAGAGATTTTTCATAAGCGAGATTAGATAGTGTTAATTCAAATGTGCGGCAAAGTTATCTCCGGGGCCGATTATGAACAAATAAATTCATTCGGGGGGGGGGATTTTTCAAACGGACAGCAAATTTTTCATCACGAACCGAATCGCCGGAACACAAAAAAGGCCGCGGCACTGATGCCGCGGCCGAAGCCGTTTCGCCGCCCGGACGGATTTCGAACGACTCCCCGAACGGTTTTCGAACGAACCTCCTGACAGCCCGCCGACCGAACGGTTTTCGAACCATCCGCTCGGACAGATTCCGGACTGTCGTCCGAACCTATTTCGGGCGCCTTCCCGAAGGAGTTTCAGACTGCCATTCGGAGGGGATTCCGCCCCACCGTCCGGACAAATCCCGGACCGCTTCCCGGAGGAATTTCAGGTCGTCATCCCGGACAGATTTCAGGTCGCCGGACGGATTCCGAACCGCCATCCGTACGAACCACAACTCGGACGCACCGCCGCCCCGGAAATCGCACCGAAAAGCGGGCGGCATTCCCGGCGGCGCAACGTGCGGCCGCAACCGCCTTATCCGAACAAGCGGTTCAGCAGCGCCGCCAACCTGTATCCGGCTTTCAGCACCTGCGCCTCGGCGAACTCGTACGAGAAAATGATGAAGTCGCGCGACTCCTCGTACGAAAGCGTCTGACCGGCCTTGGTCCAGTCGTAGATCACGCGGCACTCGCGGGCGCTGTCGGCCAGCCAGTCGCGGGGCGTGCCTTCGGCGATATCGCGTTTTTCCCGCTTCGAACAGCGGTCGAGCTGGTGCCCGTATTCCAGATAATGCCACTTGTTGCTCAGCGTAAGCGCCCACTCGTCCCAATAATTATGCAGGCCGTACTCCTTGCCGCTGAGCGTGAATTTGAAACTCTTGTACCACGGATATTTCACGTGCCCCGGACAGTGCATGTCGCCGACGAGATGTACGATAAAGCGGATCAAGACCGTCACCGTCGAATCGTTTTGATTGCGGTAATCCTCCACTTTCGCAATGCAGTCGTCCAGAAAAGTCATCGCGTCGCCTTCGGGATCGGGCACGTAGTTTCCCCCCGGCATCGACCTTGTTGGTGTGCCACGTGTTGGTGTGCCTGTAGGCCGGCGTGTGGCGGACCTGATCCATCCACGACGCATAATAGACGATCGAACGGCCGCCGAGATACTTTTCGATGTTTTTCTTGGCTTTGGGCGTCAGGTTGCATTCGGCGATGTAGGCGATCGCATCGTGGCCGATTTTCCCCCAGCCGAACGCCGTCGCGCACCAACAGCTGAGCACGGCCGTCAGCAGACATACGGATAGTTTTTTCATTTCGAATTAGTTTTAAGGTGATTTCGAAACAAATATAAAGAATAGATATTAAATAAGCAATAAAAAGCAATTACAATCATTTCTTTTTATGCTTTATCCTATCCATGCAAGCGATACGACGCCGGACGCGATACGGCCCGCCAACAAAAAAAAAGCCGCGGCACAATGCCGCGGCCTTTCACATAGCTGTCATACAGATCAGTACTCCATCTTGGCAAGACGCTGGTAGCTGTTGTAACGCCACTTGGCGTTCTCCTCAGCGGCAGCGAACAGCTCCTCGGCCTCGGCCGGGAACGACTTCTTGAGCGAAGTGTAACGCACCTCCTTCATCAGGAAGTCGCGGAACTTCGACCAGTCGGGCTCCTTCGAGTCCATCACGAACGGGTTCTTGCCCTGCTCCTCGAGCTGCGGGTTGTAGTGCCACAGGTGCCAGTAACCGCAGGCTACGGCCTCCTTGCCCACGGTCTGCGTGCGCGTCATGCCGCCCTTGATGCCGTGGTTGATACACGGAGCATAGGCGATCACGAGCGACGGGCCGGGATAGGCCTCGGCCTCCTTGAGCACGTTGAACAACTGCATCTGCGAAGCGCCGATCGAAACCTGCGCCACGTATACGTAGCCGTAGGTCATGGCGATGGCGCCGAGGTCTTTCTTGCGGATACGCTTGCCGGCCGAAGCGAACTTGGCGACGGCACCCACGGGCGTCGATTTCGACGACTGTCCGCCGGTATTCGAGTAAACCTCGGTATCCACGACCAGAATGTTCACATCCTGGCCCGATGCCAGCACGTGATCGACACCGCCGAAGCCGATATCGTACCCCCAGCCGTCGCCGCCGATGATCCACTGCGACTTCTTCACCAGCCAGTCCTTCATCTCCAGGATATCCTTGCAGTAATCGCAGCCGCAGGCCTCCATCATCGGGACGAGGCGCGCCGAGACCTCGGCCGATTTGGCCGACGAACCGCGCGAAGCGATCCACTCCTGCATGACGCCCTTCAGCTCGTCGGAGCATTTCGTACAGTTGGCAATAGCCTGCTCCATCGTATTCTGGATACGGTCGCGGAGTTTCTCGACACCGAGGTGCATACCCAGGCCGAATTCGGCGTTGTCCTCGAAAAGCGAGTTCGCCCATGCCGGGCCCTGGCCCTTGTCGTTGGTGCAGTACGGGGTCGACGGTGCCGAACCCGAATAGATCGAGGTACAGCCCGTGGCGTTGGCAACCATCATCTTGTCGCCGAACAGCTGCGAGATAGCCTTGATATAGGGGGTCTCGCCGCAACCGGCGCAGGCGCCCGAGAACTCGAACAGCGGCTGTGCGAACTGGAGGTTCTTCACCGACTTGGTCTTGTCGACGACCTGCTTGTAGCCGATATGCTTGGTGATGTAGTCCCAGTTCTTCTGCTGGGGCATCTGCTCCTCCAGAGGACGCATTACCAGCGCCTTCTCCTTGGCCGGGCAGACGTCGACGCAGTTCGAGCAGCCCGTACAGTCGAGCGGCGAGATCTGGATGCGGAACTTGTACTCCTTGGTCTCGCCCAGCCCCTGCTTCCATTCCACGCCCGATGCGGCAGCCTCGGCCTCCGTCGCGAGGAACGGACGGATCACGGCGTGCGGGCAGACATAGGCGCACTGGTTGCACTGGATACAGTTCTCGATCTTCCATTCGGGCACGTTCACGGCGATGCCGCGCTTCTCGTAGGCGGCCGTACCGTTCTCCCACGTACCGTCCTCACGGCCCGTAAAGGCCGATACGGGCAGGTCGTCGCCCTTCAGGCCGTTGATCGGCTCGACGATCTTGCGCACGAATTCGGGACACGAAGCGTCCGAAACATGCACGAAGCCCTTGTCCTCGATCGAAGCCCACTCGGCAGGAATCTCGACCTTAACGACGGCATCGCCGCCGGCGTCCACGGCCGCATAGTTCATGTTGACGATATCCTCGCCCTTCTTGCCGTAGGACTTCTGGATCGCCTTCTTCATCTGCTCGACGGCCTTGTCGAACGGAATGACGTTGGCGATCTTGAAGAACGCCGACTGCATGATCGTGTTGGTGCGCGAACCCAGTCCCAGCTCGGCGGCGATCTTCGTGGCGTTGATGATATAGAAGTTGATCTTGTTCTTGGCGAGGTAAGCCTTCATGTGCGCGGGCAGCGTCTCGCAGGTCGTAGCGGCGTCGTGCACCGAGTTGAGCAGGAACGAGCCGCCGGCCTTCAGGCCCTTGAGCACGTCGTACTTGTCCACATACGAAGGCACGTGGCAGGCCACGAAGTCGGGCGTGGTGACCAGATAGGGCGAAGTGATGGGCAGGTCGCCGAAACGCAGGTGCGACGAGGTGTAGCCGCCCGATTTCTTCGAGTCGTAGGAGAAGTATGCCTGACAGTATTTGTTCGTCGTGCCGCCGATGATCTTGATCGAGTTCTTGTTGGCGCCCACCGTACCGTCGGCGCCCAGACCGAAGAAGAGCGCTTCGAACGTGCCGGGCTTGGCCAGCGAGATCTCCTCGCCCACGGGCAGCGAACGGAACGTCACGTCGTCCACGATACCCACCGTGAACTGGTTCTTGGGTTCGTTGGCCGCGAGGTTCGTGAACACGGCCAGCATCTGCGCCGGCGTGGTGTCCTTCGACGAAAGACCGTAACGGCCGCCGATGATGAGCGGCTTGTTCTTGCACGGGCAGGTGGCGAAAGCCTCCACCACGTCGAGGTAGAGCGGATCGCCGTTGGCTCCCGGCTCCTTGGTGCGGTCCAGCACGCAGATGCGCTTCACGCTTTCGGGCAGCACCTCCATCATGTATTTCACCGAGAAGGGACGGTAGAGGTGAACGGTCACGACACCCACCTTCCCGCCTTTGGCGTTCAGGTAATCGACCGTCTCCTTGAGGGTCTCGGTCACCGAACCCATCGCGATCACGATGTTCTCGGCGTCTGCGGCTCCGTAGTATACGAAGGGCTTGTACTCGCGGCCGGTGATCTTCGAAATCTCGCGCATCGCGTCTGCGACCATGTCGGGCACGGCGTCGTAGAAGGTGTTGGCGGCTTCGCGGGTCTGGAAATAGATGTCGGGGTTCTGGGCCGTACCGCGCGTCACGGGGTGTTCGGGGTTGAGCGCACGCTGGCGGAAGGCCTTCAGCGCGTCGCGGTCGAGCATCGCCGTCAGGGCGGCTTCGTCGATCAGCTCGATCTTCTGGATCTCATGCGAGGTACGGAAACCGTCGAAGAAGTGCAGGAACGGCACGCGCGACTTGAGCGCCACGATGTGCGCCACGCCCGCGAGGTCCATCACCTCCTGTACGGACGAGGTGGCGATCATCGCGAATCCGGTCTGGCGGGTCGCCATGACGTCCTGATGGTCGCCGAAAATAGACAGCGACTGCGCGGCCAGCGCGCGGGCCGACACGTGGAACACGCCGGGAAGCAGCTCGCCGGAGATCTTGTACATATTCGGAATCATCAGCAGCAGGCCCTGCGACGCGGTAAACGTCGAAGTGAGGGCGCCGCTCTGGAGCGAACCGTGCACAGCGCCTGCGGCGCCCGCCTCGGACTGCATCTCCACGACTTTCACCGTTTCGCCGAAAATATTTTTACGACCTTGTGCGGCCCACTCGTCCACGAGCTCGGCCATGGTCGAGGAGGGCGTGATGGGGTAAATCGCCGCAACTTCCGAGAACATGTATGCAACATGCGCCGCAGCGTAATTACCGTCACACGTGATAAATTTCTTTTCTGCCATTTTGTTAAAATTTTAGATGATATTGTGTGTGTTTTCTGAATTCAGGACAGAATGCGTTGCAAAGATAGCAAATCCGGCGGAAATAACAGTCCGATTTCAGAACAAAAAATCAGGAATTTTTACCATTCGGGGTGTTAGCGGAATAACACTCAAGGTTGTTAATTTTTTAACACAAACCTGCGTAAATCACGGAGTTGCAAAACCGGTTTACCCATAGCGCGTTACCACGGCGGCACACTTTCCGGCGCTCCGCCGCGCCTCCTCCGGGGAGCGTCTCCCGGCTCCAGAACAGACGCACATTCCATTCCGTGCCAAAATAACGCAAAACAGCTTGCATTGAGCAAATTCGGGTTTAACGGATGGGTTGTTCGGGCAGTGCAATTGCAGATCGGGAAAATTTTTCTACTTTTGTTCCCCGAATTCGTTCTTTACATATCGTCATATGTCAACGATGTATTGGGACCCTAAAATCTGGTAAATTTTTTGCAATCCCGCAATATCCGTCGTACCCCGAAGGGTGCGTGCTGTAATTTGTGGGATTGAAGGCTTACCAGAGCCGTAGGGTCCGCAGATTCGGCAGCACTCTTCCCGTTTTCCTGCCGCAGCACACCGTACCATATGCGGCGGCAGGATTTATGGATTCACAATCCCCAAACTTCATAGTCACAGAATCCATCAAACAAATGAGGCGTCACTACTATTCCTGCCGCCGCTTTTTTACTATCTTTGCAGCCATATGATCGAATACAAAAAGAAAATACTGGCGAACGGACTCACGGTCGTCGTCAACCGCGACCCGGTCTCGAAGCTCGCCGCGGTAAACATCCTCTATAAAGCAGGCGCACGCAACGAAAATCCCGAACGCACGGGGTTCGCGCATCTGTTCGAACACCTCATGTTCCGCGGCACGCGCCGCATACCCAACTTCGACCTGCCGGTGCAGATGGCCTGCGGCGACAACAACGCTTTCACCAACAACGACTATACCGATTTCTACATCACCCTGCCGAAAGACAACGTCGAGACGGCCCTGTGGCTCGAAAGCGACCGCATGGAGGGGCTCGACATCACGCCCGAAAAACTTGAAACCGAGAAGCGCGTGGTGATCGAGGAGTTCCGCCAGCGCTACCTCAACCAGCCCTACGGCGACCAACCGATGCTGCTGCGGGCGCTGGCCTACAAGGTCCACCCCTACCGCTGGGCCACCATCGGGCTGACGCCCGAACATATCGCCCAAGCGACGCCCGACGAGGTGCAGGCCTTCTACCGCGCCCACTACCGCCCTTCGAACGCCATTCTTTCGATCTCGGCCGACATTGACGAAGAGAAGATGCTCGATCTGGCCGAAAAGTGGTTCGAGCCGCTCGCCAACCGGCCTGCGGCCCCGGACCACATCCGTCAGGAACCGGTCCAGACCGCACCACGCCGCGAGGTCGCCGAGCGCGACGTCCCCGCCACGACGGTTTCGCTGGCCTTCCACATGGGCGGACGCACCTCGCCCGACTTCTACATCGCCGACCTCGTGTCGGACCTGCTGGCCGGCGGCGACTCGGCGCGGCTCTACACCCATCTGGTCAAGGAGCAGCGGCTGCTCTCGTCGGTGAACGCCTACATTTCGGGCGACGTCGATCCCGGACTCTTCGTCTTCACGGGCCAGCTCCTGCCGGAGACGACACCCGAACAGGCCGAAGCGGCCTTCCGCGCCGAAATCGAAGCGCTCCGGACCCGGCCTGCGACGGATTACGAGGTCGAGAAGGTCAAAAACAAGTTCGAAGCCAACACGCTCTTCGGCGAACTGAACGTAATGAACAAGGCGATGAACCTCGGCTTCTACGAGATGCTGGGCGACCTGCCGCTCGTCAACCGCGAGGTTGCGGCCTACCGGGCCGTCACTACCGACGACATCATCGACTTCAGCCGCCGCACGTTCCGGCCCGAAAACTGTTCCACCCTCATTTACAAAGCAAGCAAATGACACAACCGCCTCTCGTAATACCCGCGACCGTCGAGGTCCCGCAGGCCGAAAAGACGACGCTCGCCAACGGCGCCACGCTCTACACGCTCGCCTCGGACGACTTTGAAGTGCTGCGCATCACCTTCGTGTTCCGCGCCGGATCGGCCGTGCAGCGGGTTCCCTTCTCGGCATCGGCCGCGGCGAACATGCTCGCAGAAGGCACGCGCGACATGACGGCGCAGCAGATCGCCGAACAGCTCGACTATTACGGCTCCTATTTCGACGTCAACATCGACCGGGACTACGCCTATATCAGCTTCTGCACGCTCTCCAAATTCTTCGGACAGACGCTGGCCGTGGCCGAGCAGGTGCTCCTGCATCCGACATTTCCGGAGGAGGAGCTGCGCACCTACTGCGCCAAGCGCAAACAGCGGCTGGCCATCGAGCGTACGAAAGTGGACGTCGAAGCCCGCGAAGCGTTCGCCCGGACGATGTTCGGTCCCGAACACCCCTACGGCATTTCGGCCGACGAAAACGATTACGACCGCCTGACGCGGGCCGACGTCGCGGAATTCTACGCCCGCCATTACACGGCCGCCAACGGCTTCGTGGTGTGCAGCGGACGCATCGGCGAGCAGGAACGGGAAGCCGTGGCCGCCCTCGCGGAGCGGCTGCCGCGGTCGGAGTCCGAAACCGGGACGCCGTTTCCGGCGCCCGTAACCCGGCACGAAGCCTTCGTCGAACACCCCGGCGCCGTGCAGTCTTCGATCCGCATCGGACGCATGCTCTTCCCGCGCCAGCATCCCGACTTCTTGGGCATGCAGGTCGTGGCGTCGGTGCTGGGCGGCTACTTCGGATCGCGCCTGATGCAGAACCTGCGCGAAGAGCGCGGCTACACCTACGGCGTGGTGGCCGCCATGGTCAATTTCGAACAGGCGGGCTACTTCGCCGTCGCAACGCAGGTCGGCACCGACGTCACGCGCGACGCCCTGCGGGAGATCTACGCCGAAATCGAACGGCTGCGCACGGAGCCGATGCCCGACGAGGAACTTTCGCTGGTCAAGAACATCATGATCGGCGAAATGATGCGCATTCTCGACGGTCCGTTCGGCATCGCCGACGTCACGATCGAAAACATCCTCTGCGGCCGGGACCACACCGTCATCGGCGAGAACATCCGCCGCATACAGGCCATGACGCCCGCCGACATACAGCGTCTGGCGCAGAAATACCTCGCGCGCGAGGATCTGGTGACCGTCATCGCAGGCGACCCCATCCCGGAGGAGCGGCAGGCCCCGGAAGAAAAGGCGGATCGCCAGTGACGCGCAGCCGAATTTCACCCCGGCGGCCGCAGCAGCGCACAGACAGAACAGTAAGCGGAAGCCCCGACCATACGGAACCGGCAACAAAAAAGCATCCCTCAACGGGATGCTTTTTATTTCAATGCAGGCATATGACGCATGGCCGCAGGCTTATGATCGCACAACGTATGACCGCAGACGCATCATGCACGGCGCATAATGCACGGCGCATAATGCACGGCGCATGATGCACGGCGCATGATGCACGGCGCACGGACTCCGAACGGCTACGTTCTGTTCGCCGCAACCCAGTCGGTCAGCTCCACGAAGTCGGCGACCGAAAGCTGCTCGGCGCGCTGCGTGAAGAAAGGATGCTCCGCGCCGCCGAAATTGCCGAATACCGACCGCAGCGAGTTGCGGATCATCTTGCGCCGCTGTCCGAAGGAGGCTTTCACGACTTTCACGAACAACGTTTCGTCGCAGGCGAGCCGCTCGACGCCGTTGCGGCGCAGGCGGATCACCGCGCTCTTGACCTTGGGCGGCGGATTGAAAACCGTCTCATTGACCGTAAAAAGATACTCGATGTCGTACCACGCCTGCAAAAGCACCGAAAGGATGCCGTACTCCTTCGAGCCGGGAGGTTCGGCCAGCCGCACGGCGACCTCCTTCTGGATCATGCCGACGCATTCAGGCACCAGATCGCGGTTCTCCAGCACCTTGAAGAATATCTGCGAAGAGATATTGTAGGGAAAATTGCCGATGATCTTCAGCCCTCCGGGAAACAGTTCGCGCAGGTTCATCTTCAGGAAGTCGCCTTCCATCAGACGCGGCGTGAATTCGGGATAATGCGCATGCAGGTATTCGACGCTTTCCGGGTCGATCTCGGCCCCGTAGGTGACGATGTCGTCGCGCCTGAGCAGAAACTGCGTCAGCACGCCCATGCCGCACCCCACTTCCAGCACGTCGCACCGCCCGGCGGCTTTCGCCCCCTGCCCGGCATCCGGCGTAACATCCGGCTCTATACCCGACACACCCTCCGGCCCTGCCTCCTGCGCAACATCCCGCCCGGCATCCGGTTCCGTCCTCTGAACAACATCCCGCCCGGCACCCGCAGCGACATCCAGCCCGGCTGCAATTTCCGCTGTCCGTCCATCGCCTGCGACCTCCCCGGTTCCGGCCGCTGCGCACCTCTCGGCAGCGTTTCCGGTCCCTCTTTTCGCTGCGACGATTACGACCGTCTCCGGCTCCTCCGGTCCTCTCCCAGCCGCAGCCTGCCCGTCCGCTCCGGGAAGAGCGGCAACAGCAGGAGCTGTCCGCAGCCGGATCTCTCCGCCCGAAAGCGAGTCGCAGATTTTGCGCGCGATATTCAGATCGACCAGAAAATGCTGGCCCAGCGCTTTTTTAGCCCTTACTTCACTCATTCTATTTCAGCAATTCATAATAACAGCCGTCCACGAACGCTCCGTTCCCGACAAAAGCGCAGTGCATCGTCCCCACGAAACGGAATCCGGCTTTGTCCAGCACCCGCTGCGAAGCGGGATTCGAGACGTATGCGGCGGCAAAGATACGAATTATCGGGGTATGTGCGAAAACCCGCTCCGCGGCCCGCGCCACGGCGGCGGTCATAACACCCCGTCCCCGGTACGAGACCCCGGTACGAAGCCCCGATCCGACAGCCGATTCCGGCGTTGAACCGCCCGACATCCGTCCCCGGCGCCAACCCGATGCCGCCCACGGCTTTGCCGCCGATCACTACGGCGAAATCCTCCGGCGGGGGGGGGCTGCGTAATGAAGGCGTGCGCATCGCCCGGCGAATAGGGACCCTGCAGCTTCCGAAAATTCCCGGCCAAGACAACCGCATCGATCTTCCGGAAAATTTTCCGAAGTTCCCGGCCCTCCGCCTCAGCCCTCTCCAAAAAAATCCGCCGGGCGCAATGTCCGGCGGATAACTCTCAGCGCTTCTGTCTGCGCGATTTCTTCTTCTCCTGCCGCTCCTTGGCCCGGCGTTCGAGCCGCACGCGGCGCTGCGTCAGGCGGAACGTGTAGAGCAGGCCCACGAAACCCACACCCAGCAGCGTAATCCAGAACCAGACGGCAATGCCCCGTTCCATATACTCCAGCGCGTAAATCACGCCCGCGACCGCCGCGATCATCATCACGAGACGGACGATCTGCATAACATTCGTTTTCCTCATATCACTCCTTATTTTACACGTTTCCGACTCCGGGCGCCGGCCGCCGCAACCGCCGCGCCGCACGGACCGGCACGCAAAACCGCACGCAAAACCGCTGCACAAACCGCAGCACGGACCCGCGCGCACCGATCGTCCTCTTCCCCGCGCGCCATACGCCACAAAACAGCTGCGGCGCCCTGCCGGAAGAAACACGGCATCGACACTCCGAAACCGCTGCAAAGCCCCCTTCCGTCAGGGAATCTGGTGCCGGTTCACCTCGTCGAGGTGCCTGCACTTGCGCTTATGGCATTCGTTGTACACCATACCCGCGCCGGCCAGTGCGAACAGCACCGCCACGATCAGGTCGAAAATACAGTTTTTGTTCGACAAAGCCCAGAATATATTGACACCGAGCCACACGAGCGTCACAATCAGGAAAATCACGGCAACAGTAAAAGTCTTTTTGTTCATAGGCGTATTTGTTAAGTTAGTCCATTCCTCGGAACAGTGACGCAACAGCCGCGGGACAGCAGGTCGGTACAGGGCGTCAGTTACCCTGCTCGCACATGAATTTGATACGCACCAGACGTATCTCCTCTTCGGTATAGTCGGCCCCCAGTTCGTCGATGGCCGCATCGAGCGAGTCGCTCTCGGCGTCCTCCTTGAAATAGAGGTATATGTCCTCGATCTTGTCCTCGTCCATAAACTCCCGGAGGTAATAGGAGATGTCGAGCTTCGTGCCCGAATTGACGATTCCCTCGATCTCGGTCAGCAGTTCGTCGAAGTCGAGATCCTTGGCGCGGGCGATGTCCTCGAAATCCATCTTCCGGTCGATCGACTGGATGATGAAGATCTTGTTGCCCGACTTGTTGCCGACCGACTTGACGATCATGTCCTGCGGGCGGATGATCTCCTTCTCCTCGACATAGGCCTTGATGAGCTTGACGAACTCCTCGCCGAACTTGCGGGCCTTGCCCACTCCCACGCCGGTGATGTTCTGCATCTCCTCGATGGTGATCGGGTACTGCACGGCCATGTCCTCGAGCGACGGATCCTGGAAGATGACGAACGGCGGCAGCCCGTGCTGCTTGGCCACTTTCTTACGCAAATCCTTGAGCATCGCAAAGAGTTCCTCGTCCGCCGCGCCGCCCTTGCCCATCGGGACGACGGCCTCGGCCTCCTTCTCCTCCTCGTCATAGTCGTGGTCGAGCGTTACGGTGACGGGGAAAGGCATGGCGATGAAATTCTCGCCCTTGCGGTTCACCGAGATCAGCCCGTAATTCTCGATATTCTTGTCCACCAGCCCCAGGATCAGTGCCTGGCGCAGCACGGCGCCCCAGAAACGCGCGTCGTGCTCGGCACCCGCCCCGAACCACTTGCTCTTGTTGTGGCCGTAGCTCTTGATGAGCGCCGTGGTCTTGCCCGTGAGCACGTTTATCAGATAGTCGGCCTTGAACTTGTCGCCGATGTCGCGCAGCGCCTCGAGCGCCATCTTGAGCGCCGCCCGCGCGTCGATCTTCGGCTTGGGATTCCGGCAATTGTCGCAGTTACCGCAGTTCTCCTCCGTATACTCCTCGCCGAAATAGTGCAGCAGCGTCTTGCGGCGGCACATCGAACTCTCGGCATAGGACACCGTTTCCAGCAGCAGCAGCTTGCCGATCTCCTGCTCGGCGATGGGTTTGCCCTGCATGAATTTCTCCAGTTTCTGGATGTCCTTGTAACTGTAAAACGTCAGGCAGTAACCTTCGCCGCCGTCGCGGCCGGCACGCCCCGTCTCCTGGTAATAGCCTTCGAGCGACTTGGGGATGTCGTAATGGATGACATAGCGCACGTCGGGCTTGTCGATGCCCATGCCGAAAGCGATCGTGGCGACGATCACCTCGACCCGCTCCATCAGGAAGTCGTCCTGGTTGGCGGCGCGCGTCGCGGCGTCCATGCCCGCATGGTAGGCCAGCGCGCGGATGCCGTTGGCCACGAGCAGTTCGGTCAGCTCCTCGACCTTCTTGCGGCTCAGGCAGTAGATGATGCCGCTCTTGCCCTCGTTCTGCTTGATGAAACGGATGATGTCGCGGTCCACGTTGTGCTTGGGCCGGATTTCGTAATAGAGGTTCGGGCGGTTGAACGACGACTTGAAGACCGAAGCGTCGGACATGCCTAGATTCTTCTGAATGTCCAGCTGCACCTTGGGCGTGGCAGTAGCCGTCAGGGCGATCAGCGGCGCAGGACCGATTTCGTTGATGATCGGGCGTATGCGGCGGTACTCAGGCCGGAAGTCGTGCCCCCACTCCGAGATGCAGTGCGCCTCGTCGATGGCGTAGAACGACACCTTTATTTTATGCAGGAAGGCCACGTTGTCCTCCTTGGTCAGCGACTCAGGGGCGAAATAGAGCAGCTTGGTCTTTCCCGACAGCACATCGGCGCGCACCTGCGCCACGGCGGTCTTGTTGAGCGACGAGTTGAGGAAATGGGCGATCCCCGAATCGGCCGAGAAGGTGCGCATGGCGTCCACCTGATTCTTCATCAGCGCGATAAGCGGTGAAATGACGATCGCCACGCCGTCCATGATCAGGGCGGGCAGTTGGTAGCACAGGGACTTTCCGCCGCCCGTCGGCATAAGCACGAACGTATCGTTTCCCTCCAGCACATTGCGGATCACAGCCTCCTGATTCCCTTTGAACGACGAAAAGCCGAAGTACTCCTTCAGCTTGTCGTGCAGCAGGGACGATTCATTTTGTTTCATTTCGCCGATTCTACTCTTTATTCACAAATTCTTAGGTAAAGTTAGCAAAAAATTCGGAATTCCGCACCATCTTCCGATAAAAATTCAGCGTCCCGGCGATTGGAGCAAGTCCGGTCGCGCCCGGCTCAACGAAATGGTTTCGTTTCTTTCCGATACGGACACATGAACGGGCGGCCCGGAAAAATGGCATATTCTATGCAAAAGAGTCCTCCGATTCCCTGCAAACAGTTTACCGTCCGACACTTATTAACCGACATAACCAGTCAGCCATGAAAAAACGCTTACTATCCGCACTGCTGTTCACCGCCGCACTGAGCCTCCCCGCCGCCGCGCAGACGCTCCCCGCACGACCCACCCCGGAAGGCTCCGGCACACGACCGGCACCCCGAACAAGCGCCGCCGAGATCGACGACGCCAACAACGCCAACAACGCCGCTTCGCCGGAAGAGGTCTCGAAGAAGATCACCCGGTTCGAGAAGATTCTCGCCGCGCTGCCCAAATTTTCGGGCTATGCACAGATCGGCTACACCTACCAGACCAACGTCGGGGGAACGGACGGCAAAAATTCGTCGTCGTTCAACGTCAAGCGCATGCGTCTGATCCTCACGGGCGACATCTCCCGTACGTTCGACTACAAGATGCAGTTCGAGGGCTTCTCCAGCTCGGCCGACCAGCAGGGCAAGGCGCTCATCACCGTGCAGGACATGTACCTGCGGGCCAAAATCCGCCCCCAGATACACATCTGGGCCGGCCAGTTCCCCGTTCCGCTGACCATCGAGAATTACGACATCTCGCCCGGCACGCTCGAAGTCCCCAACTTCTCGCACGCCATTCTCAAAATGGTCTGCCGCAACGCCGTGTCGGGCTACAACACCTACGGCCGCGACTGCGGCCTGCAAGCCACGGGCGCGTTCCTGCACCGCGACGGCTGGGACATGTTCACCTACAACCTCGCCCTCTTCAACGGCTCGCAGATGAACCGCCCGGACGACAACAAGTCGAAAGACATCGTGGCGCGCCTCACGTTCTTCCCTCTCAGGGAGCTGCGCATTTCAGGCTCGGTGAACTGGGGCGAATACACCAACAACACGGTTTCGAAGGACTATATCCCCATGACGCGCTACGCCGCCGGCTTCTGGTACGACAGCGAACACATCCTCGTCCGGGCCGAATACGCGCACACCGGCTCCTCCGCGGCCTACACAGACAAGACGACGGGGGAAAAGACACGCGGCAAGGTAGACGAACAGATGTACTACCTCATCGCAGGCTACAAATTCAAGGGCAAATACATGCCCGTAATCCGCTACGACGTCTTCAACGGCAAACGCAACACCTACCTGCCCGGCTCGGTCGGCAAGCAGCAGGACTTTCTGGTGGGCTTCCTCTACATGCCCATTCCGCGGCTGAAGGCGCAGGCCGCATGGACGCTTTCGAAATACTCGGCGGCGGGAGCCAAGAACGGCAACGGCTTCGAAGTGGCGCTGATCGGATTCTTCTGACGCCCGGCCCGATTGTCCCCGCAATTGCCGGGACAACATCGCCGCACGCTCCGGCCCGCACGCCCGGCCGCCGGGGAACATTTCCGCGGCCGTTCGGAACCTTTTTGCCGCCGCTGCGGACAATTTCCGGACTTCGTCCCCTTTCCGGAGAGAATTATGGCCCCGCGGTTTGGAGTTTTTACCTACTTTATATACCTTTGTTGCGACGGCCCCGGCCCGCAGCCTTCCCGTTCCGGCTCATCGGCCCGAATACGGAACCGCTTCGGGATGAAGGGGCTGCAAACCTAACCATGCAGCAACATGCGCCTATACACAAGCGAACTTGTCAAGAAATATAAAGCCCGCACGGTCGTCGATCATGTCTCGATCGACGTCAATCAGGGCGAGATCGTCGGACTGCTCGGCCCCAACGGAGCAGGCAAGACCACGACCTTCTATATGATCGTGGGACTCATCAAGCCCAACGAAGGACGCATTTTTCTGGAAAACGACGAGGGACAGGTCGCCGAGCTGACCAACGAACCGGTCTACAAGCGCGCGCAGATGGGCGTGGGCTATCTGGCGCAGGAAGCGTCGGTTTTCCGCCGCCTGTCGGTCGAGGACAACCTTCGCGCCGTGCTCGAAATGACCGAATATTCGAAGGAGTATCAGGCCGAGCGCGTCGAGTCGCTGATTGAGGAGTTCCGCCTGCAGAAGGTCCGCAAGAGCCTCGGCATCCAGCTTTCGGGCGGTGAACGCCGCCGCACGGAGATCGCGCGCGCCGTGGCCATCAACCCGGCGTTCATCCTGCTCGACGAACCCTTCGCGGGCGTGGACCCGATCGCCGTCGAGGACATCCAGTCGATCGTGGCGACGCTCAAGCACAAGAACATCGGTGTGATCATCACCGACCACAACGTCGACGAGACGCTGGCCATCACCGACCGCACCTACCTGCTCTACGAAGGCAAGATCCTCAAAACCGGCACCGCCGAGGAGCTGGCCGCCGACCCGATGGTCCGCAAGGTCTATCTGGGCCAGCACTTCGAGCTGAAAAAGAGCCACCAACTGACGCAGGAGATGAAAAACCGCAAAACTCCGCAGGAATAACGGCCGAAACACGAAATCAGGGATGCGGGGCTTTTGCACCGGCATCCCCGCTCAATCATATATCACCCATAATGGATAAGACGGTTCCATCGGGCCGCGTCAAAGGCACGCTGACGCCGCCCTGCTCGAAAAGCTACGCACAGCGCGCCTTGGCGGCATCGCTTCTCTGCGAAGAGACCTCCGTGCTGCGCAACATCGAGTTCTGCAGCGACACGCGCTCGGCGTTGCAGTGCATCGAGACGCTCGGCGCCCGCGTGACCCGGATCGGCGAAGAGACGCTTTCGATCGAAGGCGGGCTGCGCCCGCAGGGGCACACGCTCCGCGTCGGCGAGTCGGGTCTTTCGACACGCCTATTCACCCCCATCGCTTCGCTCTGCGGCACGCCGATCACCATCGAAGGCGAGGGCACGCTGCTCCGCCGCCCGATGGAGATGATGACAGGACCGCTGCGCACGCTGGGCGTCCGGGTGCGCGACAACGGCGGATTCCTGCCCTTCGAAGTCCGCGGACCGATCCGCGGCGGCGAGGTCGACGTGGACGGCTCGGTTTCGTCGCAGTTCATCACGGGACTCATGCTGGCGCTGCCGCTGGCCCGACACGACACCACGATCCATGTGCGGAGCGCGGTTTCGACCCCTTATCTGGACATGACCATAGACACCGCGGCCCGTTTCGGCGTGGAAATCTGCCATAACGATTACGAAGAGTTCTACATCGAAGGCGGCCAGCGTTACAGCCCGGCCTGCCTGAGCATCGAGGGCGACTGGAGCGCGGCGGCCATGCTGCTGGTGGCCGGCGCCGTCGCCGGAGAGGTTACAGTACGGAATATCTCGATGCTCTCGAAGCAGGCCGACACGGCCGTCTGCACGGCGCTGGTCCGGGCCGGCGCCGCCGTCATCAACGAAGCCGATTCGGTGACGGCGATCAGCCGCCCGCTGCACGGCTTCGAATTCGACGCCACCAACTGCCCCGACCTCTTCCCCGCCCTTGCGGCCCTCGCCGCGGCGGCCGACGGCGTCAGCACGATCCGCGGCACTTCGCGGCTGCTGCACAAGGAGAGCAACCGCGCCGAGGCGATCCGCGAAGAATACGCCAAAGTAGGTATCGAAGTGGACATCTCGGAAGAGGACGTCATGCGCATCCGCGGCGGCAAAATCCGCCCGGCGCGCGTTTCGAGCCACGACGACCACCGCATGGCCATGTCGATGGCGGTCTCGGCGCTGCGCTGCGACGGGCAGATAACGATCGAAAACGCCGAGTGCGTAGCCAAGAGCTACCCCGGCTTCTTCGAAGACCTTGAAAAAATCAGAGTTTAAAGCCATGAACATTTTCGGTCATAACTTCAGGCTCGCCATCTGGGGCGAGTCGCACGGCCAGCAGATCGGCATCTCGATCGACGGCATTCCGGCAGGCGTTCCGCTTTCGGCGGAGGATTTCGAAACCGACCTCGCACGCCGGCGCAGCGGCGCGCGCGGCACCACGCCGCGCCGCGAACCCGACATCCCGCAGATCGTGTCGGGACTCTACAACGGCATGACCACGGGCGCCCCGCTGACCATCGAGTTCGCCAACCGCGACACCCACTCGCAGGACTACGCCAACGTGATGCGCCACTACCGGCCCTCGCACGCCGACATGGTGGCCTACCACAAATTCAACGGCTTCAACGACCCGCGCGGCGGCGGCCACTTCTCGGCCCGCCTGACCGTGGCGCTCACGGCCGCAGGCGTGGTCGCCAAGAAGATACTGCCGCCGGGCGTGACCTTCGACACCCGCGTCGCGGAGATCGGAGGCTGCACCGACCCGGAGGGTTTCGACGAGGTGCTGCGCGCCGCGGCCGCCGAGCAGGACTCCGTAGGCGGCATCATCGAATGCCGCGTACAGGGCGTCCCGCTGGGGCTGGGACAACCCTTCTTCGACTCGGCCGAAAGCATGATCGCCCACCTGCTCTTCTCGGTTCCCGCCGTCAAGGGCGTGGAATTCGGCAGCGGCTTCGCCGGGGCGCGCATGCGCGGCTCCGAGAACAACGACCCGTTCCTCGACGTCGAAGGCACGACAGCGACCAACAACGCGGGCGGCATCAACGGCGGACTGACCAACGGCAACGAACTCGTCGTCCGCGCCGCCGTCAAGCCCACGCCGAGCATCGGCCGCGAACAGATGACCTACAATCTGGCCACGAACAAGGTCGAGCCGCTGATGATCCGCGGCCGCCACGACGTCTGCGTCGCCCTGCGGGGCGCGGTGGTCGTCGAAGCCGCCGTAGCCATCGCGCTGGCCAACTTCATCCGCTAATGACCACGCGCCGCGACATACTCGGCCGTATTTCGGCACGCCTCGCGCCCCTCTACGGGGCGCGTGAAGCACGGAGCATCGCCCTCGTCGCCGTCTCGGAGCTGTCGGGGCTGAGCGCGTCGGCCCTGCTGACCGATCCCGGCGCGCCGCTCGAAATCGCGGAGCTGGACGACATCCTCGGCCAGCTGGCCGCAGGCCGTCCGGTGCAGTATGTCGTGGGGCACACGGAGTTCTGCGGCCGCACGTTCGCCGTGCGCGAAGGGGTGCTGATTCCCCGGCCCGAAACCGAGGAGCTGGCGGTATGGATCGCGCAGGCCGAAACGACGGCCGCCGCCCTTCTCGATGTAGGCACCGGAAGCGGCTGCATCGCGGCCACCCTCGCGCTGGCGCTGCCCGGCGCGCAAGTATATGCGGCGGACATCTCCGACACGGCGCTGGAAACCGCTGCCCGCAACTGCCGGGCGCTCGGCGCCGGGGTCATCCTGCGCAAGGCCGACGCCCTGAGCGATCTGGCCGAAGTCTTTCCGGGACCGTTCGACGTCATCGTCTCCAACCCGCCCTACGTGCCGCAGAGCGACCTGCCCGCGATGCACGTCAATGTGCGGGAATACGAGCCGCACGAAGCGTTATTCGTCCCCGACGACGACCCGCTGCGCTTCTACCGCGCCATCGCCCGCGCCGGACGGCGGACGCTCCGCCCCGGCGGCAGGCTCTACTTCGAAATTTACGAACGCTTCGCCGACGCCATGCGCCGCATGCTCGGCGAAGAGGGATATACGGACACCGAGGTCCGCGAAGACCTCAACGGCAAACCCCGCATGATATGCAGCCGCCTGAAGTAAAAACGACCGGGAAACGCGCCAAAACGCCCGAACAGGCCCTCGCCGCACTCATGCGGCTCTGTGCGCGCGCAGAAAAGTCGCAGGACGACGCCCGGCGGCTGATGCGCGGCTGGGGGCTTGCTGAGCGCGAGGGCGAGCAGGTGCTGGCGCGGCTCGTCCGCGACCGCTTCATCGACGACGGCCGTTACGCCGAAGCTTTCGTGCGCGACAAACTGCGGCTGAGCGGCTGGGGCGAATACAAGATCCGCACGGCCCTGCAGCGCAAGCGTATCGACAGGGAGCTGATCGACGCGGCGCTGGCGCAGGCCGACCGTCAGGATATGGCCGGCCGGCTGCGGCAGCAGCTGGAACGCAAGATGCGGACGACCAGACATACGACACAATACGAACTCAAAACCAAACTGATACGTTACGGGCTTTCGCTGGGATACGACTACGAGACGGTGCTCGACAGCGCCGCCGCGCTCGTGACGGACACGGAGACATGCGACGAATTCTGACATTACTGCTTTTCACGACGATCTGCTCCGGGGCGCAGGGCCAGCGGCTCAACCCCGGAGATTACATATATCCGATCCGCGGCGTCGCGGGGCTTTACTCGGCCAATTTCGGCGAAATGCGTCCCGGACACTTCCACGGCGGCATAGACATCAAGACCGACGGCGGCGAGGGCAAACCCCTCGTGGCCGTGGCCGACGGTTACGTCTCGCGCGTGAGCGTCAGCCCGTCGGGCTACGGACGGGCGATATACCTCACGCTCGGCAACGGCACGACGGCCGTATACGGCCACCTGCAACGGTTCCGCGGCGACATCGAAAAACAGGTCCGCGACGAACGCTGCCGCCGCCGCGCGAACAGCGTCGATCTCTGGTTCGGCCCCGACGCATGGCCCGTCGCACAGGGCGACACGATCGGATTTTCGGGCAACAGCGGTTCGTCGATGGGGCCCCATCTGCATTTCGAACTGCGCGACACCCCGACCCAGCGGCTCTACAACGTCGTGCGCGAAGGCGTCGTCCGCCCCGACGACGACCTGCCGCCCCGCATCATGCGCATCCACTACATCGAGGTGGACAGCGTGCAGGGCGTTCCCGTCCACGGCAGTCCGGAGAGCTACGCCGTCGTCCGCGAAGCGGAAGGCCGCTACCGGCTGACGCGCGAAGAGCCTGTCGGCACGGGACGCAAAGGCTATTTCGTCCTCGAAGCCAGCGACCGCCGCAACGGGGTGCACAACACCTTCGGACTATGGAGGGCGAGCATGTCCGTGGACGGCGATCCCCGGTTCGAATACCGCATGAACGGCTTCACGCACGACCTTTCGCGCTGCTGCGACGCCGTGAGCCACTACCCCATGCAGCTCACCTCGCGCAACGAGGTGATCCGGCTGGCGCAGCTGGCCGAATCGCCCGACTGCTTCTATCCCGTCATGCGGGAGCGCGGCCTCGTCCGCACCGCCGAGGGCGAGAAACGGCGCATCCGCATCGAAGCCGAAGACGACTGCGGCAACCGCTCGCAGCTCGAATTCGACATTCTCGGCCGCACGGAAACGCTCCGCGCCGAAGCCGACAGCACGGCCGTCGTCCTGCGGCCCGAAAAGGCGGCTTTGGTCCGTGCGGGCCGCGATCTGACGGCCCGCATCCCCGCAGGAGCGGTCTACGAACCCATTTTCTGCCGCCCGGAACAGCGTCAAGCCCCCGCATCCGACTCCACGGCGGCGATCCTCTCGCCCGCCTACCGCATCCTCGGCGCCGAGACGCCCCTGCGCCGCCCGATGACGATCTCCGTACACGCCTTCGTGCCCGACGACATGCAGTCCCGTACGGTCCTCGCGACCCGTACGGCCAAAGGACGCATCGCCTGCATCGGCGGCAGATACGCCGACGGCGCCGTGACGGCGACGACCCGCACCACGGGCGACATCTTCGTCGCCGCCGACACCATACCGCCGCGCATCCGGCCGCTCTTCAGCGAAGGGGCCGACCTCGGCGGCGCCCGCAGCATCCGCTTCCGCGTGAGCGACAATTTCTCAGGCATCGCCTCCTGCACGCTGCTCATCGACGGCCGCTGGGTGCCCTGCGACCGTTTCCCGATGCAGGGTACGCTCGTACATGCGTTCGACCTACCCGCCGCAAAAAAACGCCGCAGCGTGCAGCTCACGGTGACGGACAGATGCGGCAATACAGCCCGCTGGGAGGGAACATTTTGGCGGTAAACTCTTAAATTCAGGAATTATTTTCTATATTTGCACACATCCCAACAACAAACACAATGACAGACAACAATCCCGACGCACGGAAACCCTTGATTCTGATAGCGGAAGATGTCGAGAGCAACTACAAGCTTCTGGAAATAATACTCAAAAAAGAGTACGATCTGCTATGGGCCAAGAATGGCAGGGAGGCTGTCGATTTTGCCATGGAGCACAAGCCCGACGCAATACTGATGGACATCAAAATGCCCGTCATGGACGGCATCGAGGCGCTGAAGGAGATTCGCCGCCATACGGCCGAACTGCCCGTGATCATGCAAACGGCCTATGCCTTCGACACCGACCGCCGCACTGCCGAGGAAGCCGGATGCAACGGATTCATCACCAAACCCGTCATGCCGCGCGAACTGAAAATGTATC
>ENA-UOJD01000966-UOJD01000966.1-human-gut-metagenome-genome-assembly--contig:-P48-NODE-966-length-33447-cov-9.337716_pt1 | contig 33447 bp, 32 predicted proteins | sample MGYA00242342_ERZ723889 | MGnify/ENA metagenome assembly ERZ723889
GAACCTACAACAACCCGGTTAACAGCCGGGTGCTCTGCCATTGAGCTACTGAGGATCACTTGCTGCATAGAGTATTATAGCTACATGGAAGCCAAAATGCAATAGGCAATTTGAAAAATATCCAACTTTTTTTGCACGTTTTTTCCGGATCGAAAAACAGCCGCCCTGCTGCAGAGCGGCTGTCTGATCTGTGCTGTTTTAATCAAAGATATGGTATCCCATCAAAAAGTGGGTCTTCCAGTATGTGCTGGTCAGGATGTTGGAACTGGTGATACGCACCTGCCCTGCGCCGGAGCTGGCATCCACCATCTTCCCGCCGCCCAGATAGATACCTACATGGCCGGTAGACATACTGCTGCCCTTGAACACCAGCACATCTCCCTTCTGGGCCTGGCTCATGCTGTCAAAGCGAGTGTATTTGGTGCAGCTGCGCCAGGTGATGGAGGTCATGTACCCCTGCTTCACACCTGCCTGATTCAGGCACCAGTATACAAAGCCGGAGCAGTCGAACTTATTGGGTCCCTTGGCGCCCCGGACATAGGGGCTGCCCACCTTGGACTTTGCGATCTGTATGAATTTATCCAGCTTGGAAGTGCTGGCAGAGGTCGGTTTGGGCGTTTTGGTGGGCTTGGGCGTCTTGGTACCAGGCTTGGGCGTTGCCGTAGCCTTGCCGGGCTTTGCCGTAGCCTTTTTGGTGGGCTTGGGCGTTGCCGTAGCTTTGGGCTTCTTGGCCGAATCGCTCTCCAGCACCTTCAGGGTCTTGGCCCCCACCGTTCCGTCTGCGGTAAGCCCGTTGCGCTTCTGGAAAGCCTCCACGGCGTCTTCCGTTTCAGCGCTGAAATACCCTGTGATCTGGGAAGAATGCTTCAGATACCCCAGCTTGTACAGCCGTTTCTGCACATCCTTTACATCGGAACCCTTCATGCCCAGGCTCAGAGAATAGGCCACGGCATTCTTGGAATCCAGCAGCTCCATGGTCACAACGCCCAGACAACCGTCGGCAATGATGCCGTTTACATTCTGAAAGCTCTTGAGAGCCGCTACGGTCTCATTATCCATCTTCCCTTTTGGGGAATAGGTGGAAGAAAGATACCCCAGCTTGACCAGTTTCTGCTGATATGTCTTGATGGAGTCATTCACATCGCCCTTACGATAGAAATTGCCCACCACATCTTCATCATACAGCTTCCCCAGAGTCTTGACCCCGGCCTTGCCATCGCCCTTGAGACCGTTGCTGCTCTGAAAATTCTTCAGCGCTTCCAGCGTCTTATCCCCAAAGGTGCCCGTAATGCAGTTTTTAGCCAGATAGCCCAGCTCATACAGTCGCTGCTGCACGTCCCGGACATCGTCGCCCTCGTCTCCGTCCTGCATGACGTATTCCTTGGCGTTTTCACTCATGAGCGCCAGATAGGTGGCTTCCCGCAGCACTCCGTCCGCAGGCAGATCGTTATGCTTCTGGAAGGATGTCAGGGCTTCTTCCGTAATGGAACCGAAGTGCTCCGTAGGTTCATCGCTGTCCATATACCCCAGCTCCATAAGCCGAAGCTGCACATCGGCGATGATCGCTCCGTCATCTCCCTTTTTATATGTCTCAGAGAAGGCAACGGGGGTATCCTGCACGGGGTCTGCAACCGCCGCCTGCACCACCGGCTCCTGGCTGGGCAGTGCAGTGATCTCCGGCACGGGGGTGGGAGAAGGAGACCACTGAACCTCTATGGGCAGATCGGTCTGGGCAGTCTTCTGACTTCCGCCTGAAAGAGCGGCAGACAGCACCAGCCCCACCACCAACAACAGGGAAGCGGCACTGATCCCCAGCCGCAAGGGTTTGCCCAGAGTTTTGAATCTGGCGTTCAAGGCTTTGCACCCCCGCCCCATAGCGGCAAAAAATCGAACTATGGCGTTGCATACCGGAGCAGCCTTGGTGCCCTGTATCTTTTCATGGAGCCTGCGGCCCCCGGCGCACAGGCCGTCTCCCAGCTTTTTCCAAAAGGGAACGGTCTTTTTTGCCAGTTGCCCCAGCTTCTTTCCGCAGAAAACGGCGCCCATTCCAAGAGCTCCCAAAAATTTGCGGCTCTTCTTCTTAAAACGGCGGCGTACCTTTTTCCAGTTGATGGATCCGGATGTATGCTTGCTTTTATCGTCGGAACGATTGGTTTCTGCCATGCTCTCCTTTGTCGCTTTCCCGCAGCATGTGCGTATTGATTTCTTATATTTTACTGAATCCCCCCCTTTTTTTCAAGGCGACAAGGCGCCGTGTATGCAAAATCTTCATGACCTAAGTGTTAATATTCTCCGCTTATGCGGGAATTTATGGCAGAATATGGGGAAAGAGGCAGAGGCACTCCCGTCTTTCTCTATAAAAAACAGGTATTTCTTCTCAAATGAAGAAACACCTGTTGCATGCTGTATACCCCTGCTCTCAGCGCTTGTTGGAACGGCGCCAGATCCGCTGGGCTTCCGCATTGCGGATAAGCTCCTCCCGGAAATCCGGATGGGCCAGTTCCACCATGCTTTCCGCCCGCTCCCAGGTGGTTCTGCCCACCAGATTGGCAATGCCGTACTCCGTAACGATATAATAGGCCTGGCTCCGGGGCGTAGTAACGATGTCCCCCCCCAGATGCGGTACGATCCGGGAACGCAGATTCCCCTGCCGGTCCGTATAGGTGGCAGTCATGGCGATAAAGCCCTTACCGCCTTTGCTCCGGGCTGCTCCATCCATAAAGTCCAGCTGGCCGCCTGTGCCGCTGATATGCCGGGTACCGGAGCTTTCTGAAGATACCTGGCCATACAGATCCACGCAGATGCAGTTGTTGATGGCCACCACGTTATCGATGCTGCCGATGATGGCCGGATCGTTTACATATTGCAGCGGGCAGGCCATAAGGCCGGGATTGTGATCCAGCCAGTCATACAGCCGCTTGCTGCCGAAGGCCATGCCGAACATACCCTTGTCCCTGTGCAGAGTATTGCATCGGTTGGTGAGCTTCCCTGCCTCAAACAGATCCAGATAGGCGTCAGAGCACAGCTCCGTATGCATGCTCAGGTCTTTTATGCCGCTTTCGCAGAGCATGGTGCCTACGGAATTGGGCAGGCCGCCGATCCCCAGCTGCAGGCAGGCCCCGTCCTGGATGTAAGGCACGATACTGGCGGCGATCTTTTTCTCCACTTCCGTGGGCTTGGGGATGGGCAGTTCATAAATGGGCGGGTGTTCCCCTTCCACAATATAGTCTGCATCGGAGATATGGATCACCTCGTCAAACCCGCCGCAGACCCAGGGCAGATGCTCGTTTACCTCCAGGATCACAATATCCGCCTTGCGCAGGATCCCCCGTGCCACCCCGGTGGCGCAGGAAAGATTGAAATATCCGTTCTTATCCATGGGCGTAACGCTGACCATAGCCACGTTCACTGTTAGAAAATGGGTATAGTAAGGCACTACGTTGCGAAACACCATGGGGATAAAGTTGCACATATCCTTATCGCACAGGGAGCGCTCATAAGCGGAGCAGTGCCAGGAGTTATAGATAAAATGCTCCCGGGCAGGGTCGCACTCCACGATCTCCAGCCGCTGAAACATCAGGTTTCCCCGAACCTTTACGTCCCGCAGCTCGTCCCTGCGTCCTGCCAGAGCCTTATCCAGCAGATAGGGGAAACCCAGCTGACTGGTATAGTCTACCCAATCCCCGCTTTTTACACACCGGACGGCTTCCTCCGGGGTGCGCAGTTTGCTCTTGTAAAGCGCAGAATATTCCATACTTTCCCTCCTGTTTTTGTGTGTTTCCAGTATACCATCCCCCCTGCCGCCTTGACAATTCCTCCTGCTATATATATTAAATGCCCTGCCTGTTCATACATGCTCCACAAAAACAGTCCTTCTTTCAGAGCTCCTGTTCGGGATGTGAACGCAGGCCACAATAAAGAGCGGCAGACATTCATGCAGGATCCTTGCAGGGCCAAAGGAGCCTCTATTGTAAAAATCAGATGAACGCCTGCCGGTTTATGCACTTTTCTTTTCTATCCTTGCTGCATGGTATTCCCCAGTTGCAGCATCTGCCCCCCGAAGAACACAGCCTCCGCAGGATCATGGGTAATGAGCAAAAGCGTCCTTGCCCGGCAGCAATGCTGTACCAATGCCATGACCCGCTCCCGAGTTTCAGTGTCCAACCCTTTAAATGGTTCATCCATAAGCACCAGTTCTGCCGGATGCAGCAGCGCCCGGGCAATGGCCACCCGCCGCCCCATGCCGCCGCTGAGCTCTTTTACGGGCTTATGGGCCCAGTCTCCCAGTCCCAGAGACTTCAGCAGGGAAAGGATATCTTCCTCTCCCACCCGGTTTCCGTTGACCAGCCGAATATTGGTCAGAGCGGAAAATTCCGACAGGAGCCGGTTTTCCTGAAATACGGCGCTTATATTTTCGGGCACACCGGATATGCTCCCTGCGGTTGGCCTTTCCAGCCCCATGAGCAGGCGGAAAAGCGTGGTCTTGCCGCAGCCGGACGGGCCCAGAAGCACCGTTGTCTCTCCGGCCGGGAAGCAGGCTGTTACCGGCGGCAGAGCCGTTATGTCTCCATAGCGCTTAGTCAGAGCTTTCAAACGGATATCTTCCATTATCTTCCCTCCAGCAGGGCATAAGCCCCTTTCAACAGGCGCAGAAACAGCTTTTCAAAGGTTACGCTTATAAGCACGATAAGCACTGTCCAGGCCAGCAGATCCGCCGTCATAAAGTATACCTTGGCATCATAAAGATGTCCTCCGATGGAATCTGCCGTAACGGCAATAACTTCTGCCGCCACGCCCGCCTTCCAGCACAGCCCCAAAGCCGTGCTGCACCCGGAAAGCACAAAGGGCTTTAAGTGAGGCAGATGAATATACAGCAGCCGCCGTCCGTAGGGCACTCTGTATACCCGCGCCATCTCCAGCAGGGCTTTGTCTGTAGACTTTACTCCCTGAAGCACATTGGAATAAAGTACCGGCAGCACCATAAGGAACGAAATGAATACGGAAAGCTGCCGGGCTTTTAGAAATACCAGGCTCAATATTATAAAGGAAGCTACGGGCACCGTTTTGATGGTGAGCATATATGGCCACAAAAAGAGTTCTGCTCCTTTCCATCGCCCGGCCAGCAGACCCAGCCCTATACCCAGCACAAAGGCCAGCAAGAATCCCAGCACAATCCGAGAAAAGGTGAACCATACGGCACTCCAGAAGCCGGGTTCCCGCCACAGGGTGGTCAGCCGCACCAGCACTTCCCAGGGAGATGCCAGCAGCAGACCGGAATCAAGTGCCGTAGCCCCGGCCTGCCAAAGGAGCAGCGCCAGGGCTACGGATATAGCTTTATAAATTTTTTGTTTTTTTTCAGGGAGCATAATAGAAATCATCTCCGGGCAGTGCACCGCCTATGGCCTGCGGCTTCTGCGACAGCAGGATGGAAAGATACGCTTCTGCCGTCTGCCGCATCTCCTCGCCGGTGATGCATACCACATGGCAATAGGGCAGCGCCTTTTGGGCGACGGGAGCCTTGACATTGATGTACTTTTCTACCAGTACGGCGGCTTTTTCCACATTGGCGTTCACATACTCTACGGAAGCTGCCAGCTCCCGCAAAAAGGTCGCTACAGCCTCGGGATGTGCCTGTGCAAAGGCCTTGCGCACAAACACGCCGGAGGTGATCAGCCGGGTACCTTTGCCCAGCTTATCCCACTGCTCCGTAAGATCCAGCGCAATATGCAGATCCTCTATCTTGCTCATGGCCACGGTCACGTAAGGCTGAGGAAGCATGCACATGGCGTTTTCCATAGAAGCAAGCTGCGCCACGATCTCTGCAGGTTCGCTTTTCCATTCCACCTGCACATCCTGCTCCATGTTCAGACCGTTCTCTGCCAGCAGGTAGGAAAGCACATACTCCGGAGTGGAGCCCTTGCCGGTGGCATAGATCGTCTTGCCCCGAAGGCTGGCCATATCCGTTACGGTTTCGCCGCCTTTTTCCAGAATATACAGCACACCCAGGGTATTTACGCAGAGCATTTCCACATCCCCCTCCATTTTGCTGTAAAGCACGGATCCCAGGTTGACCGGCACGGAGAGAATATCCAGCTCGCCCTTAACAAACAGCGGCGTCAGTTCATCGGCAGAACCGGCCAGGGTGAACGCATAGTCGTTCTCTGTTTCTCCGGCTTCGTTATCCTCCAGCAGCTTGACCATGCCCATGGTGGTTGGTCCCGTAAGGCCGCCCAGGCGAACGGTGGTTTTAGATTCAGGTGCAGACGTTTCTGCCGGCTCTTCCGCGGGAGCAGTGGCAGGCACTTCCGTCGGTACAGCGGTGGCTTGCGCCTCTTGGGATGCCGGTGGCGTGCAGGCTGCCAGACTCAAAGTCAGAAGCAGGCACAAAAGCAGGGTGATGGTTTTCTTCATAACGCTATAACACAGACCTTTCTTGTATTCTTTTCCCGGTCTCATTATAGATCATTCTTTCTTTCATTTTTGTTGCCATGGCAACGCCGGCTGCTTGCAAAAAAGAGAGACAGAGGATCCTTACGCTTTTCTGTTTGCGTTGACCTCTGCTGCTTTTCCGCAGGTTGCCGCTTCCGCTCGCTCCTGTTTTTACGAGGAAGCGGTGTGGGGGGCGCTGGGCGGCGGAACGCCGCCGCCCGTCCGCGCAGCGGCCGGGCCTTTGGCGCCTTCGGCGCCAAAGCCAGCGCCCCGCCTTCCGTATACGCACTGCCTCCGTATCACGGCGGCCCATACCTGTGTACAGACCAAGTCCCTTTTGCGCAGAAAAGAGGCTCTTCACAGCCTCTTTCCTTCACGCTTGTACCTTATCAAAGAAACACACCACCCGGGACTGCCCTCCCTTGGTGCAGGTATACAGCACCATGGCATGGCCGCTGCTGCTCACGTCCTCTTCGGATACCGGGTCGTTGGGATCCAGTATGCGGATCTCTGCCAGCACAAACTCCATCCGGTTCCCCGCCATATCCGTAAAGCTGGCCGCTGCGCCCGGCTCCAGTTCCTTCAAATGCCCAAAATGCCGGTCATAATTATGGGCGGCAATGACCAGATCCTCCGTATACAGGCTGCCGAACTGCCTGCACGGGGCAATGCGCAGCTTTTCATAGTCCCAGTCACTGAGCACCGGCAGCTCCAGCTCCAAAGACGGTATGCGCACATAGCCAATATAGGCATAGCCATCCACCATCACCTCGGGCATGTTTTCCGGCAGTGCCGTGGGAGCCGGGGTGGAGCCATCTTCCGCAGGCAGCGTTTCCGGGGCCGGGGTGCGGGCCGCTTCTGCCTGCCGGATAGCCTCCTGCACCTGCGCAAGACCTTCTTCCGAGGCCTCTCCGGCCGCCTGATCCTCCCTCTGGTTATAGAAAAGCAGGAGCAGCGCCGCACCCAGCAGCGCCGCTCCCACCAATACCAGCAAGATGCCGGCTTTACGCTTTTTCATGCTCGTTCTTCCGCTTCAGCAGCAGCACAACGCCTACTGCCAGGATGCACAGGCCCAGACCGCCGCTCACATACACGGGCCAGTTCAGCTGACCGGTCTGGATCAGCCCCCGGCGGGTGTTGGTTACGGTCACGGTGTTTTCATCCACCTGATACTTGGTCTTGTAACGGGCCAGCGCCTTTTCCTTGACCTCATACTTATAGACCTTATTGGCGGCTTCGTCCTCATAGGGCAGGTCGGTGAACTCATGCTGCCAGTTGTTGGCGGCAGAAAGCTCCACGGTCTCATAGACTTCGCCGTCCCGGTACAGGATGATGGTCACGCTGTGGGGGCGATCTTTCTCATAGCCCTTGTCGTTCCAGACCTTCTTGACCAGAATGGTTCTGGGATCCATCTTCCCTTCCAGCGTGAAGAGCCAGTCCACTTCTCCGGCCCGGCCTGCATACTCGTTGCCCAGATCAATGGGCATCTCGATGGTCACCCGCAGCTCCCCGACTTCGCCCTTGCGGTAGGAGCCCAGCTTCACGTTTTCGGTGAGGCCGTCGGTTTCGGCTGCGTGGCCGTCAAAGATGCGGGTCTGTGCCCCGTCCTTCACGTTATCTACGGTCATGTGCAGGTGGCTGAGGAACTCATTCATCTCTGCCACGCTGGGTTCTACAGAAGTCACATCCTCCTGCACGGGCTGGTTGCTCTGCTCATCGTGGAGAATGGCCCGCATATACACATCCACATAATCATACTCGGTAAGGGTGTTGGCGGCCTGAATGACCACCTCCCGCTTGTCCCCGGGCATAAGGTTGCGGAAGTTCATGCTCTCGCTCTGGGTAAACAGATCCATCTTCTCCGGCAGGGAGCAGCCCAGCAGGGCAGTTCCCAGGAGGAGCAGCAGGGCCGCCAGGGCCAGCTTGGAAAGTCTTTTCTTCATCTTCTTGCCCCTCCTTATTTAGTTACCGGATATGTACGGTGTAAGCGTACCGTTATTCATGGTATAGCCCCAAGCTTCGCCCATGGCCTTTACAGGCTGGCTCTGGATAGCCGTGGCCAGGATCTCTACATATGTGATTGCTTGTTCTTTAGATCTGCCACCATCTAGAAATCTGCCATTTCCATTGATCGGGGCTTTAAATAGCGCCGGAGTTTCTTCTCCCGGTGCAACGGGTTTCTTGCAGTACCAGTAACCGTCCTTTCCCGGTACCCAGCCATCCGTGTTAATTTCTTTGGTCAAATCCACTTTCCAATCATCTTCTAATGTTTCATAGAGGATGTTCCCCGCTTCGTCTCTGTATGTTACCACATAGGTAGCCCGGATATAGGCATCAGTATTGCCGGTGTTTTGGATGCGAACATTTCTTTTCTGCGTTTCATTGCTATTTACATCTTCCAGCACTTGGCAGGAGACCTTTGCATACTCAAAGGTATTGGTCTGATCTTCGGTTGTATCCGTCAGCCAGGCCAGGGTGGTGCCCACAATGCCCAGCACCAGCACCAGCAGAGCGGCCAGCACCACAAAGGAGCGGTTCCAGCGGATCACTTTTTTAGAGGGCTTGCGGCCCTTGTTCTCTTTAGCCATGAATCATGCCCCCTTTCTCATTGCAAGTATGGTTTGAGATGATTTTGACAGTAAGCATCTCCACCCAGCCACTTGTTATTGATACGACTGTTGGTAATGGTCACAGAGTTGGAACCCGGTTTAAGTACGCCCGTTGCCTCTCGTGCGTTGTACCGCCAGCTCCAGTTGCTGTCTTCGGTGATGGTATAGTGCACTCCCGCCGGGATTCCTTTGATAGTCACAGAGTTTTTGCCCTGAATGGCTACCTTGAAGCGCGTTAGTACGAATTCCTCCGTCCCGTCCTGTGCCCAAATCTTTACGGTGAAGATAAAGGACTGGTTCTCGTCAATATCCTCTGCGCCGGTCTTGTAGATGGTCAGGTCGGCCACGTCGTACTCAAACTTGGCGTAGTAGGTGGCGGCAAAGTGGAGGTTGTCACTCGGACGCTTCTGCGGAGTCATCTTGTTGGTCGTCGGATCCACCGCGCCCGTGATCACGCTTTCCACGTGAATATCACAGGGTTCGTTCATGAACCAGCCAACGAACTTGAAGCCGGGATTGGCCGTGGGGGTAGAGCCCTTTACTTCGCCGGTGATGACCTTGAGCTGGCTTTCCTGATAGTTATCCAGCGTGCCGCAGCCATCGGGGCCGACGACCACATACTTAATCTCTACGGTCTGTTCCACGTAGTAGAAGATACGAACGTTCTTGCTGGCAACATTGGCGGGATCCTCAATGGCGATATTGATAGCCTGATTCTCGTCACTCACCAGCGTGTAGCCGGGGATAGTCTTGGCGGTTTGCGTCACCTGCGCCTGATAACGGGCATTTCCGGTAACGGCATCTGCCAGTTTCTTATCCGTGCCCTGCTCAAGGAAGCGGAACTCGTAGGGATACTCGATGCGGTCATAGTACAGGTTCAGCACCAGACCTTCCCCGGTCAGTGTACCGGAAGCGTTGCTCTTATCCGCATTGTAGGTAAACCCGGGGATTTCCAGCTGGTTTTCATTGTACTCTTTCCCGATCTCTCCATTCAGGTTCGTGCTGCTCTGATACTCGGTGTAGCCGTCGCCCGCTATGTTCTGCGTCCAGTGGATGATCTGCACGGGAGCGTGCACATTGTCCTTCACATACCAGAAGATGATGACATTTTCGTCTTCATTTGCGGAAAGCACCAAACGCTTCTGGTAGGCATCGGGAGCGTAGCCTGCGATTTGCAGGAACTTCTCCGTAATAACTGCATTACTGGTTTCCGCAGTCTTATCCGGAGTGGGCACACCATTCACAACAACCGGTTCTTCAGTCGCCTTATCCAGATAGCGAACGGTATATTTTACCTTCTCTTTGGGCACATAGATGAAGGTATATTCGTTGTTGCCATCAATCTCCATTTTAATGGAGTGGCTGTTGGTTTCGGGGAAGTATCCCTCCTGATAGCCCTCATACAGGTCTGCGCCGCCTTTAGCATCAAAAGTCTTGGTGCTGCCAGCCAGTGCGCTGCCCTCGGTATCATCAGCGATCTTTGTCCCATTCGCAAGCTGATAATGAATGGTGTATTTTACCAATGCATTGTTACGCCACTTGGCATAAAGTTCCAAATCCCGGGTCACGGGCATGGAGAAGTCAAAGGCTTTCTCTACACCATTCTCAGCCTTATAGAACCAACCGATAAACTCCTGATTGCCATTCTTGGGCTGCGGCGGTTCTGTAGCTTTGCCGCCATGGGGAATAATCTGTTCGTTTGTTTCTCCATCTACATTGATGTTAACAGGAACATCCTTCTCCTCCGTCAGCCATGTGGTTACTTTGTGGGTAGTAGGCACCCACTTGGCATACAACGTCAGATTACCGGCGGGCATGGTAATGGTATCCCAATTCACTTCGGATCCGTCAAAACACTCGGAAGTGGTGTACCATCCTGCAAACTTATAGGCGTTTTCTTCCAGTTTTTCGGGATAAGCCGGGATGAAATTATACCCGCTCAAGGGTGCTTCAAACTGGACGCTGCCGCCCTTCCCCGTTACATCCGCATTGTTGTTGTGGAACTTCAGGTTGTAGCTGTTGCGGGTGTAGCAGAGGTAATTTTGTTCGTTAATATAATAGTAACTGTCTCCAAACCATCCACCATCATGATAACCTGCATAAGCGACACCGCCTTGCTCCATCTTGTCAAACTTAGGATCAGACCACCACTGAGTAAAACCAGTAATATTGTGAAATTCCTCTGAATATGTTAATTGACATTCTTTTTCCAGCGTAATCTGCTTGTAAAGCTTAAAACTCTTTCCGTCATGCGTGTAGGTTCCTGTCTCGCCTTGTAGTGTTTCGACGTAGTAGTAAAGCACCGCTCCAGATTGCGCACTTGATTTTTCAAATACGATGTTTTCTCCTGGCATTGTATCAATGCTGCCCAACTGCATTCCAGGCTTAAAAGACTTACAACCGTCCGGCACTTCCCACCAAACGGTGTTGTTTCCGTCCTTAATAGGGAAATTGCTGTGAATATCTGCTTGATATTTATCGGAAATGGTTTTATACACTTTATAACAATTATTTGAATGAGTATGCCATCTGCTGCAAGTCAATTCTCTAAATGTCAGTGTATAGGTATTTCTCGTATAGTACACATTCAGCACGGTTGAGCCGTCGCCCTTGACGGGGACCGTCTCAGCCTTGGCTGTGTTATAGGTGAAATGATTCCCATCCCGGCCCGTGAAGTTTGTGTTCTTATAGGTTTCGCTTTTAACGGAAGTATCCGCTTCAGCACTTTGAGATATGCTCCCCGCATAGCTGTAGCCATCGTCATTGGCATTCTCATACCAGAATACAACGGTAAAGCTTACAGCGCCGCCCGTGCTCCACTGAGCCTTATGACTGGTGTTCTCTGCCGGCATGGTCGCCGGAAGGGAAGGCTCCCAGTGGTCAAACTTATACCCGGCTTTTTTGGGGTCTGCCACGGAAATAGATGCGCCATACCGGGCATACAGGGGTTCCGCGCCATAACCGCCGTTTAGATCCAGCTTCAACAGGTAGTAATTCCGGTCATAGTAAACCTTCACCACAGTGCTGCCATCGGCGGCAATCTTGGTGGTGGGGTCATACAACAGGGCGGTGAAGCCATCATAGGTCTTTCCCAGTCCTTCTCCTACTTCCTGTTCGGTACGACCTTCTTTAGTCTCAGTTTCTGCCAGCGTGTATTTGTCATCGTCAACGTTCTGCTGATAGTGCTCGACGGTAAATGTTACCTTATCAGGTGCATAGGTAACAGTGTAGATTTCATCCTTCTGAATGTCGGTTACTGCCACATTTACACTAGCCTGATCGGGAGTATAGCCTACCACCATTGGGCTGGCAACAGTCACAGCATAGCTGCTGCCCTTCGCCACAGTAGCCGTCCAAGGGTTGGCAGCCTGTGCACCATTCTCAAAAACATAGTTAATGATAATGTTGAAGGTGCTGGGCGCCTCGCTGGGGGCGGGGGTTTCGTCTGCCTGCCCTTCCGCGGCGGGGGCTACGGGGTTTTCGTCCCCTTCGGCGGGGTCGTTGGCAGGGGCCTCCTCCGCTTTGGGGGCGGCCTTAACGGCAGGCTCCACGATCTGGGGCTCGCCTACGGGCTGGGCTTCCTTCAGCACTTCCGGAGCCTTGGGGGCGGGGGCCTTGGCGGGCTGCCCCTCTACCAGAGTTACGGTAACGGTTTTGGAGGGGGTCTTATCCATCAGGCAGCGGAATTCTGCGCTGCTGCCCCGGCCGGAGACCATGCCGGAATGGACGGTGAGGGCCTTGCCGGTTTCACCGGAGATGTTGGCCCACAGATCGCCCTCAATATGGATCTGCCACTGGTAAGCGGCAGCTTCTGCCTTCACCGTCAGGGTGAGGGTCTTGCCGGTATTCTTTTCAAGCTGCTGGGCGGTGACGGCTTCGTTCCCGTTGTAAACGGAAAGATCCTCCCCCTCCGCCAGAGCGGCGGGGACGAGGCTGAGCGCCATAACCAGGCACAGGAGCAAGGAAATTACTTTTGTTTTCATGCTTTACCTCCCTTATGCGCCGGGGTTGAGGGGCACGATGGTGGGTTCAGGCGGGGCGAAGGAGGGCCAGCCCGTGGCCTGCAGGGGATCCTCCCCGTTGTTGGCGGACTGCACAGCGCCTGCTTGCAAGTTTACATAGGTGGTGCCCTCCTGATAGTCATCGCCCATGAATACGTCAAAGCTGACGGTGGTGAACAGGGGCTCGGTGGTCTCGCCGGGGTTCAGGATGCGGTTGTAGTAGTAGTACCCGTCGTAATAGGTCCAGTCCGTCTGGTTGAAATCCAGCTTGACGGGGGCGGAATCCAGCAGATTCCCTTCGGCGGAGTAAACGTCTACCATCACCTGCACGCGGATAAAGGCGGGGGCGGTGCCGGTGTTCTTTACCTCAGCGATCTTGGTGACCTCCATGCCGGGCATAATGCCGGTGAGGTTTTCGAAGGGCTGGGTGCGGTCAGCGTCGGCCCACTCCAGCAGACGGATGTCTACCTTGCCGGTGGTGATGACGTTGTGCACCTGCTTCTGGGCGGTAAAGTAAGCCCAGGTGCCGGTAGCGGCCAGCCCCAGGCACAGGGCCAGCACAGCCAGAACGGTGAGTTTCTTCTTCATATTCCTTCTCCTTTTCGATGGATGTAGGGAAAACTTTGCTTAGTTGCTTACCTGGGCCCAGGCATCGGCGGCGGTGTTAATACCGTCCTTCTGCACTGCGTAGGCCGTGAAGGTGAGCGTGGGCTGCGTGGCGGCGACGCTGTTGACCTCCGCCTTGGTCAGGTTTTCGCTGACGGTAACTACACCGTTGGGATAGGTCGTGTCACCTGCGAGAACATTGAAGTTCGTATCGGCGGTAACAGCATCAACTTCGCGGTAGTAGACACCGGGATGATTTGTGGCATCCAGAACTTTCCAGCCTTCTGCGATGGAATAAGTTACCTTATCGGCAACAAACGTACCTTCTTCTGCGACCTTCACGAACAGCCAGCAGGCTTCGGAGTCGGCCTTAACGGTGACCTTGGGATCCTTGGAGATGTTTACCCCGGGGATGATCTTGTACGCATTGCCTGTGGTTTCGGTAAGTTCGATCTTGATCTTCCCGTAGGTGAAGGTGTTCACCACAGGTTCCGTTGTGGCTGTCAGCCAGGCAATGGTGCCCCCTACGGCACAGCCCACCACCAGCACCAGTGCCAGCAGGGACAGGAATACCTTGGTGCTTACGCCCTTCTTTTTCCGCTTGCTCATGTTGAATCCTCCTTGTTTCCTTTCCGCTCCGGTTCTATGAATAGAGACGCCTTCCCACCTATGGAGACAGCATCCCTTGTATACATGCATAGAATACCGCAATGGAGGGGAAAAGTCAATAAGTTAAAGTTGGAAATCATATGATTTTTATAAATAAACCCAAATTTCGCACATATGAGCCGGAGTAACGGCCTATCGGTAACGGGGCGCAAAAAAGCCCCGGAACCGGGCGATATCCGGGGCGTTGAGCGCGGGTGAATCAGGGCTTGAGCAGCGCTTCCAGACGGCGGGCGGCCTCCCGGGCCTCCTCCGGGCGGGCAAAGCAGGAAAGGCGCATATACCCCTCCCCGCAGGGACCGAAGCCTACGCCGGGCGTGGCGGCGATGCGGGCGTGCTCCAGCAGATACTCAAAGAAAGTCCAGCTGTCCATCCCCTGCGGGCAGCGCAGAAAGATGTAAGGGGCGTTTTCCCCGCCGCAGTACCACAGACCGCAGCGATCCAGCGCCTCCATAAGTACCCTGGCGTTCTGCTTGTATACGGCAATGGCCGCCCGGGTCTGGGCTATGCCTTCGGGCGTAAAGGCGGCGGCGGCTCCCTTTTGCAGAATGTAGGAAACGCCGTTGGTCTTGGTAGCCCGGTTGCGCACCCACATGGCGTGGAGGGACATGCCCTCCCGTCCCAGCGCTTTGGGCACCACGGTGTAGCCGCAGCGGGTGCCGGTAAACCCGGCGGTTTTGGACAGGGAGCTGATCTCTATGGCGCAGGTACGGCTGCCGGGGATCTCGTAAATGCTCCGCGGCAGGGCAGAATCCCCCACAAAGGCTTCATAGGCGGCATCGAAGATCAGCACTGCCTGCCGGGCATTGGCGTAATCCACCCAGGCCTGCAGCTTTTCCCGGGTATACACGGCCCCGGTGGGATTGTTGGGAGAACACAGATACAGTATATCCGCCTGTACGGAAGGATCCGGCCAGGGGGCAAACCCGCATTCCGGCCCGGCAGGCAGGCGAATGACCTTGTGCCCGGCCATCAGATTGGTATCCACATAGGCAGGGTAGGCGGGTTCCGGCACCAGCGCCGTGTTTTCCGGGCCGAACAGATCCAACACGTCCCCCAGCTCATCTCCAGCGCCGCAGGAAGCAAAGATCTCCCCGGCATCCAGCTCTATCCCCCGAAGAAGATAATAGCCGCGAACGGCCTCCCGGTAAAAACGGCTGCCGTTTTCCGCCACGTAGCCGTGAAAGGTTTCTCCGTGCGCCTGCTCCTCCACGGCCCGGTGCAGGGCTTCTATAACGGCGGGGCACAGGGGCTGCGTTACATCCCCCACACCCAAACGCAGAATGGATTCCCCGGGATGCGCCTTCATAAAGGCCCGGGTGCGCTCACCCAACTGGGTAAAGAAGTAGGAATCCGGCAGATCCCCGTAGTGATGATTCATGCGGCTCATAGCTCAATTTCTCCTTTATATACGGTTACGGCAGGTCCGGTCATGACGACCTCTCCGGAAGGATACACCCGGATTTGCAGCTCTCCCCCATCCAGCCGGGCAGTTATCTCTTCTTTCGCCGGGCAGTATCCCGCCGCCACCGCCGCCGCCGCGCTGGCGCAGGCTCCGGTGCCGCAGGCCAGCGTAATGCCGCTGCCCCGCTCCCACACCCGCATGCGAAAGCAGCGGGAAGAAAGCACCTCCACAAACTCGGCGTTGACCCCGTCATGAAAGGTGGGATATTTCTCTACCAGAGGCCCCCAGACTGCAAGAGGCACGGCGGAAACGTTTTTGACAAAGGTCACGGCATGGGGATTCCCTACGGAAACGGGTATACAGGACAGGGATGTTTCCGGGAGTGCCAGAGACAAAGGTTTTTCCACCCGAGCCATGCCCATTTTCACAGAAACGGATGCAATACGTCCATCACTGCCGGGATGCAGGGTCAGCCGCCGCAGACCGGAAAGGGTTTCTACGGTCAGTTCCGTTTTATCCGTCAGACCGTTGTCGTATACATATTTGCCCAGGCAGCGGATACCATTGCCGCACATTTTCGCTTCGCTGCCATCGGCATTGAAGATGCGCATACGGAAATCCGCCGATCGGGAGGGTAAGATCCAGATCATACCATCGGCCCCCGGGCCAAAGTGCCTGTCAGACAGGCGGCGGGCCAGAGCCTCCGGCTGCCGGGGCTCCTCCATGGTATATATATAAAGGTAGTCATTCCCCAATCCCTGCATCTTGGTAAAGTGCAAAGCGTGCCTCCTTCCCAGGCGGGTCTGTCCCAGCGGGACGATTCCGCCTTTCGTTTGAAATTATATATAATCATATCACAGCACCGCCCAAAAGACTATCCCTTTCTTTCACGGCTTATCTCTGCGGTACGAAAACGACAAGTATGCTGCGAGACATTCCGAAGGCGAAGCTGTGAATAATCCGACGCTTGCCCGGTATACGAAGCTGGGGACGCTGCAAAGCAAGCCGGATCCATATACGCAGGGGGGCGCTGGATTTGGCGCCGCAGGCGCCAAAGGCCGGACCGCTATGCGGTCCGGCAGCGGCATGCCGCCCCAGCGCCCCCACCCCGGATACACGCCTCCCCTGCTCCCGGCACTTGAAACGACCTTGTCCCTATGCTACACTGAATGCAGTTTGCACCGCCGGAGGACGCCACATGGAAGAATATGGATCGCTCTTTGCCCGTTTCGACCGGGAAATCCCCTCTCATATAGAGATAAAAAATACCAGCCGGGGTGAATCTGATTTTCGGGAAACCCTGTTGGCCCGATGGGAAAACGGCGAAAAGCTTGTACTCAAGCTGGCATGCAATGATTTTACCACTGCCCCCCGGCTGACGATCTGGCAGCGCTGTGCCGAAGCATACCGGCAGCTGGGCTATTATTGCCCCACAATCCTGCCGGATGCAGAGGGCCGCTTCCCTACCGTGCCATACAAGGGCCGTAGTTGCCTTCTTTGGGGTGAGACCTTCTCCCCTTACGCATCGGCAGAAAGTTTCCCGGAGGAAAGCATCACAAAAAACGGCTTTTATACTTACTGTGAGGACATGCTGACCATGACGGCCCAAGTAGCTGCCGCCCGTTTTGATTTCTGCGATTTTCCCTCCGGATATTGCCTGTTTGAAACCTTTTGCTCCAGCGATCCTGTGGATGAAGTGCTGGAAAATGCCCTGGAATGGCAAAAAACTGCCGCCGCCTTGCCAGAAGATTTTCAACCTCAGGTGCAGCGGATTTGGGCTCGTTGGGAGAAGAACCGCCAGGAACTGAAAAAACTGTATCCCCGGCTGCCCCGTTCCGTTTTTCAGGCGGACACCAACCCTACCAATGTGCTTCTGGATGAATCGGGACGATTCCGGGGCGTATATGATTTCAACCTTTGCGGAAGAGATGCTCTGCTGAACTATCTGTTCCGGGAAGTCCCCTGCGTCATGGCGCCCCGTGCCTTTGGAGAAGACTATAAGACAGACTGCATTCTCCGGGCCCTGAAGACGGTTTCCGCTCACTATGCCTTTTGCCCGGAAGAAAAACAGGCGGCGCTCCTGCTGTATCGCTGTCTGCTTCCTTTATGGTTCAGCGAAACGGAACGTTTGAAAGAAGCCGGTGCCGACAGCGAGAAGATCCGGCAGTGTCTGGATCAAACGGAATATATGCAGACCCGTGAGATAGACTTTGCTTCTGCCATGGAACGAAAATAAAAAGCCTGATTGTATCAGTATTGTTTTTGAAGCTTGCACAATATCAAGGAGTTACTGTATGAAGATCGCATTGAAAAAGGAGCTTACCGGCTCCATTCTGGATATAGGCGGAGGCGGGGAAGGGATCATCGGCCGCCTGTACGGCTCCCGGGTCACCGCCATAGACAACCGGCAGGAGGAACTGGACGAAGCGCCGGATACCTGCACAAAGCTTTGCATGGACGCCACCGCCCTTTCCTTTGCAGATGAAAGCTTTGATGCCGTCACTGCTTTTTATTCCCTTCTGTTCATGACTGCCGGGGAGCAGGAACGGGCCATTGCCGAAGGGATCCGGGTCCTCCGTCCTGGCGGACGGCTGTGCCTTTGGGACTGCGCCGTAGAGAGCGCTTATCCGAATCCTTTTGTGACGGAGCTGGATGTGGATCTGGAGGGCGAACTCCTGCACACATCCTATGGGATATGCAAGCTGGATGCCCAATCCCGGGAAAGCATTCTGTCCTTTTGCCTGGCCAAGGGCCTTACGCTGCTTACCTCCCGACAGGAGGGTATCCACTTTTACCTGGAATTGCAGAAATAATACGCTTGCTTACAATGCTAAAGGGAGCAAAGAACTCAGCAGGCGCTCATGTCTGAAGAATATGAATGCCCCTGTCAAAATGCCTCCCCGCCCTATTGGAAGGCAAAGGAAACAGCTCTGCCACAAGGGCTGCGGCTAAATATGCTACAACGTTTTGGGGCAGAGGATCATCCTGAATACCAGGACACTCCCTATTTCCGTCTGCGGCACACGCCGGAATCTATCCCGGCTGTTACGGAGCCGCCTGCACTTCCCGCTGGCATATACCCACAGAAACGTATATGTGCCGAAGTTATGGATCGCACTGAAAGAGAGTGCCACAGGCAGGCGAACCGGATCGGAGGATCAATGAAGGCACGCCGGAATGGATCCAGGTATCCGAAAGCTGCCGCCGTTTGAGGCGGGGTCGGTACATGGTGTGCGCGCTGTCTGGCAGGCAGGAAGGTATCGCCCGGTTCGTCACCATATCCGGGCAATGTCTTTCTCCGGAAAAGCCGAAAACCTTATACCGGAAATACGGCTTTATTGGCACGGATATCTGGCCGGTGCTGCATCCCGCCTCTCCAAATGGCTAAGCTCTCCAAAACGACATCTCTTTTCTTCGCCGGATCGGAGGCAGCGCATTTGCCCTTCTGAAGAAAAAAGCTTATCCGTTCTTCCATGGGCGAGGCGAATCGTAAACAAAAGGAGGCATCGTATGGATCTGCTTCAGGAAAAGGAAGCCCTGCTGGCCGCCCTTCCCCGGCTCCACACCACCCCGTTGGGGCTGACCCGGCTCCGCCGTAACCTCTGCCTGAGCGAAGACACCGACCCGGTTGCATTCTGCCGGGATCTTCTTTCTCGGGAAGACTGCACCGTTCTGCACCTTGGAAAGAACCTGTACTGCCGGGCAGAAAATGTGCTGCTCACCATCCATGCCCGCAGCTATACGCTCATCACCGGCCGCCGTATTCCTGTCGGAGAAACACCGTTGGAAGAAATGGGATCTTTCTTTGATGCTCGCCTGGATATTTACGATGCACACCAGCTTGACTGCATAGACTCCGCCCGGGATTTCTACCCCTTTACCGCCGCGCAGCTGCCCCGCACCCCAGAAGCCGTCATTCTGGATCTGGGCTGCGGCACGGGGTTGGAGCTGGAGTATTATTTTACTTTGAATCCCACGGCCCGGATCACGGGCATAGATCTGGCTCCGGGGATGCTCCGTGCCCTGCAGCAAAAATTCCCGCATAAAGTCCTTACCCTGATACAGGGCTCCTATCTGAAGCTGCCCCTGGGAACGGACTGTTATGACGGGGCAGTCTCGGTAGAATCCCTGCACCACTTATCTCCGGAAGAAAAGCTCCCCTTATACAAAAAGCTTCACACCGCTTTGAAGGACGGCAGCGACTTTATTCTGTCAGACTATTTTGCCTCCGATGAGGAAACAGAAACCCGCTGCCGCCGGGAACTGCTGCACCAGCTCCGCACTCAGGGACTGCCGTCAAAGGGCTTATACCACTTTGATACGCCCCTTACCCGGGAGCATGAAACTGCCCTGCTGCAGGAAGCCGGATTCTCTGCTGTAGAACTGCTGGGGCAATGGGCCCATACCTGCACCCTCCGGGCGAAAAAATAGTCGTCTCCTCCCCCCGCTGTAAAATCGGCCGGGCTTTCCCCATGCCGCACTATCCGCTTTATACGAACCGGTTCTACTGTTCGTTTGTGTTTTTTATCCATTTTTATCGCTTTATCGGTAACACAGCCTTTTTATAAACGATACCGTGGGGCCAAATCCTCCTGTGCTTCGATGAATCTGTCCGCTGCGAATAAGCTGTTTTCATTCGGTTGCCGAATGTTCGTTAATTTTATATAAAAATAACCTTTTTTCGGTAATCTCTGTTGTTTGCCGTATTGTATGTCATGTGGTGCATATATTGTCTGCCGGCTGAAAAGTGTACTGCAAAAGATTCCCATTTTCTCCATCGCAGTTTGTAACTTCTCTTGGCAATTTTAGGTTTTGTGCAGTCAACGGGTTTGGAGTTTATTTTAACGCAAAAGCTCATGCTTTCATGATACCCAACCGAATTCATGTATCCTTCCCTCCGGTAAACGGTTTTTCGCATACAAAAAAGCGGGCCATGCCCGCAAAACCAAGTATCATTCTTTACAGAGGCTTCTCCGGATCCTGCAGCAGATCCGCCAGCGTAATGCCGGAAAAGTACTCCCGGGTCATGGTATAAAACCGCTGCCACACAGGGAGTGTCCGGCAATGGGGCGCCCGGCAGCAGGTCACGCTTCCGTCTTCATGCAGGCAGGATACCGGGGTCAGATCTCCCTCTGCCAGCTGCAATATCTCCCACAGAGTATACGCCTCCGGCTTTCGGGTCAGTCGATATCCGCCGCCAATACCGTGGGCACTTTCCACAAACCCGGCGCTTTTTAATACGGGAGTCAATTTTTCTATATACTTCAAGGAAATTTCCTGCCGGGCAGCCACCTCTTTCATGGGGATATACTTTTCGCCGCCATTCGCCGCCAGATCCAGCAGGATACGGATGGAATACCGTCCCTTTGTAGAGATCATAGAACCTTCTCCCGTTTTTTTCTTATTATACCACCAACCTACCGGGTAAATCAACGGGATAGGGCAGGATATATCTTTTCGGCCAGAACCCCCAACCAGTTGGCAAAGAGCAGTGTAGCCCCCGAGCGCCAGGTACATGGCACCGGATGATTCAGATCTCCCTCCGCAAAGCAGTGTTCCGGTGGACGCAGCCCCCGATCGGCGGTAAGATCCCGCAGGTATTCTTTTTTTCAGGGAATCCCTGTCATATTCCGGATGCCCCAGAACAAACAACTGCCTTCTTTTTTGGCCCAGATCGCATAAACGCCTGCTTCCCCGCTTTCCGCCAGAATCTCCAGCTCCGGTACCGCCCGGATGCCGGCTGTTTCCACAGCAGAATAGCGGGAATGAGGAGCCGTAAACGCATCATCAAACCCGGCCATCAGTGGATTTTCCGGGGCGCACACCGTATGTGAAAAAATGCCGGACAGCTTCTGCGAAAGCACCTGCTTTTCTATCCCGTAATGGTAATACCGCCCTGCCTGTGCGCTCCAGCAGATATGCATGGTGCTGCCCGCATGGGTAATGCTCCAGCGCAGGATCCGGCACAGTTCCGGCCAATACTCCACCTGTTCAAAGGGCATCCGTTCCACAGGGGGCCCGTCAGGATCAGTCCATCATAATATTGCTCCTCCACCGCTTCAAAAGACTGATAAAACCGCTGCATATGCACGGCGGAAGTATGGCGGGGCATACGATGCACCCCCAGCAGTTCCATTTTTACCGGCAACGGCGTGCGCCCCAGCAGACGGGCCAGCTGCAGCTCCGTTTCCAGCTTTGTGGGCATCAGATTCAGCACCAGCACCTTCAGCGCCCGCCCCTCCTTTTCGGTGGACAGCAGCAGTCCTTCTTTTTTCAGCTGTTCTTCGGCAGGCAACCCCTGCGGAACGGAAACAGGCATATATAAACTTCTTTCTGCATACAGGCATAAAAAAACGGAAGGCTCGCCGGAGCCTTCCGAAAACAGATACTTTTTTTGATCGTCTGCTTTTCAGGGAATGCCTACCGGGGCCCGGGCATAGCAAAGCAGACACATACACACATATGCGTATACATTCCTCTTGGCTGTCATGCACAGAAAGCCCATCCGCATTCTCCTTCCGTTTTGATCAAATGAAACCTACCTTCCAGGTTGGTAAAAGCATATGCCCTTTTCCCTGCGTTGTCAATGGGGCAGGGGGGTATGAAGATCGGTTCACATTCCCATTTGCACCTCTTGCGGGTATGTTTTTTCTTTGAGATGCAGTTCTATCTCCCACCGGCATGCATCCCCGCTTCCAGAAAGCGCATAAAAATCCCCGGGACATATCCCGGGGAAATGCTTTCTTCCGCTCCTTATTTCTGCTCTGCCGGGCCGGGGATATCTCCCACGCCGTTCAGAACCAGTCTGGGCCGGTAAGGAAAACGCTTTATATCGTTTTTATCCGTCACGCCGGAAAGCACCAGCACCGTATCCAAACCGGTTTCAATGCCCGCCACCATATCCGTATCCATTCTGTCGCCGATCATTACCGCATCCTCGGAATGTACCCCCAGGATCCGGAGACCCGTGCGCATCATCAGCGGATTGGGCTTGCCCACAAAGTAGGCAGACTGACCCGTGGCCATCTCTATGGGGGCAATCATGGCCCGGCAGGCAGGGATGATCCCCTCCTCCGAAGGACCCGTCAGATCGCTGTTGGTGCCAATAAGTTTGGCGCCCTTCATAACCAGCCGCACGGCCTTGAGGATGTTTTCATAGTTATAGTTATTCCCCTCGCCGATGACCACATAATCCGGATCCACATCGTTCATGGTGATACCCTCATCGTGAAGAGCCATGATGAGGCCTGCTCCGCCGATAACATATGCGCTGCATCCCGGCGCCTGGCTGCTGATAAAACGGGCGGTAGCCAGCGCACTGGTATAAAAGTGGCTCTCATCCACCTCCATGCCCATGCGGCGAAGCTTCTGCTGGAGTTCTTTTGGGGAACGCTCGGAGGAATTGGTCAAAAACAGAAAGTGCTTCTTCTCCCTGTACAGCCAGTCTACAAACTCCTTTACCCCGGGCAGCAGCTTGTTGCCGTGGTAGATCACGCCGTCCATATCGCATATGAACCCTTTTTTGCTTCTTAGCGTATCCATTTTCAAACTTCCCTTTCTGTCACTTCTTCTCATGTTCTCAGTAAACATCCGTCCTGTCAAATGTACAAGGACTGCTGCGTAAAGTTTCGGTAAAAGTCTGTATGGATATTGTACCCGGAGGGCTTTTTCTTGTCAATTCTCTATATCGTGCATATGCTGCGGCTTGCATGCGGACGAAGTGTGCGGTATCCGCGGAAAAGACCCGGAGCGAGGGGCGGGGCGCACTGCGTGCCTTACGGCACGCCTGCGGGGCAAACGCCCCGCAGAGTTCCGGCGGTAAGCCGCCGGAACGTGCGACCCATAGCCTCGTATGCAGGCAATTCAGAGTCCCGCACCTCCGGTTCCACGCCTCCACCGTCTCAAGCCATAGCCTCGTATGCAGGCAATTCAGAGTCCCCGCAGCCCGCTCCTCTCCGTATCTCTTTGGGAGCTTATACGGGCTGTTCTTTCAGCTGTTTCAGCGTCCGTCCAACGAGCCAGAGAGTGACGCAGAAAGTCAGTATATCCGAAAGAGGCATGGAGTACAGCACGCCATTCAAACCCAAAAAAGGCGGCAGCAGCAGGCACAGCCCCACGCCAAAAAGGATCTCCCGCACCATGGACAGCCCCGTAGAGGCGGCTGCTTTTCCCATAGCCTGCAGGAATATGAAAGCGGCCTTGTTCACACAGGCCAGGATGGACATGGACAGGTATATGCGGAAGGCCCGGATACCAAATGCCGTATAATGCACACTTTCGTTTGCTGCACCGAAGATCCCCAGCAACTGCCGGGGCAACAGTTCCGCAACCAGCATGGCGCACATCCCCAGCAGGGCTTCCATAGACAGCAACCTGATAAAAAGCTGCTTTACCCGGTCTTTGCGCCCGGCTCCCATGTTATATCCTACCAGCGGAATACACCCTGCCGCCATGCCGATAGATACGGACATCACGATCTGAAACACCTTCATAACAATGCCCACCACCGCCAGAGGAATATGAGCATAAAGTGTCTGCCCGAAAACAGCATCCTGCGCTCCGTATTGCCGGAGCATATTGTTGGTAGCTGCCATGGCGGCTACCAGAGAGATCTGAGCCAGGAAGCTGCACAGACCCAGACTCAGGGAGCGGCCCGCAACCGTCCAGTCCGGCCGGAAAGCATCCTTCGTCAGACGGATAGTCTTCATGCGGCATAAATACCATACCGCCAGCGCCGCGGTGAGGATCTGCCCCAATACCGTAGCCACGGCGGCCCCCATCATGCCCCAGCGAAAGGTATATATGAACACCGGGTCAAGCACTATATTGAGCAAGGCCCCTGCCAAAGTGGATATCATGGCAAAGCGGGGGCTGCCATCCGCCCGGATGATGGGATTCATGGCCTGCCCGAACATATAGAAGGGGATGCCCAGAGTAATGTAAAAGAAATATTCCCTGGAAAGGGAGAAGGTCTTTTCACTGACCTTACCGCCGAACAGTGCCAGCAGGCTGTCGCCAAAGAGCAGATAAACCGCTGTCAGCACAGCGCTCATCCCCAAGGTCAGCAGTATGCTGCCGCCTACGCTTCTGGCCGCCGTCTGCTGCTGCCCCTTACCCAGGTGCAGGCTCACATAGGCACAGCAGCCATCCCCACCATAACCGCCAGTGCCAGGGCCATGACCGTCAGGGGAAACACCACCGTGTTGGCAGCATTGCCCCAGGCCCCCAGATAATCAGCGTTGGCAATGTATATCTGATCCACAATGTTGTAAAGTGCTCCCACCAGCAGCGAAATCACACAGGGCAGAGCATACTGCCGCATCAGGGCGGCTACGGGGCGTTCTTCCAAAAATACATTCTTTTTTGCTTCCATACTATCCTCCTGCAATAAAAAAGGCGCAAAAAAAGTGCGTAAACCTTATCTGGGCTTACGCACTTCTGCTGCACGATGTTTGGAATATAGCAGATTTTTCTTTAAAAAGTCAAAGCTTTTTTGTTTACAGTTCCCGGGTTTCCAGTCCCTCTACGTCTTCCAGTGCGGCTTTGGGGCCTACCAGGCACAGGGGGCCTTCCTTGGCAAGCCGCTCCAGCAGAGGCTTCCAGGCAAGCATCTTTTCCTTGGTGGTATGGAGGATCTCCTCTCTGAGCCGGACAGCGTCTGCCCTGTCCAGGCCGGAGAACCAGGCTTCGTCTGCCTGCGCACCCTTTTCCAGCGGTGAGCGAAGGGGCTCCGCCACGGTGGAGATGATGTATTTATCCAACGCCTCCCTGCCGGCGCAGTATTCTTCCAGCGCTTCGGCCATGCCTGCATAAGCATGCAGCGTCTTGGCGGGAGTAGGATCCCGGAAGGAATAGGTGAACACGTTTTCCCCCCGGTTTACAAGGCCTGCGCCATAAGCGCCGCCCTGAACCCGCACCACGTTCCACAGGTAATCCAGGCTCAGCATCTGAGCCGTTACCCGTAAAGAACCGCTGCGCCCGGCTCCCAGTCCCTGAGAGGAGAAGCCCACCTGAGCAGGGATACAGATGCCCAGTTTCCGGGGCAGATCGGCTGTATATGCCCCCAGTTCCGGCACGGCCGTGCCCTGAGGATACCCCTCCAGCAAAGGCTCCGCCTCCACCGGATGGGAAGCGGTAAGGCTGAATGTCATGCGGGCTCTGCATACGCTGTGGGCCACAAAGTCCTCGTACAATGCTGTCAATACGGGGATACGTTCTTCAAAGTTTTCCGTCAGAGCCCGAAGCGCCTGCAGCGCGCTGTAGCCGGAGAATGCCTCCTGAACGGCTCCCTGGGCAGAAACATGAGCCAGCGCCTCTGCAAAGGCCAGCTGATGACCGTACATGATGGCGTTCTGCTTCTTTTCCTCATAGGTTTGCAGCAGAATGCTGCGAATACTTTCCTTATCCGTAAAGCGGGTCTCGGTAAGGATCTCCCGCATCAGCGCCGCCGCCGGAAGCAGGTTTTCTTCCAGCACGGAGCAGGTGGCCGCCAGCACAGGCTTGCAGCCCTCATTCTCACCGGCTGGAGCATAGGCTTTCATGGAAAACTCCATCCGCCCCGTAAGACTGCGCACCTGCTGCTGCAGCATGGCCGTCTCTGGATGAGAAGCCGTGGGCAGATTGCCCAGCAGGTCCTTCAGCAAAGAGAGATCCCTGAGCTCCTCCAGAGACTTATCCGCCAGGGATACATAAGCCTTCATATGCACGATGCCGTTTGTCGGGACGGGATGATACAGCACCGTGACCCCTGCCGCCCGGCTTTCCAGCGTTTCGGTATACTCCAATTCCTCCCCGATCTCTTCCAGTGAGAGCATTGGCAGCGTGGCCGTCTGCTCCGGGGCGTCAGGTGTATTCTGCCAGGCCTTCAGCTTGTCATTCAAAGAATGCAGTTCCGCCCAGTCCTTTTCGCTCCAACCGGCCTTCAGAGCCTCCAGCCGGGTCTGCTCCTTCTGCTTCTTTTCCTCCCCCAGGGTCTCGGAGGGAAGAGTATGCAGCACGCACAGGGTGCTCTCGTCCAGCAGCAGTTCCCGCAGCAGTGCATCAAAACCGCCGTTGTTCACCATCTGCCGCAGCTGCTCTATAGCTTCGTCATTGCACAGATACAGCATGGGATCCCCGCCATACAGCCAGGAAGCCAAGGCATCAAAGTTGCGCATAAGCCCCGCAGGCTCCTGCGGTTCCTTGATCCGGAAAGCCAGCCGGTTCAGGCAGGCGGTAAGGGCATCCTTGTCCAGGCCCTTTTCCAGCAGACTTTCTGCGGTGGTGCGGATGGTGCTGCGGATGGCAGGTTCCTTTTCCGGCTCCGTGTTACGGATATTCAGCAGGAACAGGGGCTGCTGCAATCCATCCCACACCATGGTATCCATATCCTCTGCCAGTTTGGCAGACAGAATGGCCTTTTTCAGGGGAGATTCATTGGTTTCCGCCAGGAAGCTGCAAAGAACCCGGGCGGCCAGCACCTTTACCTTATCCGTATAAGGGCAAAGGATCCGGGCAAGGGACAGCGCCGCCTTGTTTTTGCTTTCGCCTTTGGCTACCTCATAATGCTGCGTCAGTTCCCGCGCCACAGGGACCTGCATGGGGATCTCATGGGTCTCTTCACTGCGTTCATAACGGGACAGATAGCCATTGATCTCCGCCAGCGTTTTATCCAGGGGCACCGTACCGTCCAGATAGATCCGGGCGTTGGAGGGGTGATAGAACCGCTTATAGGTTTCGCAGTATCTGGCATAGGTCAGATCGGGGATGGCCGCCGGTTCCCCGCCGGATTCAAAGCGATAGCAGTTATCCGGGAAAACGATGCTCTGGGAACCGTCATACAGCGCCCGGTCCAGACCGGCAGTGGCGCCCTTCATTTCATTGAACACCACGCCCTTATAGCTGAGGACGTTTTCTTCGCCCAGTTCCACATGCCAGCCCTCCTGGTAGAAGATGTTGGGATCATGGATGCAGTTGGGGGCAAAGACGGCATCCAGATATACGCCCATCAGATTGAGAAAATCCTGCTCGTTCCGGCTGGAAACGGGGTACATGGTTTTATCGGAAAAGGTGATGGCGTTCAAAAAGGTGTTCATGGAGCTCTTCATCAAGTCCACAAAGGGCTCTTTCACCGGGTATTTTTCAGAACCGCACAGCACACTATGCTCCAGAATGTGGAACACGCCCGTATCGTCCTCGAGCAGGGTCTTGAAGGCTACGGAAAAAAGCTTGTTCATTTCTCCGTTATCCATCCAGCACAGCTGCGCCCCGGTTTTATCATGGGTCATCTCATACAGCGTGCCGGAAAGCTCTTCTGCCTTCCGTGCCCGGGTCACCGTAAAGCCGTACAGTTTTTGTCCAACCGACAGTTCCATAAAAACCTCCTTGGTTTTCTTTTTCCTATTCATACCATACTTTGAAAGAAAATACAATTCCATATTACCCCCCGGGGCTATATTTCACCAAGAGTTTTCCTTTTATGTCCTTTCCCCTGGCTCTCTTTTCCGGCGCTCCCTCTTTTCCGGGGAGGATCGGTATGCTATACTGTAAGCAAACACACACAAGATGGGAGCAAGCTGCCTGTATGCATACACAAAGAGACTATCCCCGGTTCACCGTCAACAAAAAAGCCGAAGCCGCCATTCGCCGGGGGCACCCCTGGGTATATGGGGAGGAAGTGATCCAGCGGCCCGCCGCCTATGAAAACGGAGGTCTGGGCGATGTGGTCACGGAAAAAGGCGTGTATCTGGGGACGGGCTGCATCAATGATGCCAGCAAGATCCTGATCCGGCTGCTCTCCTCCAACGCCAACGACCGTTTTGACGAGGCCTTCTTTGCCCGCCGGGTCGCCTATGCGCTGGACTACCGCCGCCGTGTCATGGGAACGGATTTAAACAACTGCCGCCTGATCTTTGGGGAGGCGGATCAGTTTCCCGGCCTGACGGTGGACCGCTTCGGCGATATTCTGGTAACGGAAACTCTGTCTCTGGCCATGGAAAAGCGCAAGGAAATGCTCTTTCGGCTCATTGTGGAAAACCTGCGGGCCGGAGGCGACACCATCCGGGCCATTTATGAGCGCAACGAAAGTCCTCTGCGCCTGAAGGAGGGCATGCAGACGGGCAAGGGTTTCTTCCCCATGGAGGGGCTGGAAACGGAGCTGGACGGCCACACCCGGATCTGCGAAAACGGTGTGCTTTATGACGTAGATTATATCAACGGACAGAAAACCGGTTTCTTTCTGGATCAGAAGTACAACCGCCGGGCAGCGGCCTCTCTGGCCAGAGGGATGCGGGTGCTGGACTGCTTTACCCACACCGGAGCCTTTGCCCTAAATTGCGCCCGGGCGGGAGCCGCCAAAGTTACGGCGGTGGATATCTCACAGGCAGCCATAGAAGAAACGGCCGCCAATGCCCGGCTCAACGGGCTGGAGCTGGAGCTTGTCTGCCGGGATGTATTTGAACTGCTTACGGAACTGGGCGAAAAGAAGAGCCGGGCATACGATTATATCATTCTGGATCCCCCGGCCTTTACCAAGAGCAGCGATACCCGAAAAAATGCCTACCGGGGCTATAAGGAGATCAACCGCCGGGCCATGCAGCTGCTGCCCCGGGGCGGGTATCTGGCTACCTGCTCCTGTTCCCACTTCATGTACGAAGAGGATTTCAAACGGATGCTTCTGGAGGCTGCCGCCGACGCCCATGTGACCCTTCGGCAGATAGAAGCCCGCCAGCAGGGGCCGGATCATCCCATTTTGCCCACGGTGCCGGAAACCAGTTACCTGAAATTCTATCTGTTTCAGGTCATATAAGGGGCGCCCATGACCGGAGAGCAGCTTACGGAATATCTGGCAGCGCGGGTGCAGCCGGGCGTTCCCTTTGTACTGGTGCTGGAGGGCCGTTCCGCCGCCGGAAAAACCACTCTGGCCGGAATGCTGGCGGAACGCTTCCATGGCAGCGTGGTGCATACGGACGATTTCTTTCTGCCCCGGGCAGACCCTGCCCGGCAGCGCCGCCTCCCCGGCAGTCATATGGATATGGAACGCTTTGCCCGGGAAGTAGCGGAACCGCTGCAAAAACGGATCCCTTTTGCCTACCGGGCCTTCTCCTGTGAAAAGCAGGCCTTCCTGCCGGAAAAGAGAACGGTGGACAAGCCCTTTGTGGTAGTGGAAGGGGCCTATGCCCTGCTGCCCGCCCTGCACCGCTATTATGATCTGGCTGTATTTGTGGATATTTCCCCGGAGGAACAGCAGCGGCGGATCCTTCTGCGCAACGGCCCGGAGGGCTGGGAATCCTTCCGCCGGCGCTGGATCCCCAGCGAGGAAGCCTATATCGCCGCCTGCTCCGTAAGAGAGCGGTGCGAGCTGATCGTGGAATAAAAACAGCATCAAAGGAGGCAACCCATGGAAAAGCAAGTGAAGGTGATCAGTCTTATCTCTGACGACTTTGAGGATCTGGAGCTGTGGTATCCCATCCTCCGCTGCCGGGAAGCCGGAGTGCAGGTGGACGTGGCCGGGGAAGCCATTGGGGAATACACCGGCAAATACGGCGTCCATGCTCAGGCGAACTTTACCTTTGAGGAGATCCCCTATGAAGCCTATGACGGCCTGCTGATCCCCGGGGGCTGGGCCCCGGATAAGCTCCGCCGCTTTGACCGGGTACTGGAGATGGCCCGATACTTCATGGCGGCAAAAAAGCCTGTGGGCATCATCTGTCACGCAGGCTGGGTGCTGTGCTCGGCAGAGGTGCTTTCCGGCCGGCAGGTGACCTCTACCCCCGGCATCAAAGACGACATGCGCCATGCCGGGGCCACATGGGTCAACGAACCCGTGGTCACCGACGGCAATTTGATCTCCGCCCGGTGGCCTCAGGATCTTCCGGCCTATATGCCCGCCTATCTCAAGGCGCTTCTGGGCTGAAGGAAGGCAAAGCTTCTTCGCTTTTTGCCTGCAGATAGGCCCGTACGCCCGCTGCAATGGCCCGGGCCAGTTTTTGCTGATACTCCGGTTCCTGCAACCGCAGCTCCTCTTCCGGATTGCTGAGGAATCCGCATTCCACCAGCACCGCCGGAGCAGCGGGGATCCGGGTGACAAAGTTGTTCCCCGGGTTGGCCAGGCGGGCTTTCAGCCCCAAACCGGCACACAGGGCGTCCATGACCGCCTGTGCCAGCTCTTGCCCCTCCTCCGCCCCTGCCTGATAAAAGGTCATGGGCCCTGCTACCTTTCTGTCGGAAAAGTGGTTCATGTGTACAGAGACCACCGCATCGGCCCCTTCGGCGCACAAAAGTTCTCCCCGACGGCGCATATCTTCCTTTTTCGTATCCCCCAAAGCCTCGCTTTCGCTGCGGGTCACATAAACCTGTACTCCCAGCTCCTCCAGTGCTTCCTTCAGCAGCATGCCCACAGCCAGGTTCAGCTCATCCTCCCGGACGCCGGTATCATCCCCCCGGGCTCCAGCATCAAAGCCCCCGTGACCGCAGTCCAACACCACCAGATATGCCGGCGGTGTGACCCCTGTCTCCCGCATCTCTGCCGGAGCAGAAGAAGCTTCTTTACACCCACGAAACAGCAGCAAGGGCAGCAAAACGGCCAAAAAGCATAATTTTCTCATAAAAAACTCTATGCTTTCCCCGCAGAATGAGAACCTCAGAACAGGATATCCTTTTTCAATTCCAAAGCTACGGAGGGTGCAGTATGCTGTGTATGATCGCAAAGCTTGACAATGAAGCTACAGAAAAACTCCTGTCGCTGCAGCGGATCGCCCTTTCCGCCATGTCTGCCATAAAGCCCCTGCACGGGCATATCACCATCGCTGCTTATATGGGCGAAAACGAGACTGCCTTTATTCGCTTCTGCAAGGAACTGCTTTCCTCTGCCGCCCCGTTCCCGGTACGGTATACAGGGCTGGAAGTTCTTTCCGAGACCTCCCTTATCATAGCGATCCCGGAAAGATCTCCCATGCTGGAGGCCATGCATGATCGCATCGAGGAAGTATACGGCACTGCACTCAACCTGTGGACCCGGGGAGACAGATGGCTGCCCCATACCACTCTGGTGCAGGGACCGGAGCTGGATCTGAATAAGTTGTGCCGCAGCATGCAGGCCCGTTTTGTGCCTTTTTCGGCCTGTATATATGAAATAGAGTTTTCCCGGGTGCTGGAATCCGGTTATGAGATCGTGGATCGCATACATCTGTCCCGTTAAGCGCAAAGATGCGGCGATCCGCCCCTTAAAAGAGGAGGCGAAGGGAGATACTTCACGGGGAAATCCTCTCCCTTCGGTTTTGTAATCAGCCGGGATGGTTGAATCGCAGGTAAAGCCAGTCCTATTGGAGGACAGTCCATATGACTCTGCTGACCAGTAGGAAACTGAACCGCTATCCTGCCGGCATTGACCGACAGGCGGCAAAAGCCGGAAATATTGCCGAACCCCCGAAAGCCGCTGCTCCAATGATGTAGACAGGCAAGATACATACTGGCAGAAACCGGGCAATAGAAATTGCAAGTGGGGGCACGATGCATTTTATCCTCTGCTTTGTCAAAATCTCTTGACAGATTGGAACGGCAAAAGTATAAATGGCATCCCTTACTTGGATCATCAATCGTTTGATCTTTTTGGATAGCGTTTTGAAATAAAGGAGCTTATTATATGTGCAAACAGTTTTTATACGCCGAAGTGATGCCGGGGCAACCGGCACCGGGCGCCTGCAATGAACCGGTCCCCGCTCTGCTGCGGAAGATGGACTTCTCCCGAACCAGCGGCGGCCGGACTGCAGGCACCATCACGGGAGGTTTTGTCAAATGAGGGGCGGCGACGTCGCCGGACTGCTGATCCGGCAGGCCCGTCTCCGCCGGGACTGGAGCCAGGAAGGTCTGTGCCGGGGCATCTGCGCCCCTTCTTACCTGTCCAAGATCGAACAGGGCAAGGCAGTTCCCTCCCCGGAGGTAACAAAGCTTCTGCTGCACCGGTTGGGTCTTATCTGGACTCCGGAGCCGGAGGGATTAGATCCCTGTTGGAAGGCCCTGCTCTCCGGCGGCCCGGACTTCGCCTCCTGCTATGAACGCCTGGTGCAGCCCCGGCAGGAGAGCCTCGCCTGCAGTCCGCTGGCGGCGGACGCCCTGCTGCTGGCCGCCTTTTATGCAGATGAAATGCGCCCTCTGCCGGAGGAATGGGAGCCCTTTCTCTCCACCCGGCAGCTGGCCTTGCAGCGCAGCCTGCAGGGCCGTTGGGAAGAGGCTGTGCGGCTGGAACCGCTGCCGCTGCTGGCCGCCCTCCATGGAAAGGCTCTCTACTCCAAGGGTGAGTACACCATCGCCATAGAGGTGCTGCGGGATGCCTACCGCTCGGCGGCAGATGCCGGATACCCCCACCTGATGCTGTTCTGCCGGCTGTGGATGGGCAACTGCTACTCGGATCTGGGCCACATGGAGGAAATGTTGGCCCACTTCGCCGTGGCGGAGCGTCTGGCGGAGGCTTTGGGTGACACCGAAAGTCTGACCTCTATTCGCTACAACGTTGCCGCCACTCAACTGGAGCTGGGCCAGCCTGAAAAGGCCCTGCCCTACTTTGCCGCTCTCCCCCACCCCTGCTTTCTGAACCTGCACAAGCTGGCCATCTGCCACGAGCAGCTGGGGCACCGGGAGCAGGCGCTGGCGGCCGTCCAGCAGGCGGAGTCTCTGGCCGCCACCGAAATGGAGCAGCATATGCTGGCGCTGGTGCGCTATCGGCTGGAGCACCCGGACTATCTCCACGACAGCG
>ENA-UOJD01000970-UOJD01000970.1-human-gut-metagenome-genome-assembly--contig:-P48-NODE-970-length-33292-cov-9.973764_pt1 | contig 33292 bp, 33 predicted proteins | sample MGYA00242342_ERZ723889 | MGnify/ENA metagenome assembly ERZ723889
GGCCACGAACATCTTGCCGCTTACATCCTGCTCCTCTGCCGGGGCTGCCGGATAGTTCACCGGGTTGGGAACAGCTTCCAGCTTCCCTTCGGGAATGTCTGCGGGAACGATCAGCTCCAGCTCACTGGAATTGTAAGCGTTCCTTGCAGTCAGGTCACTCTTCAGGACGCACACCGGTACCCGGGTCCCTGCTGCGCTGGCAGGCAAAGTGAAGTGATACGCCTGTTTCTCTCCATCCGATGCACCGATCACCACGTCGAATGCGCCGCCCTTATCCAGCTGGTCCACCAATGCCGTACGGGTGCCGAAATACAGATAGGAATAAGTGAAGACACCTTTGGCTGTGGGGTTTACAAACACGGTAGCATAGATGGTATCGCCCACCTTCACTGCCGTTGCTTTTTCAATTTTGAACATGGAGTAAACAGCGTCCACTCCCTGCTTGGCCACGAACATCTTGCCGCTTACATCCTGCTCCTCTGCCGGGGCTGCCGGATAGCTCACCGGTTGGGGAACGGATTCTTCCTTTGCCTCCTCTGTCGGAGCAGGTTCGGTCGACTGAGTCGGCTCTGCAGAAGGCTGCTCTTCTTCATTTTCCTCAGCGGAGGCTGCCGGTGTTTCTTCCGGAGCCTGGGTCGGCTCTTCCGTAGGATCCTGCTGCCCTTCCGCAGCGGTAGCAGCCGGTGTTTCCGCCGGTTTTTCTGTAGATTCTGGATCTACCTGAACCTGACCCGGATCTTCCTGAGTCGAATCGCCGGTTTCCATGGCCAAAACCGGCATTGCATACCCTGCCAGCAGACAAACCGTCAGCAGCAGCACAACGACTCTTTTCATTGATTTGCGCACAAAAAATGCCCTCCTGTTACTTTCTTCATGGGAATTTCACAGTAAGGCATACCTTTATCGGCACTTCCCCCCAAAAAACAAAAGAGCAACCAAAAGGTTACTCTGACGGTGTTTTCAGAATATAAGCGCTTTAATCGGAAACATTCCATCAGGTAAAATATCCTGGCTTCGCTTCTCCGCTCCTCCCGCCTTCCCGGTTTCCCAGTGGCATATTGGAATTCGCTCCACGTTACAGTTGCCGTTACAGTCCGTGAATCACACACGGTTCCTTTACTCTGATGCTGCTATTCACTTTACGGGAAATCCACCCATGTAAGCGCAGTATATCACATCCAGATTTTTTTGACAATGTCTTTCCCATAATAAAACGAAATTTATGTATTGCTTAATCAATACTCAATTCCTTTTCTGGCCCCGATTCCCCGATCATAGGGATGCTTTATCTTCCGCATTTCCGTTACATAGTCTGCCAGCGCCAGCAATGTTTCTCCCGGACCGCGTCCGGTCAGCACTACCTCCAGGGTTTCGGGCTTTTCCCGTAGGAAAGCCGCTACCTGCTCCTCCGGCACGGCGCCATGCCGGCAGGCGGAAAGCACCTCATCCAGCACCAGCACATCCACTTTAGCTGCCGCCTCACATACCTTTTGAAAATGCCGTGTGTAATCCTCAGCCGCCTTCTGCCGCTGCGCCGGGGTCATCCGCTTCCACAAACCGGCGACGGTGTCTGCATACATCAGTCTTATTCCCGGCAGTGTGCGGAACATTGCTATTTCCGATGAGCTTCCGTCTTTAAAGAACTGTGTAAACAGCACCTGCTTCCCAGCGCCTGCAGCCCGCAGAGTCAATCCTGCCGCTGCTGTCGTTTTGCCCTTGCCGTCCCCGCAGTAAATATGGATAAGGCCAGGCATTTTATACCTCCCGGTTCAGTATCTTATATACAAGTTCCATGTTCATTCCTTCCCGAACAGCCCGGGCTACCACATCATACTGAGACTCCTTATAAGCTTTAGGATCGAACGTGCCCAGTATGGCAGGATCCAATCCCTTCTTCCGGCACAAAGCCCCCAGCACGGCCTCTGCTGCTCCGGGCGCATCGAAGATCCCATGGATATAGCTGCCGTACACATTTTTCCTGCCGGTAATTGCCTTCTTTCCGGCGGTGCTGCGGCCCATATGGATCTCGTATCCTTCATAGGCAATGCCATTGAGGCAGGAGAGCACGCCTTCCACCTGGGAAAAAGTCCCGCAGGTCTGGGTTTGTATCTTCTCTCCCTGAAATACGGTTTCCATATCCAGAAGCCCCATGCCGGCGATCTCTTTTATTCCGGCGGACTCCACCTCTTCCGGATCGGATATCCGGCGCCCCAACATCTGATAACCGCCGCAAATTCCGAATATCAACGTGCCGGCAGCGGCCTCCTTCAGCACCGCCGCTTCCAGTCCGCTTTCCCTGAGCCACTTCATATCCGCAATAGTGCTCTTTGTGCCGGGCAGCAGGATCATATCCGGATTCCACAGTTCCGCAGGTTTTTCCACATACCGCACGGATACGTTTTCATATCGTTCAAAAGGCCCCATATCCGTGAAATTGGAAATGCGGGGCAGGCGGATCACTGCCAGATCGATCTCCTTTCGCCCGGTATCCCGTGAAAACCGCTGAGAGAGGCTGTCTTCATCATCTATGTCTGCATGCACATAAGGGATCACCCCGGCTACGGGCACGGCGCATAGATCTTCCAGTATCCGGATTCCCGGCTCCAGGATCTTTCTGTCCCCGCGGAACTTATTGACAACGGTTCCCTTTATCCGCTGCCGTTCTTCCGGCTCCAGCAGGGCTACCGTGCCATACAGCTGCGCAAACACGCCTCCACGGTCAATATCCCCCACCAGAAGCACCGGTGCATCCACCATTTTTGCCAGGCCCATGTTCACAATATCTTCCTGCTTCAGATTGATCTCTGCAGGGCTTCCGGCTCCTTCTATCACAATAATGTCATACTCCGCTGCCAGAGAGTGATACGCTTCCAGCACGGCAGGGATATAGTCCCGCTTCCGCCGGTAATATTCCATGGCCCGCATATTGCCCTGTACCATGCCGTTCACGATCACCTGACTGCCCACATCTGTAGTTGGCTTCAACAAAATAGGATTCATCCGCACATCCGGCTGAATGCCTGCCGCTTCTGCCTGCACCACCTGAGCCCGGCCCATTTCCTTTCCGTCTTTGGTTATAAAGGAATTCAAAGCCATATTCTGGCTCTTGAACGGAGCGACCCGGTATCCATCCTGTTTGAAAATGCGGCATAGCCCTGCACATAGAAGGCTTTTCCCTGCGTTGGACATGGTTCCCTGGATCATTATGTTTTTTGCCACGAACATACCTCCCTGACGGCCTGCATCAAAGTTTCATTTTCCTCATGACGGCGAACGGCAATGCGATACCAGCCTGGGCAAAGCCCCGGATAATTTTCGCAGTTTCGTATCAGAATCCCTTTTTCTTTCAGCGCTTCCGTCAGTCCCAAAGGCCCCCGAAACAGCAGATAGTTGACATTGGAAGGGATCACCCTGAACCCCAAATCCGTCAGCGCTTCTGTCAGCCACACCCGCTCACGTTTCACAAGCGCCCTGGTCTTTTCCAAAAAAGTCTGTGCCTGCAATGCTGCGACGCCCGCCGCCTGCGCCAGGCTGGAAACATTCCACGGCTGCTCTCCTTTAGACATCTCCCGCAGCAGCTCTGCATCTGCACACAGACAGTAGCCCAGCCGGATCCCTGCCATCCCATAGCTTTTGGTAAAAGCCTTCAGCAGAAACAGCCTCGGCTGCTCTGTGAGAAAAGGCTTCATGCTGATGCCGCCATCCGAAAAATCCAGAAAGCACTCGTCAATAAAAAGCCGCATTCCCCAATTTGCGCTTTCCTGCAGGATTTTTTTGAGCAGGATCGGATCCGTCAGCCTTCCCGTTGGATTGTTTGGATTGCACAAAAATAATACTTCCGGCCGATGCTCCTGCAAAAAGAACAGGATCCCTTCGTCCAATTCAAAATCTTTCTTTTCAGAAAGAACATACCGCATCATCCGGCAGTTTGCCCTTGCAAGCCCCTGGGCATACTCGCAAAAAGTAGGAGCCAGTTCCGCTGCGGTTTTCGGTCGTACCGCCTGTGCATAGGCATAGATCAGATCTGCCGCTCCGCTGCCGCAGAGAATGTATTCCTTCGGCACCTTTTCAAAAGCGGAAATAGCGGTGCAAAGCTCCCTGCAGTAAGGGTCAGGATATCGATGGAGTTCCGGCACGGCCCTGCATATCGCTTTCTGCACACAGTCCGGAGTGCCGAACGGGTTTGTATTGGCGGAATAGTCAAGCAGGACATTGCCGGTATAAATATCCCCGCCATGGGGATTTTTTGTATCATACAGCATTATTTCACCATAAGCAGCAGCAGTTTTATTCCCCCCAGCACAAACAGCGCCAGAAAAACGGTGCCGTACAGCAGTCTGCAGGCACGGGGAATATCTTCGTATTCTATTTCACGCAGGGCATCCCCTATATAGGGCTTTTTATGCAATACTCCATGGTACCAGGCATCTCCCGCCAGACGCAGTCCCAAAAGACCGGCGCAGACGGATTCCGTTTGAGCAGAGTTGGGGCTTGCATGCTTTCGGCGATCCCGCCGCCATATTTTCCACCCGTTCTTCACATTCAATCCCTGCAGCCAGCCTGCCGCCAGCATCAGCAAGGCCGAAAGCCGGGCAGGTATATAGTTGCATATGTCATCCATTTTTGCCGGTATCAGGCCGATATTTTTATAAGGTGCCTCCACATAGCCCAGCATGGAATCCATGGTGTTCACTGCCTTATAAAAAAAGCCCAGAGGGGCGCCGCCCAATACCAGAAAAAACATGGGGGCCACGCTTCCGTCCGAGGTGTTTTCCGCTACGGTCTCCACCGCCGCCCGAGTCACCGCCTTATCATCCAGAGCTGCCGTGTCTCTTCCGACGATCATGGATACCGCCCGGCGGTACTCTTTCGGATCCCCGGCCTTTAAGGCTGTATACACCTTCATGCTCTCATTCTTCAGCGATTTCGTTGCCAGAATCTGCCAGCACATGATGCTTTCCATGCCTACGCCCAGCCACGGGTGAATCTGATACCCCGCATACAGCAGCAGCCCCGGAACAGCCGTGGAAAGCAACGTTACCGCCAGCCAGAGAACACCTCCCGCCACGTTTTCTCCCCGAACGGTTTCAGGAAAAACGCGCCGCACCAGTTTTTCCATACCCGAGATCAGTTTTCCGATCAAAATCACCGGATGGGGGATCCCATGGGGATCCCCCAGAATAAGGTCCATTATAAAACCGATTCCCAATGCTGTCAGGCTGTACATTCCGGCGTTCCTCCCTGCATGGTAAAAATGTATATCGGGTTCTGTCCGCTCATCAGAGTGTACGGGCCGGCTTTCCGCCCCCGCGCCGCCGTTATGGAAACCGTTTCCACTTTACGAAAGGAAAAAAGCCTGCTGCATTGGATAAGCTCCCCTACAGATTCCAGAGATACTGCCGTAGCCACAATGCGCACATCCGGATTCTTCTCCAGCAGCAGCGCCAGAATCTCTTTCATGTTTCCCGAGCTGCCGCCAATAAAAGCATGCGTGGGCGCCGGAAGATCCCTGCAGTCCTCAGGGGCGGTACCGGAAACGATCGTCACGTTATCCACATGAAAATTCCGGCAGTTCGCTCTCAAAATATCTACCGCTTCTTTTTTCCGCTCGATGGCATATACCCGGCCACGCCAGGCGTTCCAAGCCATTTCCACCGTCACGCTGCCTGTTCCGGCCCCTATGTCCCAAGCCAGCGACTCTTCTTTCAGGGCCATTTTTGACAGACAGATCGCACGCACCTCACTTTTTGTCATGGGCACCGCTTCCGTCCGCAGAAAAGCTTCGTCCGGCAGCCCCTGAACGGCGGAAGGATTTCCGCCAGGATACTCCATCACCGCCGCACAAAGGCTGTCAAAATTCCGGGTCTGCAGCTCCTCCGCAGTACCAATGAATATTTTTTCATCCGGATAACTGAGTCTCTGCCCCGCCCACACCTGAACACTTCCCATTCCTGCCTCTGCAAGCGTACGGCAAAGTTTCCCCATGCCATTTTCCCCGCCTGCCAGCACGAATACTCGTTTTCCCTTCGCCAGCGGCAGCTGAATGGCGTTTTCACGGCCATGGAGGCTGACCGGCAGCACATTCTCATAAGACATTCCCAGCCGGGCGCAAAGATAGGCCAGCGAGCTTACCCCCGGCAATACCGTCACCCGGCAATCCGAAAGCAGCGGCAAAAGTTTTTTGCTTCCGCTGAAAAAGCCTGCGTCTCCCGACAGAGCCACGGCAAACCTTCTGAATTCCTTGTGCTGCTGGATATAGTCCCGTATCTCTTCGGGTGCAATGGCTGCGTGAACGGCCTGTCCCGGTTCTGCTGCTGTCTCCAGCATCCGTCCGGCTCCCAGGATGCAGTCTGCCTGTGACAGTGCTTCCCTTGCTTCCCCTGTAAGTGCCTGGCGGCTTCCCGGGCCAATGCCCACCAGTGTGACCTGCGGTATCTGTCTGAAAGAAAAGCGCCGGCAAAGCAGTTCCATTGTAGCCGCCATGTCTGTACCTTCCCGCTGCGGCGGCCGGCCGATGATCACCGGAACCACGCCTGCAGCCTCTGCGGCGGCTATCTTTTCCCCAAAGCCGCCTGCATTGCTGGAAGCTTTGGTCACCAGGTAGCTGGCGCCTACGCTTTTGAGCATGGCCACATTCATATCCACAGTAAACGGTCCCTGCATGGCGATAATATGCCCGGGCTTCAGCCCCGCCTCCCGGCAAAGACGCAGGGATTCCTCCATAGGCAGCACCCTGGCATATACCCGCTGTGCAAATTCATGTATCGAAGAGAATTCCTGTAGTTCTTTGCTGCCGGTAGTGAGCAGGATATTGCCTTCCACCTTATCCAAATATGCTGCTGCCTGTACTGCAGACTCCACAAATATACCGTTTTCAGGTACATCCGTATCGGTGCGGAGCAACCGGTGATATGCCGTTCCCGCAGCATTGCAGGCTGCGGCAATGTTTTCCGTTACTGCACTGGCATAAGGATGGGTAGCGTCTATGACCAGATCAAATCTTTCCCTGCAAAACAGGGCTTTCATTTCGGCTTCCGTAAGCCGCTGTGCAGAAATATGCAGATTACCTGCCTTGGGAAGCAGCATTTCTCCATACTCCGTTGCCACACAGGCCGTCACTTCCACCTGCTGAAAAGAGAGAAACTCCACGATCTCCCTGCCTTCGGTCGTGCCGGCAAATACACAGATTTTATACATCCCGATACCCTCTGGGCGTAATCATTTTTTCACCGATCATCCGGGTCATGGCATTGCCTATGAACACGGTGCTGAACATATCCGTCTCTGCATCCCGCAGTTCTTTCAGGGTCAAAAAGGAGCACGCCTCTCCTTCCCTGCCAATAGAATGTGCAATGCCGCAGGGACGGTCCCCCGGTATATAGCGCATCAGGATATCGCAGGCACGCTTCAGATTTTCCGGACGGCCCTTACTCATCGGATTATACAGCACGATGCTCATGTCTCCCCGCGCCGCACACTCCAGACGTTTTTCGATCTTTTCCCAGGGGGTCAGCCGGTCGCTGAGGCTGATCACCGAAAAATCATGGGTCAGGGGGGCTCCCAGCAGTGCGCCGCCGCTGCATGCGGCAGTAAGCCCCGGGATCACTTCTATCTCCGGTTCACGGCTCTCCCCTCGCAGTTCATACAGCAGTGCGGCCATGCCGTATACACCGCTGTCTCCGGAGCAGATCATAGCCACCGTCTCTCCGGTGCGAGCTTCTTCCAAAGCCATTTGGCACCGCTGGACCTCTCGCGTCATGGGGGTAGTAATATATTTCTTTTCCGGGTAACGTTCCTTCACCAGATCCACATACACCGTATACCCTACGATCACCTGGCTCTCTTTCAGCGCCCGGTCCGCCCGGATCGTCATATTCTCATAGTTTCCGGGACCTATGCCCACGATCAGCAATTTACCCAAAGCGTACCTCCCAATATTCTGCCGCCAACGCTACGGTAACGCCGCAGCATGCCGTTTTTTTAACGACCAGCTGCGTCCCTTCCATTCGGGCGGCCCGTTCGCATACGTTATCTACACCTGTAACGCTTTTTACAAATTCCGAAGGCGTAAAATCCCCCCGAAGCGCATTCAGTTCCTTCGCCGAATAAAAGTGCACGGGAAGCCCTGCCTCCCGGCAGTATTCCAGCAATCCCGGTTCCTGCGCCTTCAAATCTACGGAAGCCGCGCTGCAAATAGCCCGAGCCTCTATGCGATTCTCTTCCAGAACCGTCTCTACCGCCCGGCGGACAGCCTCTGCCGGAGTCCCCTTCCGGCAGCCTAAGCCCAAATGCAGTATCCGGGGAATTGCCGTTAAAGTTTTTTCAAAGGGCTTCTGCTTTCTGAAGCCGACATATATTCCCACAGTGCCGGTCTCCCCCATAACCAATCCGGAGGGCAACGGCGCAATCACCGGAAAATCAGACTTCAGCGGTACATTTTCCTCCAGAATAGCAGCGGACACTGCTTTTGCTTCCGACAAACCGGATAGACAATATCCGTTTTTCGCCGCCCAGGCATCCACAGAAAATCGTCCATTGATATCCGTAGCGGTAGTGATCACCGGCGTGGCTCCCAACTTCTGGGCAAGCTTTTCCGCCAGGGCATTTGCACCGCCAATATGACCGGATAAAACCGGGATCACAAAATGCCCTAACTCATCCAGCACCAGCACCGCCGGGTCTGTAGCCTTGCTTTTCAAATGCGGAGCGATCTCCCGCACGGCAAGCCCCACGCTGCTTATAAAAATCATGGCATGGACCCGGTTAAAAATGGATCCGTAAAACTCTCTGCCTGGTTTGCGGAGCGGAGAAAACCCGGCCTCTTCGAATCGCTCCATGGTATAGGCTTCCAAGGCATCCGTCTCTTCCAGGCATTCCATCACCCGGCGAGCCGTTTTGCAGCCCTGACGGCTGTAGGCAAACAATGCTGCGTTCATTCCGAAGCCTTTCTGAATTCCGTAGAGAACCCGGGATAATACAGCATGGAACGCAGGTATGTATCTCCCATGCAATCTCCTACAATAATAAGGCTGGTCTTGGTCAGGCCGTTTTCGGTAACGGTTTTATGGAGCGTTCCTACCGTGCAGCGGAATATCTTTTCCTCCGGCCATGTTGCTTTATATACCACCGCGACCGGCGTATCAACGGAATATCCCCCTGTCAGCAGCTCCTTTTGGAGCTTTTCCGTCAACCCGGTGCTTAAAAACAACACCATGGTGGCCTTGTGTGCCGCCAGCGCCGCAACAGACTGCCCCTCCGGCACGGGGGTTCTTCCCGGCGCACGGGTGATGATCACCGTCTGGCTTACATCCGGCAGCGTATACTCCGTTTTCAAAGAAGCGGCCGCACCGCAGAAAGAGCTGACCCCGGGGCACACATCATACCGGATCCCCAGTGCATCCAGCCTGTCAAACTGCTCCCGGACAGCCCCGTAGATGCTGGAATCCCCGGTATGGAGCCGAACGGTGGTCTTTCCCGCCGCTTCCATCTCCTGCATAACGTCTATGACCTGCTCCAGCGTCATTTGCGCGCTGTTATAGATCTTGCAGTCTTCCCGGCAGTATTGCAGCAGCTCCGGATTCACCAGGCTTCCCGCATAGATCACTGCATCACAGGAAGAAAGCAGCTGTGCACCCCGCACAGTGATAAGATCTGCTGCGCCGCTTCCCGCGCCTACAAAGTGCACCATGGTCTATTCCTCCGCAATCTTTTTTAAAAGTGCATCTGCATTAGGGCTTTTCCCCAGAATCCCGTATTCTTTAGAAAAAATCAACAAGCCTGTTTCCACAGGTGCTGCCCGGTGTTCCAGATGAGATCGTACCTTTTCCGTGACCCTTGCCAAAGTCTCTGCGTCTGTTTTTTCCTCCTGCAGGAGCCGAACTGCATCATCACAGGTGACGCACTCCAGTATTTCACGTACCGCTTGCGCCGATGTCCCCGCAGCGGCAGCATAAGCCCCCAGGATCTCCATGCGGCAGTCTCCATATCGGGAATGTGTATTCAACATCCCCCCCGCAATTTTAACAAGCTTTCCGATATGTCCTACCAGCAAAACGCCTCGAAACCCCAGTTCCCGGCAAATATCCAATCCATCGCCTATAAAATTAGATACCTGCACAGCGATGTTCATGTTTAAGCCCAACTCCCGGGTAATAAAATCAGACCCGTAATTGCCCGGTGTCAGCAGCGCATATTCTTTTCCGGAGACCCTGCGCTGCCGCAATTCCACCCGGATGGTTTCCACCAGCGCCTTTTCGCTCATAGGTTCCACAATGCCGGTAGTCCCCAGTATGGAGATCCCGCCAAGGATCCCCAATCTTGGGTTAAAGGTCTTTTTTGCCAGCGCTTCCCCTTCCGGCGCAGATATTATTATGGAAAGCCCTCCGGAATAATCCATCAGGCGCATAACCTCTTCCACATTTTCCCGGATCATGTTTCTGGGTACGGAATTGATGGCTGCATTTCCGACCGGCTGATCCAGGCCTCTTTTTGTGACTCTTCCAATACCGGTACCGCCGTCTATTTCCACACCGGGCGTATCCTTTCGGGCAACGGTTGCAAAAATCAGCGTTCCTTTGGTGACATCCGGATCATCTCCAGCGTCTTTTTCGATAGCGCAGGAAACCGCATTTTTCGTCATGGTTATTTCCCGGACGGCCAATGTCAGCCGGATCCCCTTTGGAGTATCCAGCGTAATGGTTTCTTTCCGCTTCCCAGTAAGCAGCATCCATGCGCCGGCCTTTGCGGCAGCGGCGGCGCAGGAACCGGTAGTATATCCCAAACGGAGCCGCTTTCCGTCCTTTTCCATGTAAAGTTCCATCAGCGCATGATCTGATAAAGCAAAGCGTTGCAGACAGCCGCTGCCACGTTGCTGCCGCCCTTTCTTCCGCGGGCAATGATATGGGGCACTGCCGAATCCAAGAACAGCTCTTTGCTTTCCACCACGTTTACAAATCCAACGGGCACCCCTATGACCAGGGCCGGTTCCAGCTTTCCGGCGATGATCAGATCATGCAGGGCAATCAGGGCCGTAGGTGCATTGCCTATGGCAAAAATGCACGGCTCCGGCAGTCTGGCCGCCCGTTCCATGGATACAATGGCCCGGGTGATCTTTCTTTCCTTGGCTTCCGCCGCCACGTCCTCGTCTGACATAAAGCAATGGACCTCGCCGCCAAGCTTGCCTAAGACGGTCTTATTGATCCCTGCTTTGCCCATTTGCGTATCTGTTACTATGTGGCAGCCGTTTTGCAGCGCTGCGATCCCCTTTTGTACCGCATGCGGCGAAAAAACAAGATTTTTCACATAATCAAAATCCGCCGTAGTATGGATCACCCGCTTTATCACCGGTTCATTTTCCGGATCCAGTCTGGTGTCTCCCAACAGTTCCGTAATGATGGCAAAGCTGCGTTTCTCAATATCCATAGGCTGTATGGCTTCAAGCATGGCTGTGTTTCTCCTTCAGACAAGTATCATAAAAGCGTTTTAGTATTTCCGGATTGGCGTAAACATGGAAATGGGGATACCCGGCATACAGCTTATCGTCGGATACCGCACAGTCCCAGGTCTTTCCTGTAGATTTCCGGGCAACGAAGGCATCCCCGGGTTGGGTGGAATCCCAGTAATGAAACTCATGAGCCGGGATCTCCTCCCCAGCCCGGCAAAGGAGGGTATCCTTTTTTGCATGCAGGGTTACGTATCCAAATCGGGTAAGCTTTCCGTTGTTAAAACAGTTTCCGTGCAAATACCCTACCATAGGGAAGCTCTCAATAGCTTCCGTCAGATACATGAACCCGCCGCATTCCGCCATGCAGGGAAGGCCATTTTCCAATGCCTCCCGCACGGCGCTGCGCATGGATACATTTTGGCTGAGCGCTTCTGCATGCAGCTCCGGATATCCGCCTCCCAGATAGAGTCCCTGAATATCCTTCGGCAATTCCTTATCCAGAAGAGGGCTGAACTCTACGATCTCCCCTCCCATTTCCCGAAAAGCTTCCAGATTGTCTTCATAATAAAAGCAGAAGGCCTTATCTCTGGCCACCGCCAGCCGTATTTTTTCCTTCCGGGGAAGTATGACCGGTGTATATTCCAAATCTGGCGCTTCCCTGCTCAGCGACAAAAGCCCATCCACATCTATGCTTTTTTCTACCTGCTGTGCCAGAAGCTGCATCTTTTCTTTCAGGTTTTTAACTTCTTCCGCCGTTACCAGCCCCAGATGACGGCTTTCCATGCTGCAATCCTTCATGACCGGCAGATAGCCCAGGCAACGGACATGCAGCTGCGCCTCTATAGTTGGGGATAGGACCGCATAAGTCATAGCCGTGCACTGATTTAATATAACGCCCCGTATGTTGGAACCCGGATAAAAATTCTGAAACCCGTGAATCATTGCCAGCACTGACAAGGCTGCCCCTTTGGCGTTCACCACCAGCACTACAGGGGTTTTCGTCACTTTGGCTACCTCATAAGAACTGGCTCTGCTGGTGGTCAAACCCAAACCGTCATAATACCCCATGCCCCCTTCGATCAGGCTCACGTCCCGGTCTGCGGCATTTTTTGCCAGCAGAAAGCGCAATGTGTTTTCTGAAAAAAAGTACAGATCCAGATTGGAACTTTTGGCTCCGATGATCCGGCTGTGAAACATGGGATCGATATAGTCCGGCCCGCACTTAAAAGCGCCTACCCGCAAGCCCCGGTTTACCAGAGCCTGCAAAATACCGCATGTAACGGTTGTTTTTCCGCAGCCGCTGCTCACCCCCGCCAATAGAACCCGGTTCACTGAATTCCTCCTGAAAAAATGCGGCGATCCCGAAAGATCGCCGCAGCCGTTTTTCCGCAAGCATTCCCCGCCTTCATGTCCGGAGGCAAAGAAACATTTCATTTAAGCAGGTCTCCTGACTTATGCATCTTCGGTACCTGCGCGCCTTCTCAAAAAACTTCAATGACCGGCTTTCACCATGCACAGGCCCTCCGCACTTACAGTGGCGGTTCCGTTCCGGATTTTCACCGGATTCACTATTCTCCTTCCGGCCCCTTTCGGATTCCGGCGGCACTTAAATGCGCTTTTAGAATACGATGATTTTTCCAGTTTGTCAAGGCAGGGCCTATAACGCCCCATAGTCTTCGGCACCAAGTATTTGCTTTTCTTCAGCCAAATTATTTAGCCTTACCCTAATGGTCTATTTCTACGCTTGTTGCAGCTGTTATCCAAGCCGTTTCAATTACATACAGGCATATATAATGTGCCAATCATGCAGCCGCAAATTCCGAAGACACAGCCTTGAATTCCTATTATACCTCTGGTACCGAAACAGATCATAAACCGTTTTCGTTGCGAAATTGTCTGCATCATTTATGCATGTAAAAGCTGTAGAATCGCTCTGCCGCCAATACACGATCCTCCTTATGAAAGAGATGAAACAATGCATATTCTGCGCACTCAAAGCTTTGATACGGCGGCAGCTCCCGCTCCATGCATCCTCTCTTCCAAATTCGGTGCGTCACTTTTTCCAATATGCACGGTTCTTCCACCCAGATTTTCATAAATACGATAAGAAATGGACAGCACGGTGCGTCCCCGGGAAGCGCGGCGCAATGCAGCAAGCACTCTGGCTTCGGTTTCGGCGTCCAAATTGGCGGTGATCTCATCCAGAAGCAGCACCGCAGGATTGGCGGCCGCAGCGCGGGCAATAGACAACAGCTGCCACTCCCCCTGTGAAAACATTCCGTCTGTACATACAGTGGCATACCCTTCCGGAAGAGAGCGGATCACTTCATCCATCCCGGCAAGCTTTGCTGCAATTTGTGCCATTTCTTCCGTAACCCCCGGGTCGGAAAGCGTGATCTGCTCCAGCACCGTTCCCGGCACACGGGAAAAATGCTACTCCACGCAGCCGATGCACGAACGCCGTTCGCGGTCGGTAATATCGGCAACATCCACGCCGCCAATGGTGATCGTGCCGGATTCCGGTTTATACAGTCCGAGCAGCAAACGGAACACCGTGCTTTTACCGGCTCCGGTCCTGCCCGCAAGGGTGACCTGTTCTCCCTCTTTAACCGTCATGGAAAAATCACGCAGCACCGGCTTTTCGCCGTATCCAAAAGTCACATGGGAAAACACAACATCTCCCCGTGCAGCACTTTCTCTCTCCTTCGGGATCTCCCGCTCCGGCTGAGAAAGAAAGGCATCGATCCGTTTGACACCTGCCATTGCAGACTGAATGGTCTGTATTTCCATGCCCAGGCTCTCGATCGGAGAAAAAATTCGGGATATATAGTCGATAACAGCGACTGAAGTACCCACCGACATTCCGAACAGCGCAAGGATTTCCGCTTTGCCGAAGGCGGAAAGAAGCATCACAACGCCAACCACTGCGGCATTCAGCACAAATACCATTGGCGAGTAAATGGCATCATAAAAATTGGTGCGTTCAACAGCGGCATAGCTCTCTTCAATTCGTTTATCATAGCGGTGCTCCATATACGCTTCCATTCCAAGCGCATGGATGGTGCGGATGTTGTGCAGCGTTTCCGGCACTTGCCCGGATACGGCTGCAACGGCGCGGCGGTTATCGAGCTGCGCTAAAAGGGTCTTCTTCTGCACATAACGGGTAAAGACGGCAAAAAACGGCAGGACAGCTATCAAAATCAGGGCCAGACCCGTGTTTTTTACTGCGATAACCGCTAAAATCGAAATAATACGGCAAGCGTCCGCCACCATACTGATGATGCCGGAGGTAAAAAGCGCCTCTACGGTATCTACATCTCCTGAAAAGCGTGCGGCAACTTCACCTGGATTTTGGGCAGCAAGCGTGTTTGCAGGCAAAAGAGTAAGCTTCTGTGACATTTCAGCGCGCAGGGCATGCGTCATTTTCTGGCCGAAGATCACAAGCAGTGTTTCCTGCGCCGAAGAGAAAACGCCTTCCAGTACAAGGCTCCCGAAATAGAGCAGCACGGCGGTAAATGTCAGCGCTACTCCTCCGGTAAGACTGTCGATCATACGGGCCAGCAGCAGCGGCGGAAGCAGCGATGCCGCCACCGAGCCTTCCATGCAAAGGAGCGTTCCTGCTGTGAGCAGGCGATATGACCGTGCAGCTGTTTTCAGTGCATAAAACACGCCTTCTTTATTTTGTTTCTTCATGCCCTTCCCCTCCTGTCTGGCTTTCATAAAGCCGGCGATAAGCCGGAACAGATATCATCAGCGCTGCATGCGTGCCTGCAACCGTTTTCCCGTCTTCCATAAAGATCACCTTCTGCATTTGCGGAAAATGGTACAATCTATGGGAAATCAGGAATATGACTTTGTCTTTTGCGTACTCCCGAAGATTGGCAAATACCGCATCTTCCGTATTTCGATCCAGTGCAGAAAACGGATCGTCCAAAATCATCACCGGACGCGGATGCGCCAGCGTTCTGGCCAGTGCCAACCGTTGGGCCTGACCGCCGGAAAGGCGTATACCGCTCGTACCGATTACGGTTTCAACCCCATTTTCCATGGACAGCACTTCTTCTTTCAGCGCCGTGGCAGCCAAATACGGGAGCGCATCCTGCTTGCTGCCGCATAGCACATTGTTCTGCACCGTATCGGCACTAAGCTCGGGATCATGCCCCAAATACCCCACCGTCCCCGCAACTTCCCGCGGAGAAAGCGAAGCCAATTCCCTCTTCCCAAAACAGATCGAGCCGCCGTATGGTTCTTCGCAGAGAAAAACCCGCCCGAATGTGGATTTTCCGCAGGCAACGGGGCCCGTAACGCCAATGATGTCGCCGGGATGCGCCGTCAGCGAAAGCCCGGAAAAAACCGGTTCTTCTCCGTATGCAAAGGAAAGATTCTCAATCGTTACATCAGCGGGCTGCGGTATTCTAAGAGTTTCAAGCGGTTCCGGGGACCGCATCAGCGGTTTGATCCTTTTCCACGAAACCTCTGCCTTCTGTACAGAATTAAACAGCTTTGCAACCTTGGAGGAACGAACCGTCAGCTTTGTAAAACAGGAAATAAAGGTGGTGAATGCTGCAATATCCCAAGCCGCCCATCCGGTTCCGAGCACATTTTTTGCGCCGAACCACAGAATGAATAACACACCGGCACCGGATGCCGCCAGATACAGGGGAGGGAGCGCCGATTGCCAGACATTGCTTCGCACGGCACATTTTTCATACTCTGTTAGAGTTTCTTCATAGCGCTCTGCTCTGGCGCCCTCGCAGCCGTATATGCGGTAGGTAACGGCATTTCCCGCGCGGTCAAGGGTAGCGCCGCTCAACGCTTCCGCAGCTTTTTTATACGCTGCACCCGCACGCTGTACTGGTCTTTTCATTCGTGCTGCGCAGAAGTATGAAATCGGGGTAAAAAGCAGACTGAGCAGTGCCAGCCGCCAATCGTATACAAAAAGCATCACAACATAGCCTACCAGCACCACGCCGGTATCGAAAACCTCGGTGGTAAATTTCCGCATTCCCTCTACACAGTCATCCACGTCGGAAATGGTTTTTGTCATCAGTTCACCGACGCCCTGTTTTTCCAGTGAAGACCGGTTTGCACGCACCAAATTGGCATATAGGATCCCCTTCATTCGGCGGTTGATGTTATTGGCAAAGCGCCTTACATAAAAGCGTTTGACAAACCGTGCTGCCTGTACGATCAGGGTATACCAAGGACAAAGGGAAAATCAAAAATGACAGAAAACAGAACAATCGAAAATCTTTACACATATCTAAGAAAATCAACGGAGGACGAGATCATAGTCCGCACGAGCAGGGTCAAGGGCGGCTGGCACGATAACGAGTTTGACGCAAACGCAGCAGGCTTCGATATCTGCCGCTTCACCAATCCGGTTTTTGAAGCACAGCGCACCTTTTCAGAATGCTACCGCCTAACGCGCAGAGAGGGAGGACGCAAAAAATGAGATACTCCGAAATGACAAGCACAGCGCGCCTGGCCTTCATCCAAGAAATCTGCGAAACGGATGCCGCCCACGCGGCCGACGCGCTCGAATACATACGGCGCTTCATGGACGACGAGCTGACCACAAGCGAGATAGAAGAGCTGATATATTGAAAGAAAGAAAGAAGCCCGGAGGAAAACTTCGGGCTTTTACCTTATTGTCGATTCTTTACAATATAATGCTGTTATGTTCTGTTTTTATGTTCCAGGGCATGTATCAACTTGACAACCATCTCGTGGTACGGAACGGGAATGCCATACTTGCTTGCCGCTTCTATGACCGCACCGCTGATCGTATCGACTTCGCTGCGCGCGCCGTTTTTGACATCCGCATAGATCGAGGTGTACCCATTTGGCGCATTCCTGCAAACGGTATCCACTGTCTCGATCACCTTTTGCGCATCGAATCCGCCGCCGCAATCGGCGTTGGCAACAGCCGTCGCCTCCTTGGCAAGTTCCTCCATCAGACGTCGCGCAGACGGATCGCTATGAATGAACCCGAGCGGGACTTGGAGCACTGCCGTCAAAGAGCTTGCAGCAGTGTTGGTGAAAAGCTTTGTCCATATCTGGCGCTTAATATCGGCGCTGGTCTCGCACTCCAAGCCACAGGCATTGAAATTTTCCGCAAGCGGTTCGAGAAGTCCGCTGCTACCGCCCAGCAGTCCTACCATCGTTTTGCCGCTCCCGCCATGATTGATGTGTCCGTTATCGATGAGCGAGCTGTTGTGCTGGGTGCTGCCGATGATCACATGATCACTGTCTGCAAATTGCAGCAGTTTTTCATCGTGCCCTGCACCGTTCTGCAGGGTCATCAGGTAGGTGTTCGGACCGATCAGGCTTTGATTTGATGAAAGCGCTGCGATCGTGTACATCGACTTGACAAAGACGAGAATGAGATCCATTTCGGGCAGGTCGTCGCAATCGGTCACCGTTTTGGGATAAAACACATTCTCGCTTCCGTCCTTTTCGCGAATGACCACGCCGTCTTTTTGAATCTTTTCGATTCGCGCATGGTCGACGTCCAACAGCGTCACATCATTCTGTTTGCTCAAATAACCGCCGAACAGCATGCCCATCGCGCCGGCGCCCAATACTGTAATTTTCATTTTCTATGCCTCAAACCTTATTGATCTGTTTCCTGTTTGTGCGGCCGGTTTTCGGATTCCCGCTTTGCGACGGTCACATTCCAAACGATGCCCGCAATGATGAGCAGCGAGCCAATATAAAAGCCGATGGAATCTACCCGCTTTAAGACGGAATCCAAAATAGCAGCTGTCACGACCTGACCCGCACAGATGAGCACGGAGTGATAAAACGCGGGAATTTTTGCCGCCACGAGTGTAAACAGCAGACAGGTGAAAACCGACGGTACGACGCCGATGACCACCCAGTTGTCCTGCCACCTTGTCAGCGGTTCGGGAATCGGAAATGCACTCTTGGTCGCAAGATACGCAAAGAACACAAAGATCATGCCCGTAAAGAAGCTGAACGTCATTGCAGAATAGAATCCCGACTTTTCCACAAGCCTTGCGTTGAGCACGCGATTGAGCGTGTTGGCTACACCCGCGAGGATGCAGCAAAGAATACCGAACAACATACGCGTCCCCCTAGAACAACAGCACCAGGAAAGTGCCGACAAACATCATGAAAAAACCGACCAAGCGTTTTGCGGAAAACTTCTGCTTTTTCCCTCCGAATAAGCCGAAACAATCGGAGATGAGCGAAGTGACGCTGCTGCTGAACAGCATGATCGCGAACACGCTCGTTACCGTAAATCCCTGCCGATAAGCAAGCAGTGTAAAGCATGAGCACAAAACCGCGCAGATGCCGCCCGAATAATAGAACAACGGGAATCCGCGATGCAGTTGGAACTTTGTCCGCGTGATCAGCAAGCATGCAAGCAATGCCGTGAAGCCGATGATGTTGATATACAGGATGATCTCGAGCGGTCCGTAATGCGCGTTCAGCGCGCCCGTGACGGCAAGATTGAATGAGGCGATCGCGCCCGTCAATGCCGCCAAGATATAAAAGAACATAATTGCCTCCTCGTTACAGGAACAGCTCGTTTTCCCGATCGGGATCACACATGGGTCTTAACCGCTCCGTCAGCGTTGCGACCGTATTCGGGTCGATCATACGAGCACCTATCGGGCAAAAACGTACGCAGCGCATACAGAATGCGCACGCCTCTTTATTGACCACACAGGGTTGATCAACCGCGATCGCCTGTGTGGGACAATTCTCCGCGCAGATGCCGCAGTGCGTACAGGCATCCGTTGCATATGGTACGATTGCCCCATTCCAAACCTTATAAGGTCGGTTTCCGGGAAGCTCAAGCAAAGCGGGCAATGCACCACGCTTCCACTTGTCTGCGATCTTTTCCGCAAATTGCTCCATCATGTCTTCATCCCACACATCGGGACGCTTGCTTGCAAGCGTCGGCAGCATGGAATGTCGGCTGACCGCCGAAACTGCGGCGAATACATCAAAGTTCGCCTCTCGAGCAGCATCCTGCATTTCCACAAGCGTATCCTCATAGGCGCGGCTTCCGTATACGCAGACGATGACCGTCTTTGCGCCATGACCGTTCAACCTGCTGAGCCGCTCGATCGCCACAGCGGGTGCTCTTCCGCCGAACGATGGCATTGCGATCATCACAAGATCATCCGCCTGTATTTCGGGGCTCAGCTCGGGCGCAGGCTCGGCAAGGTCGATCAAGCTTGCCTCGACCACCTCGCATTTCAAACGCAATCCTTCCGAAAGCAAGGAAGCAATCTTCTGCGTTCCTCCCGTTGGGCTGAAAACGATCGATACGATCTGCATAAATCTCCTCCGTCCTGTCTACGGCCATTCGTGCTTTTCTAATGAGAAAGCCACCTGCTTCCACCTTCTCCATCCAGAGGAATGCGCGGAAACAGATGGCTTACCCTTATTTTGAGTTAGATCTTGTTGCCCTGCACGACGTTCATGAAGAAGTTCTTCTTCGCGGCACAGGTCTGGATCTGCGGCGGTGCATCAAAGTCCTTTTCGATATCGGGCCACTTGTCATCCTCGAGACCGAACAGCTGGACTGCGGAGTGGAACTCGCGACCCTTCTCGTTGCTCTTGTTGAAGTAGACGTTGCTCTTGTCACGGTAGATGTGATGACCGTAGTCGAGCATGCCCTCGAGTGCGGCATACATGAGGTAATGGATACCGACGAGGTTGTAGCCGAGCTTTGCAATCTCATCGACGTCCACATCCGGCTTTCCATCGACAGCGCCGAGGTCGGGATAGCACTTCCAGCCCTTGACCTCACGGCCGATGCGCTCGACAACGCTGCGGCGGACTTCTTCATCGACGATGCCGTTGATGTTCAGTGCCAGCGTCATGTCTGCGCCCGCATCATGGTAGGCGTTGCAGCGTCTGATGATCTCATCCACATCGCTGATGGGGGCATCGCAGCGGGCAATGACGACACAATCGGTGCCCTTCATGGCCGCCTTTGCCGCGCGGAACTTTGCGCAGGCAAGGTCGATGGGGAGCAGACCGCCATTGTTGAGGTCCTTATCGAGAATGAGCAGACCCTGTGCGCCGGCTTCGACATTGCGTTTGCAGAAGTCGTAGGTGCGGATCGGCGAACCGCCGCAGTCATCTGCATCGACGATCAGCGGCAGCGGCGTCACGCGGGAGATGTAGTAGGATGCCTTCACGAAGTCGTCCGTGGTCAACAGACCGAGGTCGGGGTTGCCCATGACGGAACAGGCAAGCTCTGCGCTGCTGATCATGACGACTTCAAAGCCGCACATCTCAACAGCCTTTGCCGAAACGCAGTCATAGATCTCGGGGCAAATCGTGATTGGGTTCTTTTCCAGAAGTTCTCTGAGTCTCATAATACTTTCCTTTCTTTTACACCTTGTGTGTGTAATTCGTAGAGGTTAATTCCGTCAGGATGCTACCAAGTTCGGATAGAACGTGATGATCTGCGGGAAGAACACGAGGATGATGACCAGCAACAGGATGCACAGGATAAACGGAATGCTCTCCTTGGCGGTCTGGAGCGGGTCACACTCGGCAATCTGCGAGGTTAGGTACAGCAGAGATCCGACAGGCGGTGTGTTCAGACCCATGCCGTTGACGATCGCCGCGAGGACGGCAAAGTGATAAAGGTCAACGCCAACGCCCTTGAGCGAGATCGCCATGACGGGCAGGAAGATGACGGTGATAACGTTGCTGTCCAGCACCATGCCGAGCACGAAGATGATGGCAAGCGCGATCAGCACGAGCACCGCGGGCGGCAGACCGAGACCCGCAACAAAGGTTGCAAGCTCTGTCGAGAAGTTCATCGTGCCGATGATCCAAACGAACACCGTTGCCGCTGCGAGCATCGCGAGCGTCGAAGCGACCTGACGCGCCGTGGTCATGATCGCAGAGATGAAGCCTTTGAAGTCCATCTCCTTATAGACAACGACCGAGAGGAAAAGCGCGACCGCGCAGGATGCGGCGGCGATCTCGGTAACAGTGCCGATGCCGACCGTCAGGCAGATGATGATGCCAACGGGGAGCAGCAGTGCCCAGATGCACTCCTTGAGCTCTTTCCAGATGACCTTCCAACCGGCAAAGGGCGAGCAGGGATAGTTGCGCTTTTTGCTGATATAGATCGAGTAGCCGAGTTCAAACAGACCCATCAGGATGCCGGGGATGAGACCCGCAAGGAACAGTCTGCGGACCGACAGCTCCAGCATGGAGGCGATGATGACGAACACGGCAGAGGGCGGGATGATCGGTCCGATGATCGAGCTCATCTGCGTGATCGCCGCAGCGTAGGGCGCAGGATAGCCCTGCTTTTTCATCATCGGGATCATGAGGTTGCCGACCGAAGCGGTATCGCCGATTGCAGTGCCGGAAACACCCGCAAACACGATGGAGATGATGACGTTGATGTGGCTGAGGCTGCCTTTCATGTGGCCGATGCAGGCATTTGCAAAGCGCACCATGCGGTCACCCAAACCGCCGTAGTTGAAGATCGCGCCGAGCAGGAAGTAGAACACGACCGCTGCGTAGACCTGATTGTTCAAACCGTGCACGAACGTCTGAGCAAAGACGAACGCAGGCATTGCGCCAGGGAAGATGATGGCATATGCCGCCGCTGCCGCAAAGCAGGAGAAGAAGAACGGGATGCGCAGGAACATTGCCACAAACAGGACGCCGAAGAGGACGGCAAGTTTTGAAAGCAGTAAGGGTGTCATGCCTTCTTCCCTCCTTTCTCGAGAAGCGTTTCCACAAGATTGATCAGGCAGCCGACGCTCAGCAGACCGCCGCCGACCATGATCGGTACATATCGGAAGGATTCTTCAAAGCCGAGAACGCTTTGCACAAATCCCGAATTGACAACATAAGCAAGTTTGGAAATATGGATCATCAGGATGCCTGCCGCAATGCCGAGAAGATCCAAAAACAGGTTGAGAATGAAGAATCCTTTCCCCTTCAAAAGCCCATCGATGATGTTCATCGTGAGGTGTTCCCGGTACATCCAGCAAACACCGATGTTGAGGCTCATCATCCAGAGCATACCGAGCACCGTGACGTCCTCCGTGTAGGCGAAGGCGGCGTTGGTGAAATAGCGGATCACCATGTTGTAGACATTCAGCGCAACGAGAGAAATGCAGATCAATGCACCGATGCCGACCAGTACCGTGGTATAAACCTTTTTAATACCCTTGACTGTATTGAGCATTCGTTTCTCCTTTCGGTTGTGCATTGCCCGAAAACGGGCAATGCACACCACTTAACAAAACGGAAGAAATAGCCTTATTTGTTGTAGAGGTTCTGCACTTCGGTGTACAGACCTGCGGGGAAGTACTTACCGTCGAGCTCATCGAGAACGATCTGGGTGAAGAACTCCTTCCACTCGTCAAAATCGATCTCAACGAAGGTTGCACCTGCGTCGATTGCGGTCTGCTTTGCGCTCTCGTACTTGCCGAGCCACTTCGCGGTCGCCTTTTCACAGGTAGCTGCGAGCGCTTCGTTCCACCATGCCTGCTGCTGCTCGGTGAGCTTGTTCCAGGTGATGTCGGACATGTAGGCGAGGAAGCACTGCTGCATGTAGTTGGTCTCCATGTAGTACGGCGTTACCTCATAGAGGGCAAAGGATGCGCTTGCAACAACGTCGTTCTCCTGTGCATCAACGATGCCGGTCTCGAGGTGGGAATACATATCGGACGGAGCAACGAGCGTCGGGGATGCGCCTGCGGCTGCCCAAACGGTCAGCTGGGACTGGGAGTCGGGAACACGGATCTTGATGCCCTGAATCTCGGAGGGATGGACGATCGGCTTCTTGGCGGTCAGGATACGCGGGGTCTGGTTGAAGAGCAGGCCGGAGACGAACACGCCGTTTGCCTTGCGGATGGCTTCGTTCATTTCCGCAAAGATATCGGACTCGAGGAACATGTTGAGGTGCTCGTTGTTTTCGAACACGTACGGGGCTGCCGCAACGAAGAAGCCCTGACCGTCCTCGAGGTTGGTGGCTACGTCAAAACCGCTGATGAAGACGTCGAGCGTACCGGCCTTGACCTGCGCAAAATGCTGCACAGTGGAGCCATAAACACCGCCCATGACGAAGTCGATGCCCATCTGACCGCCGCTGACACGTTCGAGCTCTTCGCCCAGCGTCAGACCGGCATAGTAGTAGATGCTGCTCTCAGGGTCGGTGGAGGTCGCAGCGGTGGTGGCGACCGTCAGGATGAGGGGATCAGCTGCGGCTTCGACCTTCTTATCGTCGGAAGCGGCGGGTTTGTCCGCAGCGGGCTTGTCCGAAGGTGCAGCGGTGGGCGCGCAACCAACCAGCAGCATCGCAAGGACCAACAGCATGATCAGAAAATGTTTTTTCATGGGGTTTCTCCTTTCTTATTTTCCCAAATGGGGAACCGTCTTTGTATATGCACGTACGGCAAAACCGTGCCGCCGTTACAATCGGATGATGCTTTTGTGTTTGGTCGTACAATGTTGATTTCGAAGAGTTTTGTGAAGATTCACCAAATTGCTTGTATCCATTATCAACAATTTGCTTGGGTTTGAGAATATAGCGGTACAATTTTAAGCCAATAAAAATTTGTTTAGTAGCGGAAGCGGACAAAAGAAAAGAAAACCGCCCATAGTGAACGACTTTCTTTTTGATTTCCTTTAATCTTCTTCCGATAAATCATCGGGCATACAAACAAAAGAAAAGAAAACCGCCCATAGTGAACGACTTTCTTTTTGATTTCCTTTAATCTTCTTCCGATAAATCATCGGGCATATAATAGGTACATTTTTTGCACTGCACAAGCGCAGCTTCCGAAACCTCCCGATAATGCTGTCCCGACCATTTACAGATGGCGTGTACGACAGGAATGAAAGAGCGTCCTTTCTCCGAGAGTGCATACTCCGTGCGCGGAGGAATCTCCGGAAATACTTCGCGCGTAACCATATCCTTTTCAATGAGAACCTTGAGTGCGGCGGACAATGCTGCATCCGAAATCAGCGGGATCTCATCCCGAATGCTCTTGAAACGGAGTGCACCCTTGTGTCCCAAAAGGCTGATGATGCGAAGGCTCCACTTTCCCGACAGAATGTCCAAACCGTAATCCACGGGACAGCGGATATCCTTTTCGATTTTGTTCTGCCGCATAGTACTTCCATCCTTTGCTCATTACTAAACAAATTTTTATTGGCTTAAAATTGCACCGCTATATTTCCAAATAAAACCATTTCTGACAATAATAAAAGCGAAAACGTACAAATCTTGTGCCTTTCTGTCGACATTATACCAAAGGAGAAAGGAAAAAGCCATACCTATGTACAAAAATCTCAAACAACAGCTTTCTGAGGGTCAAGTGTTTACTCCTTGTATTTGGGGTTGTTTTTCGGCACTTGCCGCCGAAAAAACCGGGTTTCAGGCAGCAATGCTGTCAGGTGCCTCACTCTCGTTGGATATTTGTGGTCTGCCCGATATCGGTCTGATCACTGCGGACGATTTGGTCAAAGGAACGGAGGCATTGACCCGCTACACGGAGATGCCGATCATCGTTGATGCAGACGACGGCTACGGCGAAACGCCGCTGCATGCCTATCGCCTTGCCAAACGCCTGCAGATGGCGGGTGCAAAGGGTATGAGCGTGGACGATACGACGGGTACGCGCGGCTTTGAGCGATTCTTTATGAAGATGCGCAATCTCGAAAAGGATATCCCTCACCCCGTTGTCTCGCGTGAAGCATGGCTCGCTAAGGTGAAAGCCGCGCTCGATGCCACGAAGGGGACGGATTTTCTTGTCATTGCAAGAACAGAAGCAAAGATACAGTACGGTATCGAAGAAGCGATTCTGCGCGCCCGCATGGCTCGTGAGATCGGTGCGGAGATGACAATGATTATCGGCATCTCCACCGAAGAAGATGCGGAGATTGTTGCAAAAGGTGATCCGGGTTGGAAGATGTGGCCGGATGTCATGTCGCGGAACGGTGTCCCCGATGTCAGTCTCGAAAAGCTTGAAGCACTCGGCTTCAATCTTGTAACGATGCATGTGTTTGAAAAGGGCGCGCTCGCCGGCATGGTCGACTTTGGTCTACACACGATACAGGATCGCACCACGGTCTATCATGATACGTTCGTGCCGAAGATCATCCCTCCCGGATTCAACCAGGCGCAGGTGGAGCCCGTCATGCATTGGTTGGACGAAGAGGCGTATTTCAACAAGTGCGCGCAGGACGTGATTGAAAAACATCGCTGACGGAGAGTGCAAAGATGAGCAAGGCTTGGGTACAGGCAGCCATCGATGTGCAAGACATCGATTTGGCGAAACAAATTGCTTTCATGGCGCTCGATGCGGGTGCCGAATGGCTAGAGGTTGGTACGCCGCTGCTTTACCAATATGGGCACGAGGCAATCGGTATGCTGCGCCGCTCGGTCGGTAAAGCGGTAAAACTGGTCGCGGACTATAAATCGCCGTTTGCCATGCTTTGTGCGGAACAAGCAGCCAGACAGGGCGCTGATTTTGTGATGCTCTCCGTCGGTTACAACGATTGGGCACTCGAAAAAAACTTTGCCGATTGCCGTGCTGCGGGCATTGAACCGATCTTTGATTTGGCGGTGCGGCAGGACGATCTCTACCCGACAATCCGAAAACTGGTCGCACGCGGGGGCAAATACATGTTCTCGCGCCATTACTCCACCGACCTCCAAGCAGACGGAACGCTGGTCAAGTCGGATAATATGTCCCTACTGGTACGGGAACCGAAGGATTATTTGCTCGGCATTACGAGCGATGATTTCGATGAGATGTGTGACGCCGTTGCCCTCGGTGCAGATTGGATCACTTTCGGCTACATCCTTCGTAACCCCAACGCTGTTTCTTGCAAGCGGTGGGTGGATGCCGTTCATCAACAAACGCGGAACGCAAATCTCTGATGATGCAATCTGTCAATCCCCAAGTTTCTCTTATAAATCTTGGGCTTTTTAAATCATCCCCGTCTGCATCCGCTCCAGCGCGCGCTGAATCCAGCCAAGGTCGGGGTTGAGGAAGTCGAACACGAACAGACCCACCGTCAGGACAAAGAAAACAAACAAGCCGAGACAAATCCAAGACAACAGATGAATCGTGCGCCGTTTCTCAGCAATCTGCGCATCCCGGTGCGCGATTTCTTTATCTTTCTCGGCGAGCAGTTCGCCCTTGCTTGCAAGCAAAGCATCATAGGAAGCCTTCAACGCGACCACTGGATCGGTCGCAGAAGCGATTCCCGTCATTACATCGAGCGAGCCGCCAACGGTTTTCACCAAATGCGCGATGGTCTGAAAACCGGGGTCTTCGGTCTCTTTTCGGAGGATACGGCTGATTGAGCTTTCGGATATGCCGCTCAATTTTGCAACCTGCCGATTGCTAAGATTTTTCGAGTCAAATAGGGCTTTCAGGTCGTCTGCGATCATATGAAAATACCATCCTTGCAAGTATGTATGTAGGATAATTGTGTATTTGTGTTAATAAATGCTGTGCGGCGGTTCAAAGTTCTTGAAAGCAGAATTCCCCTCGAGGTTTTTCAGGAGCGTTTTGCGCGCTGCCTTGTATTCGTCGCCGATGAAGCCGAGGCGCAGGAGGAAGCAGCGGAATGCGTATTTCTCGTTCTCGACCGGTTTGTCCCGCAAGGTGACCCGTTGCTGCGAGTTTGCCTTTGCGAGCAGGCAGCCGGCGAGCTGCATGAATGCTTGAACCGTTTCTGTATCCGGGGTGTCGTTGAACCAAGGCAGGCTGATTTTCTCATCGTTCACTCGGATATCCAAGCGGGCTGCGTTGAGCGCTTTTTTGATTAGGGTCGCTTTGCCCTCGACCAGTTTGACGAAGTTTTCGATGGCGGTATGAGGGATTTTCCGTCCCGCTGCACCGCGTATGACCATGGTTTTTGTTCCGGCCAAGATCTTATCCAATTCTTTTTCTCCCTTTTTCTCTGCATTATCGCAATAAACCAGATGCTCCATTTTTGTATCCTCCTGCTTTTTCCTTTTAGGTTCTGCGGAATGGCTTTCCCGAAGCAATCATATGATCGTTTTTTGCCTGCCGCGACAAATGCGAATCAAATTTGAATCTGAAAACTATCAAAAGTAAAGAGCCCTGCGCCTTGTTTAAGCTGCCCGGTCTCTTCAAGCCGGGCAAATCCGGCCTCAATATCACCTGCCAGGGAAACCGGAATGTCCAGTTGATGATGGCCGGGCATTATCCGGGCGATATCATATTGCCGCACCCTTTTGACCGAGTGATAAAAGAGCAGCGGATCTGTGGTCGGGTAAAATGCATAAAGGCATCCTTTATAGACCAGATCACCGGAAAACAGGTATTTTTTATCCGGTTCATAAAAGCAGCAATGACCAGGTGAATGCCCGGGCGTATGGATGACCTGAATGCGCCGCCCGCCTAAGTCCAGAATATCGCCGTCATGCAAAATCCGCTGCGGCTTGCCTTGAAAAATCTGATAGGTATTCAAGTCAAAATCCGGCGGAAAGCAGCACGGGTGCTTCATCAGATTGCTTTTGACAACCGAAAGCGGGAGCGGAAATCGAACGGATACCCATTCTTTTTCTGCTTCATGAAGGGCTATATCATCAAAATGTCCATGTCCGCCGATGTGATCCCAATGCGCATGAGTCGTGATGACCATAACGGGCAGGTTCGTCAGACTGTCCACTATGCATTTAATGTTGGAAACGCCAAGCCCTGTGTCGATCAGAACGGCTCTTTCACACCCACACAGCAGGTAGCAGTGCGTTTCCTCCCAATGTTTATATTCGCTGATCGCAAATGTGTGCGAGTCGATCTGCTCGACTGTGAACCAGTTATTCATCCTCAAATATTCCCCTGCCAATGCCGACTTCCGTTTTCCACCTTAAAATAAACCAGATTTCAGGTGAAAAATGTTTTCCTGCAAAAGCCGCAGAAACCGCCCCGCATGGGTCCCATCCATCTGAGTGTGATGAAACTGAAATGAGAGTTTTAGCGTCGTTCTGAAAAAGCCTTTTCGGTATTTACCCCAAATAAGGAATGGATTATTAAAAATGCCGCTGTTCATGCCGACTGCCCCGTCGATCTCGGTATCTACGATGGCAGAGGTGCCAATGACCATGCTCTCCGTCAGGTCATGGTTTTCGCAGCGCTCCGCCGCCTGGCGCGTCAGGCGCAGATAGTCGGCATTGAATCGCTCGAGGCTGTCCGAGAATGGTACATCGCAGGAACTGACCTCTCCGATCCGGTTTTTCACGATGGTATTGACCGCAATGTTGTCATATTGCAGCAGCTCATGCCCCACGGGGAGCAGATAAAACTCCTTGATCTGACTGGCCGCCTTGCCGATGCACCAGCAAAGCAGTATATTGAACTTATAGCCTCCCTTGCGGCTGAGCCGGATAAGTGCCGTCACATCCAGCGTCTTGAAGAAGGTCACCATGGGATTAGGTGCATGCATCCAAAGCTCAAATGCTTCTGCACGAGTTGTAGTCCTCGGATCGATAATGGTCAGTTTCATTTTGTACTCTCCGATTCAAAACATTTTTTCAATAGTTTCGGCTTTTTTGGCGGGAAATCCCTTCAGACGGCTCGCTCCTCCGGGAACTTTCTCACAGACGAAAGTGCATATCCTTGTAAGAACCGGATATGCCGTCCGGAAAGCCTGCTGCACTGCCGATAAAGTGGAAGGTCAGGAACCATGCATTTCGTCCGTCGCCGCACACGATCTCCCTGCGCACGTAGATATCCTTCCGGATCAATCCGGTTCCGGCACAAAGTAATGCCGGGTCACCTCTCCATACGGCCGAAGCGGCAGATATCCCGGAGTGCCTCACGCACCGGGGGGTCGGCTTTTCTGCAAATTTTCTTCTTCAGTTTCCGTTCGTTATAGTGTTTTTCCTGTAACCGGACTCGGCTTTTTCGATAAAGCAGTCAATGTACGCCGCCAATAAGGCGGAAACAGATTTCTTATTTTCCGCACTGTCATAAACGCTGTAAAGAAGGTACATAGGCCCATAGAACTCCAGCGCCAGCTGCATGGCTGCGTCATCGGAATCTGTCAGTTTGCGGAAGATCGCCGCCATATACTCCAAAGGCCCGCCGGCAAGGTAATCATGATAAAGCTGCGCAAGCTTTGGGTCTCGGTACTGCTCCAATGTCAGCATTTTACGAAAATTTGAAGAAAACGGATCCTTTGTCCAATGGTCAAACTGTGCCATACTGTACGCAAGGATCTTTTGGACCGGCGTGTGCATATAAGCTTCTGCAAAACCATCCGGCTCCGTTTCCGGCATTTCATATTCTTCGGCGCGCGCATAATCCATGCGGTTCATTCTCTCCACGATCCGATCCAGAATTTCCTGCTTGCTGGTATAGTGCTTGTATAAGGTGGCTTTTGTGAACCCCAATCGCCCGGCAATATCATTCATAGACGTCCCCAGGTAGCCATTCTGTGCAAACAATTCCAATGCCGTTTCCAGAATCCGTTCCTTTGTATCCCGAGCCATAAATGTCCTCCCCCCTCGCAGTAACCGATTGGTAACATTTATTGTAGTTACCGATTGGTTACTTGTCAAGTTCTTTTAGTATTTTCCGCAACATGGCACAGAAAAGTGTCTCCAAGACAGCTGTATCGATTCCAATACCTTGATGGCAGGACTTTTTAGACTTGAGTAATTCCTGCTGAAAAGCCTCCGCGCTGATGATCCCGCTGTCACATTGCCAGCCGGCAATCAGTCTGCCGCCGTCTTCTGCAGGCGTTTTCATTTTAGTCCGGTAACCTGACCCGCCGTGCGTCCTTTGCCAGTGCACACCGTGTCAAACGTATGATTGCAGGCTGAACCTCCTTTCTTTTTTGGCATAGACTATTGACACAGCTCATACTTCGTTGTACGATGTATCGCATGAAAGGAGGTATTGTATGGACGGTCAGTTGAAACGGGGTCTTTTGGATGTCTGCGTTTTGGCAGCCATAAAGAGCGAGGACTCATACGGGTATAAGATCATAAAAGATATGAAGCCGTATATTGAGCTTTCCGAATCGACCCTGTATACCATTCTGAAGCGCCTGGAAACAGCCGGCATGTTGACTGTTCGCACTGCGGAACACGGCGGCAGACTTCGAAAATATTACCATATCACAGAAGATGGCTTGAAGCGTATCGAGGAATTCAAGGTCGAATGGAAAGAAATTTTAGCAATTTATCAATTTGTAGCCAAGGAGGATGAGGAGAATGAATAAGCAGGATTTTCTTGTGCAATTGCGGAAAGGTCTATCCGGATTACCGCAGGACGATATCGAAGAGCGGTTGACATTTTATAAAGAAATGATCGAAGACCGAATGGAAGAAGGCTTTTCAGAAGAAGAAGCGGTGTCGGCAATTGGCTCTGTAGAAGATATCGTCAGGCAGTCGATAGCGGATATTCCTCTTGCAAAAATTGCCAAAGAAAGAATATGGCCCAAAAGACATTTGAAGGTGTGGGAAGTCATACTCCTAACACTGGGATCTCCCATATGGCTTTCTCTGAGCGTTGCCGCAGCTGTCGTAATTCTTGCGCTTTACATTTCGCTGTGGGCGGTAATGATCTCGCTGTGGGCGGTATTCGGTTCCCTTGCCGTTTGCGCTGTCGCCAGCATACCGGGATATGTGATTTATGCCACGCACGGCAGCAATGCGGCAGGACTTGCAATGCTTTCCGCAGGAATCGTTTGCGCCGGGCTTTCCATCTTCATGTTTTTCGGGCGCAGAACCGCCACAAAGGCCATTTTAATGCTTACAAGGAAAACAACAATATGGATGAAAAACCGCTTTATCAGGAAGGAGGAAGTGTAATGAAAAAGACAACAAAAATATGGCTTATAGCCGCAGCTTCTCTTATACTGGCTGGGTGTATTCTTTTTGCAGTTGTACTGTCCACAAACGGGTGGAAGTTTTCAAAGCTCTCAACAGTCAGATACGAAACAAATACCTATGAGATCAGCAAACCATTTACCGCTATAGCATTGTCGGTTGATACCGCAGATATTGCCTTTGCTTTATCGTCTGACGGGAAATGCCGTGTGGAATGCTATGAAGAAGAGACCACAAAGCATTCGGTCACCGTTGAAAAAGACACACTTTTCATTGAAAGCAGCAACAGCAAGTCCTGGTATGATTACACCGGATTCCATTTTGGCTCGCCAAAGATAACGGTTTATATTCCGAAAACGGAACATTACACACTGTCCGTTCAAGGAAGCACCGGAAATGTTGAAGTACTGAAAGAGCTCTCATTTATAAGCGCCGATATCTCTTTGAGCACAGGCGACATCAATTTTTTTGCAGCCGCGCGGGAGACGGCCAAAATCAAAACAGGCACCGGTAATATCTGTGTAGAGAATAATTCTGTTGGTGCTCTTTCTCTTTCTGTTTCCACAGGTAAAGTGACTATTTCGAAAGTAACATGCAGCGGGAGCATTACGATTGGTGTATCAACCGGCAAAGCATATCTGCGCGACATTACATGCAAAAGTATTTTATCCAGCGGGACCACAGGCGATATCATTTTGAATCATGTGATTGCCACAGAAAAACTTTCCATTGAAAGAACCACCGGCAATGTGAAATTTAACGGCTCGGATGCTGCTGATATTTTCGTCAAAACCAGTACAGGCAATGTGACCGGCAACTTGCTTACCGATAAGGTATTTATCACGCAAACCGACACGGGGGATGTCGATGTTCCCCAAACCATAACCGGCGGCAGATGCGAGATTAACACCAATACAGGCGATATTAAAATAAAGATCGGCTGAAAACAGTGAAATGGCACCCTGCAAGACTTTGATGTTCTTGCAGGGTGTTTTGCTTTCAGACTCGAGCCATGCGTTCTGTCAGCAGCTTTCGCTATACAAAAAGACCGCCCGAAAGCGATCTGTAATGCCACTGCACCGAAAACTTTGCCTCAGCACATCCCGCGCAAATTGCAACCCTGCAACCCCGGAGGCGTGGGCCACGCGTGGGTCTTTGCCTCAGCACATCCCGCGCAAATTGCAACTGCGGGGTGCAGTGTATCTAAGGTGGAGATCCTCTTTGCCTCAGCACATCCCGCGCAAATTGCAACGCAGCTAATTCCGGGATGTTTGCAAGTCCGTCCACTTTGCCTCAGCACATCCCGCGCAAATTGCAACTACTCTTGCGCAATGCTGTCGTAGAACCGGTTTACTTTGCCTCAGCACATCCCGCGCAAATTGCAACGATGTATCTTTTTACACCTGGCGCGCCCTTGGCTTTGCCTCAGCACATCCCGCGCAAATTGCAACGGCGAAAAACACAAATGTTTTTTCATTTGATCGTGCTGTGAGCCGGTAGATAGCTTTTCAGACAGAATATGTCCGCGCTGACTATGTTCCCAAGCTCTTCTGCTGCCCAGACACTGCATACAGCCGTACCTTATCGGCAGCCCCGGACGGACAATCGACCGGTTTTTTTGGTGCGAACCGCACCGATTTTTCTGTTAACTTACACTTCGCCGGATACCCATGCTGGAAATGGTTTTGGGCAGCGAACGCAGTCGTTCTATGACTTCATGATGATACTGTACGAACTTCGGATAATCCCGGCAGAGCGCTTCATTGTCAAAAGCATTTTTCTCTGGCACCACATGCTGCAGCAGGAACGCCGAATACAGATCCCGTTGAATTTGCTCTCCATCCGGCATATGGTTCCATCGCTGCGACAAAGTCTTTTTTTCATACTTTCCTGTCTGATGATTATACTGGCTGGCCTTAAGTGAAGTATTCACCATTACCACATCCAACTCAACGGTATTACCTTTTTCCCACAAAAGCCGCCTTACCTCTTGACCGTCCCGA
>ENA-UOJD01001008-UOJD01001008.1-human-gut-metagenome-genome-assembly--contig:-P48-NODE-1008-length-32683-cov-5.326100_pt1 | contig 32683 bp, 24 predicted proteins | sample MGYA00242342_ERZ723889 | MGnify/ENA metagenome assembly ERZ723889
AAAACGGCGGGCAAGGCTGATTTCTTTATTGTGGATATTTTCAACACCCGTGGATTGGATATAGTCCAGACCGGCATTCAGTCCCGCAATGCCGTGTCCATTTAATGTGCCGGCTTCCAGGGCTGTCGGCATATCTGCCGGGTGATGCCTGTCGAAGCTATGAACGCCGCTGCCGCCGGATTTGAATGGCGGCAGGGTTAAGCCTTCCCGGAGATAGAGGCCGCCGGTTCCCTGGGGACCGAAGAGACCCTTGTGTCCGGTAAAGCAGAGAATGTCTATGCCCATGTCCATGACATTGATCGGAATGCTTCCGGCTGTCTGGGAAGCATCCACAATCAGCAGCAGGCCATGCTTTTTGGCGAAATCTGATACAAAAGCCATGTCGGTGACATTGCCGGTCAGATTGGAAGCATGGGTCAGGACAATGGCAGCTGTGTTAGGCTTCAGAGACGCATTCAATAGATCATATCGGATGCGTCCTTTTTCGTCAGCGGGAATGATCGTTAATTCTGTACCTGTTTCTTCCTTCAAATAAAGAGGACGCAGGACAGAATTGTGTTCGCAGGCGGTTGTGATGACATGTTCACCGGTATGGACGGCACCGTGAATGGCGATATTCAGTGCTTCCGTGGCATTGCATGCAAAAACAATCCGGGACGGGTCCGGTGAACCGAAGAGGGCAGCCAGTTTGTCCCGGGTGTCATAGATTAACCGGGAGGCGTTCAGTGTCGGAGCATGGGCGCCTCTTCCTGCGTTGCCGATGGTGCTGAAGGATTTGAAAACTGCTTCAGCTACCTGGGGAGGCTTCAAAAAAGAAGTGGCTGATGAATCCAGATAAATCATTCTAAATCCCTCCTTTTGGCGACTGTAAGTGCGGCACCCAGAGCACCGGCATATCTGGCAAATGCATCGGTTTCAACGGGATGTCCGATTTTGTCGGAAAGTGTCTGAATAAAATAAGGACTTTCGCAAAGGCCGCCGGTGAGAACGATATTTTCTTCAAGCCCGAAGCGGGCAGCCAAATTGGCTACACGGCTGGCTACAGAGTGGATAACGCCGGCGGCGATATCTTCGCGTTTTTCGCCGGAGCCGATATGACTTATGACCTCAGACTCCGCAAAAACTGTGCACATAGCACTGATAGCCAATGGCTGTCCGTGAGCGGCCATTTCATACATTTCATTCAAATCAGCTCCCAGACGGGTAGCCATGACTTCAATGAACTTGCCGGTGCCGGCGGCACATTTGTCATTCATCAGAAAATCTGCCACCTGTCCATCAATGACTTTGATCATCTTGGTGTCCTGGCCGCCCACATCAATAATGGTCATATTTTTCTTAAAAATGGCCCATCCACCTTTGCCGTGGCAGGTGATTTCCGTAACAATTTTGTCGGCATAATCTACACAGATGCGGCCGTAGCCGGTGGCCACGCAGCGCATGGCGTCGGCATAGCCCCGGGTTTTCAGCTGTTCCAGAATGGCATTGGCTGTTTCACGGCCGTTCCATCCTGTGGGCAGTACAAAATAATCTTCAATTTTACCATCCTTTAGGACAACAGTCTTTGAGGCGGTTGAACCGATATCAATACCGGCAAAATAAACAGGTGTTGTACTCATTGCTTTTTTATTTCTCCAATGTTTCAAGGAAAGCTTCCAGACGGGTCAGGATCTGGCCTTTATCTGCCTGGGAATAATCAGTTTCAATCATCAGGTAGGATTTTCCTTTATTCGTTACAGTCTGTTTCACATAATGGGATTCGATATTGTAAGTATGACAGGTCTGAAGGATAATTTCGATGACACCGTCTACCTGATATTCGTCAATCATTTCGTCAATATACTGCATACGGCTGTTGTTCGGGCTCATAACAGAGCAGTTGATGTTCAGGTATTTTTTCGCAAGAGCGTCATAAATCGGCATGTTCTCGTCAACCGGTTCCACTTTTTCGCGGGTACCGTTGCAGCAGTCAAAGGCAACTACATCTGCACCGAGTTCCTCAACGGTTTTGATAATTTTGTCCCGGACACCGCTGTTTGGACATCCCGTGATCAGGAGTCTCGGGCGGCTGTTTTCTTTGCCTTTATAATTGGCTTCCCAGTCTGCCAGAACTTCTTTTGTACGTTCCTCGATAATGGCAATGCGCTCTTCAAGGTCAAAGTTAAAACCGAGGCCGTCCAGGCGGGTGCCCATCTCATAACCGCTGATCGGTGCAGGATTCAGCTTGCCAAGTTCAAGGAAACCAAGCATAGCCCGACGTTCATGATTCTTCAGACGGATGGCATCGCGGATCTGGTCCTCAGTAATTGTAATATGATAAAAATCTTCCAGTTTTTCTTTCAGGCGGATGACTTCTCCGGTCCATGAACGGAGAGCAGCTTCGTCTCTGGAGTGAGGCAGCTGCATAACGTAAGTTTCCTTTAATTCGTTCATCAGCTCAAACATCTTGCGCTTGCCGTCACAGGTAGTTTCACCCACAATGAAATCTGAGAAATAGAAATACGGACAGGTGTCTGTCAGTGCGAAACCGTAGCTGGCTTTGATCAGCGGACAGAGATTTCGGGGCAGTTTCGTCTCGGCAGCAGGAATCGGTTCATCGCTGGAAGCGCATAAAGGCGCAGCGGCAGCACCGGCAGCCATCAGAAGCTCCTGCGGAACAAAAGAACAGTATACGCCCACGATGCGGCCGCCATTGTCTTTGATCTCCTTCATCTTCATGAAGCCGGCTTTGCGGGCTTCGGCATAGGTTTCAAAATTAGCTGGTAAATTCAACATTGTAAAATCCCCCTTGGTGTATTGATTGACAGGTATTGTAAAACCATGCAGTGTGCTGGTAAAACTATCAAAATAATTAGTTTTATTTCAGGTGTGAGAGGTTTCACAATTGCCTGATAAGTATCATGAAAAGTTACTGTTTATAGCAGTGCTCCAGGTATCTGATAAACTCGCAGACGTAGTCTTTTAAAATGTACTCCTTATGGTAAATGATGTAGAATTCCCGGCCGGCGATATGTCCGGGCAGTTCGAACTGCAGCAGCCGTTTGGCATCGATATAGTCATGGACGGCTTTCTCGGAGACGATGGAGACGCCGAGGCCGCCGGCAACGAGGTTTTTGATGGCTTCCTGGTCATTGATGCGGGCTGCAATGTGGAGCTTATCTTCGGAAATGCCGATTTTCTCAAGGAAAGCAGAAGCGGATTTGCCGGTGCCGCTGCCCTGTTCGCGCAGGATCACAGGCTGTTCCTGAAGGACTTTTTCCAGGGAAAAACTGCCTATATCCTTCATTTCCAGAAAATAGTCGTTGACAGGTGCGATCATCACCAGACGATCCTGATAGAACTTCCGGAAAACAAGCTGCTCGTCATCGGTTTTCATTCCCACAAGGCCCAGGTCATAACTGCCTTTATGAACCGCATCAATAATGCCGCGGCTGTCGCTCTGGGTGACAACAAAATAGATGTCCTCATGGCTTTTGCCGAAGGTGGGAAGTACTTCCGGAAGAATATAAGCAGATGGAATTGTAGAAACACCCAGACGGATGACTTTGGAATCGTGGCCGTTCCAACGGTTGATCATGTCGTCTCTGAGCTTCAGAATATTCTGTGCGCATTCAAAAAGCTCTGTACCCCGGGGGGTGACTTCAAAGCTTTTGGCTGTGCGGACAATCAGCCGTGAATTTAATTCTTCCTCCAGAATTCGGATGTGGGTGCTGATGGTAGGCTGCGAGATGCCCAGTTCCTCAGCGGCTTCCGTGAAGCTTTTGCAGCGGACAACGGAAATGAAAGATTGTAATTGTTTAAAATCCATAGGGACCTCCTGTAATCGTGTCTAAAGTCGTTAGTAATAGTATACAGTTTATTATTATAAAAATCAATGAATATATTAAAAATATTGATAAAAATGATAGCAGAGAGAGGGCTATTGATTAAAATGTGCAATTCAACCTGTTTATAATGTACATTAATAAATAACGGCCTTACAATTAATTACAATTCTGGGAAAAAAAGCTTGTGAATAGGTACGGCCTATGTCTATAATAGTAATTAAAATAAGGAGGATTTTATCATGCCACAGAGAACAGACATTCACAAAGTACTTATTATTGGTTCTGGTCCGATCATCATCGGTCAGGCCTGCGAATTTGATTATTCAGGCACTCAGGCCTGCAAGGCATTGAAAAAACTGGGTTACGAGATTGTACTGGTCAATTCCAACCCTGCAACGATTATGACGGACCCGGAGACAGCGGATGTAACGTATATTGAGCCGCTGAATGTGGAACGTCTTGAAGAGATTATTGCGAAGGAACGTCCGGATGCTCTTCTGCCTAATCTTGGCGGACAGTCTGGTCTTAATTTGTGTGCGGAGCTGAACAAGGCCGGTATTCTGGACAAATATAATGTGAAGGTTATCGGTGTACAGGTGGATGCCATTGAGCGTGGTGAAGACCGTATTGAATTTAAGCATGCCATGGATAAGCTTGGTATTGAGATGGCGAGAAGTGAGGTTGCCTATAGTGTGGAGGAAGCCCTTGCCATTGCGGATAAGCTGGATTATCCGGTGGTTCTTCGCCCGGCTTACACAATGGGTGGCGCCGGCGGCGGTCTGGTTTATAATAAGGAAGAACTGAAGACCGTTTGTGCCAGAGGTCTTCAGGCCAGCCTTGTAGGTCAGGTCCTTGTTGAAGAATCCATTCTCGGCTGGGAAGAACTGGAGCTGGAGGTTGTCCGTGATAAAGACAACAACATGATTACAGTATGCTTTATTGAGAATATTGATCCGTTGGGTGTGCATACCGGTGACTCTTTCTGCGCAGCACCGATGCTGACCATCTCCGAAGAATGCCAGAAACGTCTTCAGGAGCAGGCATATAAGATTGTTGAGTCTGTTCAGGTTATCGGCGGTACCAACGTACAGTTTGCCCATGACCCTGTGACAGACAGAATCATTGTTATCGAGATCAATCCGCGTACATCCCGTTCATCTGCTCTGGCTTCCAAGGCCACAGGTTTCCCGATTGCCCTTGTATCCGCGATGTTGGCCACAGGTCTGACATTGAAGGATATTCCTTGCGGCAAATACGGTACACTGGACAAATATGTTCCGGACGGTGATTATGTTGTTATCAAGTTTGCACGCTGGGCTTTTGAGAAGTTCAAAGGCGTAGAAGATAAGCTTGGCACCCAGATGCGTGCTGTGGGTGAAGTCATGAGTATCGGCAAGAACTACAAAGAGGCCTTCCAGAAAGCAATCCGAAGCCTTGAGACAGGACGTTATGGTCTCGGTCATGCGAAGAATTATGACACCATGACAAAGGAAGAACTGCTTCATTTGCTGATCAATCCGACAAGTGACCGTCACTTTATCATGTATGAAGCTATTCGCAAGGGTGCAACAACAGAAGAGATTTTCGACCTGACAAAGGTGAAGACATATTTTATCGAGCAGATGCGTGAACTGGTTGAGGAGGAAGAAGAAATCCTCAAGTCCAAAGGACATCTGCCGGCAGATGCACTTTTGATCCAGGCAAAGAAAGACGGTTTCTCTGATAAGTATCTGAGCCAGCTGCTGGAGATCTCGGAGGATGAGATCCGCAATCACAGAATCAGTCTGGGGGTTGAAGAGGCCTGGGAAGGCGTTCATGTCAGCGGTACAAAGGATAGTGCTTATTATTACTCTACTTACAATGCAGAGGACAGGAATCCTGTATCCGAGGATAAACCGAAGATTATGATCCTTGGCGGCGGACCAAACAGAATCGGTCAGGGTATCGAGTTTGACTACTGCTGTGTACATGCAGCCCTTGCCTTAAAGAAGCTTGGATTTGAGACAATTATCGTAAATTGTAATCCGGAAACCGTTTCTACCGATTATGATACATCCGACAAGCTTTACTTTGAACCCCTGACACTGGAAGATGTTCTCAGCATATACAAGAAGGAAAAGCCATTGGGTGTGATTGCTCAGTTCGGCGGCCAGACACCACTGAATCTGGCAGCAGAGCTTGAGAAAAACGGCGTGAAGATTCTCGGTACAGCACCGGCGGTTATTGATCTGGCAGAAGATCGTGATCTGTTCCGTGCCATGATGGAAAAGCTTGAAATCCCAATGCCTGAATCCGGCATGGCAACAACCGTTGATGAAGCACTGGAGATTGCCAATAAGATCGGTTATCCGGTTATGGTGCGTCCATCCTACGTTCTTGGCGGCCGCGGTATGGAAGTTGTCTATGATGATGAGAGTATGGCAGGTTATATGGCAGCTGCAGTTGGCGTGACGCCGGACAGACCAATCCTGATTGACCGTTTCCTGAATCATGCTACAGAATGTGAGGCAGATGCCATCAGCGATGGTACACATGCCTTTGTACCGGCTGTTATGGAGCATATTGAGCTGGCGGGTGTCCATTCCGGTGACTCTGCTTGTATCCTGCCGTCTGTTCATATTTCCGATGAGAATGTGGCAACGATTAAGGAATACACAAGAAAGATCGCTGAGGAGATGCATGTCAGAGGTCTGATGAACATGCAGTATGCCATTGAGAATGGCAAAGTGTATGTTCTGGAAGCCAATCCGAGAGCATCCCGTACCGTGCCGCTTGTATCCAAGGTATGCAACATCCGTATGGTGCCATTGGCAACAGATATTATTACATCAGAATTAACAGGCCGCCCATCACCTGTTCCGGAATTGAAAGAGCAGAAGATTCCATATTATGGTGTCAAGGAAGCGGTTTTCCCATTCAATATGTTCCCGGAAGTAGACCCTGTTCTCGGACCGGAAATGCGTTCCACAGGAGAAGTCCTTGGTTTATCCGAGTCCTACGGAGAAGCCTTCTTCAAGGCTCAGGAAGCTGCATCCTTGAAGCTTCCGCTTGAAGGCACGGTCCTGATTTCCGTGAATAAGAAAGATAAAGCAGAAGTCGTGGACGTAGCTAAGCGCTTCCATGAAGATGGATTCAAGATCATTGCAACCGGAAAGACCTGCGATTTATTGAATGAATCCGGTATTCCGGCTGAAAAGGTGAAGAAGCTTTATGAAGGGCGTCCGAATATTCTGGATATGATCACCAACGGCAAGATTGACCTTGTGGTTAACTCACCGGCAGGTAAAGAAAGTGTGCATGATGACAGTTACCTTCGAAAAGCAGCCATCAAGGCAAAGATTCCATATATGACAACCATCGCAGCAGCCAAAGCAACCGCTGAAGGCATCGGCTATGTCAAAGCGCATATGGAAGAGAATAATGAAGTCAAATCACTGCAGCAGATGCACAGTGAAATCAAATAAAAAGTAAAAAATAAAAACTGCCTGACCAGTTGCCCTGATTTACCAGATGTTTTTGTAATAAAATATTGTATATAGGGCAAAGGATATGCTATACTATGGGAAGGTAAGTTGCGAAACAGGGCTTGTTGCCCTGTTTTTTTAGGCCAAAATATTGAAATTAGGCCAAAGATTAAATAAGGTATTTAACACTTAGTGTGTGAAATAACGAATGAATGGAGGATGTTTATGAGTAAAACAAAGGTTTGGATTATCGGTGCCAATGGAAGACTTGGCAGTACGATCAGTGATGCTCTTGACCGTATGGAATACAATGTTCTGACATCGGATCTGGATGTGGATATCACAGATATGGACAGTGTCACAGCTTTCATGGATATGAGTCATCCGGCGGTGGTTATTAACTGTGCCGGTTACAATACCCATGACTGGGCGGAAGAGGATATGGTGAAGGCTTTCAGAGTCAATGCCATTGGCGCGAGAAATGTTGCTTCAGCTTCCCGTAAGGTTGGAGCGAAGCTGATTCATATGTCAACGGATGATGTTTTTGATGGACAGGGAAGTGCACCGTTGACGGAGTTTGATGTAGCCACACCGGATACGGTTTTTGGCAAGTCCAAACTTGCCGGGGAGAATTTTGTCCGCGAGCTGAATCCGAAGCATCTGATTGTCAGAAGTTCATGGGTTTATGCCAGGGAGGGCAGCTGTTTTGTTAATTCTGTGATTCGCCAGGCAAAAGAGGGCGGTGTGATCCGCGTGGCAGCTGAACAGTACAGCAGTCCAACAAGCGCCAAGATGCTGGCTGACTTCATTATGAAGATGATTGATGCCAATGAGTACGGCATTTATCATGCCTCCTGTGAAGGCTGCTGCAGCAGAGTGGAGGCGGCAGAAGAAATTCTCAGACTCATGGGACAGGATCCGACAGGTAGAATTGAAGCTGTACCATCAGAGTCAGGTAAGAACAGTCCGAGAAATACATTCCTCAGAAATCTGATGATGGAAGTGACGGGAATTTATCGGATGCCTCGGTGGCAGGATGCCATGAAAGAATATATTCAGGAATTAAGGGGGTAGAAGGATGGCAAAGGACAAAGGCAAGAAGAAGCTGGGAATGACAACACTGATTTTTATCGGATTGTTCCTTGGTGCGTTTACAGGTATTATTTTATATTATTTTGTTCCTTCGGGATATGTCAGAGATACAGTGCTGGTTGATGGTATTTTCTATGTTGTGGGGCAGGGGTTCTTACGACTCATGCAGATGCTGGTTGTACCTCTTGTATTCTGTTCGCTGATCTGCGGCAGTGCAGCTATTGGTGATACGAAAACTTTGGGTAAAGTCGGTGTGAAGACCATTGTGTTCTATCTTTTCACAACCGCGCTGGCGATTTCAATTGCTCTTGCAGTTGGTACGATTGTAAAACCGGGTCTCGGCCTGGATACAGCTGCGATTCAGACACAGGAAGTCACGGTGGCTGAGAGTACGACACTGACTGAGACTTTGTTGAATATTATTCCAACCAATCCGATTGGAGCCCTGGCAAACGGTACAATGCTTCAGGTTATTGTATTTGCCCTTTTTGTAGGTATTATTCTTGCAAAACTAGGTGAAAAAGTCGAAGTTGTTTCCAACTTCTTTGCGCAGTTCAACGATATCATGATGGAGATGACCAACATGGTCATGATGGCAGCACCGATTGGTGTGTACTGTCTGATCTCCAGAACATTTTCCAATATCGGATTCTCAGGTTTTATTCCGATGGCAAAATATATGCTCTGTGTACTTGGAGCACTGGCGATTCATTGCCTTGGCAGTTATTCTGCCCTGATGGCGATTTTTACAAGGCTGAATCCGTACAAGTTTATCCGCAAATACTTCCCTGTTATGAGTTTTGCATTCTCAACAGCTACATCTAATGCAACGATTCCGCTGGCAATTGAGACCCTGGATGAGAAGATTGGTGTATCCAAGAAGATTTCTTCCTTTACCATTCCGCTGGGTGCAACCATCAACATGGATGGTACAGCCATTATGCAGGGTGTGGCAGTTTGTTTTGCGGCGCAGGCATTTGGCATTGTACTGACACCGACAGATTATCTGACAGTTATTGCAACGGCGACACTGGCATCCATCGGTACAGCCGGTGTACCTTCAGTTGGTCTGATTACATTGTCCATGGTATTTGCATCCGTTGGCCTGCCTGTTGAGGCCATTGCCATGATTATGGGTATTGACCGAATCCTTGATATGGCCAGAACAATGGTTAATATTACGGGTGATGCGATGTGTACAGTTATTGTGGCGAATCAGGACGGTACACTGAATCGGGATGTATTTAACAGCAAATAGCAGAACTGAATAAGTATATTGTGTATAAAAGGTATCCGTGTTGATAAATGCGGATACCTTTTGTCTGTTACATCCGTTTCAGTTCGGGGAGAACTGTGGTGAGCATTACGATGAAGCAAAGACTGCCGCCGATAACGTTGGAGATGGGTTCGGCCATAAAAACGCCGTTTGGCCCCATGTTCAGGGCATAAGGCAGGATATAAGTCATGGGCACCACAATGATGACTTTACGCAGTATGGAGAAAAAGATGGCATATTTCTTCTTGTTGAGGGCTTTGAAAATTGTCTGGCCCACATATTGCAGCAGCATGAAGATAAATGCAGCAAAATAAAGTTTCATGGCGGGTACGGTATCGGTCATCAGAGCCTGATCCGAGCTGAAAATACCGATCAGGAAGCGAGGTGCAGCCAGAATCACGCTCCAGATGAGCAGCGTATAGATCAGCGCTAAAACAGCCATGGTGATACCGGCCTGGCGTACTTTTTGTGGGCGTCTGGCACCGTAATTGTAGCTGATGATCGGCGAAGAACCTTCCGTGATGGCGTAAATCGGTGTTTCGACCATCTGACGGACACTGGAGATGATGGTCATAACGGATATGTAGACATCACCGCCTGTAACGGACAGGACATTGTTGGCGCAGATAGTGACAAGACTGTTGGTCAACTGCATAATAAATCCGGCAGTTCCGAGGCTGACGATATTTTTGGCATCTTCACCGCAGGATGTCAGTTCGGTTTTGGAAAGAAAACGGATCCGATATTCTGCTTTGTAGTGTAAAAAGTACAAAACAAAGGCAGCAGACAATGTCTGCGAAATAATCGTGGCAAAGGCAGCACCTTTGATGCCGAGTCCGAATACAAAGATAAACAGCGGATCCAGCAGAAGGTTGGCGACAGCGCCGATGATAACGGAGGTCATGCCGGTTGTTGCGTAGCCCTGGGCATTAATGAAAGGATTCATGCCGGTGGCAACCATGGATGGAAATGTACCGAGCAGATAGATCATCAGGTAGGGGTATGCATAGACCAACCCGGCATCAGAAGCACCGAAAAGTACCAGAATCGGTCTGGCAAAGAGAAGTCCTGCAATCATCAGGATAACCGCGCATAATGCCAGCAGGGTAAAGGATGTATTCATCAGAAGTCCGGCTTTTTCATGATTGCCTTTGCCGCGTTCAATGGAGAAGATCGGAGCACCGCCGGTGCCGAACAGGTTGCTGAAGGCTGTGATAATGACGATGATCGGGAAACAGAGCCCAACAGCGCCGAGGGCCGTGGTGCCAACGTCAGGGATACGGGCAATATAGACACGGTCGACGATATTGTAGAGAAGACTCATGATCTGGGCTACAAGCATCGGCAGAGCGGCTTTCAGAATGTTGCTGACGATATTGCCATTTTCAAAATCAATGCGTTTCATAAATAATCATTCCTTGTTTACAAATTTTTCTTGATGTAGTATAACATGAAATAAACTATATGAAAAATACTGTTTTTATATCTATCCTATAGATTTTTTATATAGAAAGCTGATTTAATGACGGAATTAACGCTATGGTTGAAGACGAAATCATCTTTCAGACAGACATTATCATTGCAGAAACAACAGAAAGAGTTACAAAAGAACTTTCAGAAAAAATATTCTCAGGAATTGAGCGAGACGACTCAGAAATATTCAAAACAACTATATTAGGAATCAAAACTAAAGAAAACTGTAAAGAATGAACGTGTCTGCTATGAATTCGTTCATTCTTTACAGTTTATTGAGATTTGGGAAAGTTTTGCCCTTTATAACTCCGGATGCCGTTTAAAGTAATCCTTTGTTTCGTTTCTCACCACGCCATTCAATGCCAGCAGCGCGATTAAGTTCGGGAATGCCATCAGTGCATTAAAGATATCGGCAATGTTCCATACGGCAGCAACGGTCATATAAGGACCGATGAAAACGCAGATAATATACAGCCAACGGTAGGTTTTGACAGCTGTCTGGTTTCTGTTCAGAAGATATTCCAGACAGCGTTCGCCATAGTAATCCCAGCCGAGGATGGTTGTAAATGCGAAGAATACAAGGCAGAGCATCAGTGAGAAGGATGCCACAATCGGAGGGAACGGAAGTCCCTGCTGGAAAGCGGCTGTTGTGATGGCAACACCTTCAAGACCGGTATTCCATGTTCCGGTAATAACGATAGAAAGACCTGTCATGGAGCAGATAACGATGGTATCGATAAATGTACCTGTCATGGAGACAAGACCCTGACGGACAGGCTCTTTTGTCTGAGCGGCGGCAGCAGCGATAGGTGCGCTTCCGAGACCGGATTCATTGGAGAAGATACCACGCTGGATACCTTTCTGCATGGCCATGATCATAGTACCCATAGCGCCCCCGGCCAAAGCACTGCCTGTAAAAGCAGATTTCACAATGGTTACGATGGCAGCCGGAACAGCTGTGATGTTGGTGATCAGGATGATCAATGCCAGAGCAACATAAAGAACTGCCATAAAAGGCACAACAACCTGAGCAACTTTGGAAATTCGCTGGATGCCGCCGAGAACAACCAGACCGACACAGAGGGTCAGCACAAGACAGGCAATAACAGTTGCCCATGAGTAGGTATTGCCGAAGAGGGAGACGGTATGGACCATATCCGGATCAAAGAAATTCTTTACTGCGGAAGCGATACCGTTGACCTGTGTAAATGTACCGATACCGAACAGACCAACACCGGCACCGAAAAAAGCGAAAATTTTGGCAAGCCAGCGCCATCCGTGTCCCATTCCGTTTTCAATATAGTAGAAAGGACCACCGAGAACATGGCCTTCGTCATCGATTGTACGGTATTTGATCGCTAACAGACCTTCGGCGTATTTAGTCGCCATACCGAGAAAAGCAGCGATGACCATCCAGAAAAGAGCACCGGGGCCGCCGGCAGCAATGGCAGTTGCAACACCGACGATATTGCCTGTACCGATGGTTGCGGAAAGGGCTGTACATAAAGCTCCGAAACTGGATACTTCACCTTCGCCGCCGTCTTCATTTTTAATCATGAACTTGAGTGCTTTGCCAAGATGTCTGATCTGAAGAACACCTAAGCGGATTGTTAAGAGACATCCTGTGAACAGGATTAAGATGATCAGAGGCAGTCCCCATACGACCGCGTCCAACCAGTTGATGAGATTGTTGATTTGTGTAAACATTCTTTTTCCTCCATCCTTTTGCCTGAGAGACTTGCAGTTGGGCGTATCCGATCGAAAATTCCGCAGCTGCGTACACCTTCGGCGCTCTTCTTTTGTATTTTGCATGATGCATTGTGAAGAGACTCTCCTGAGTATTAATTAAGTAATACAATGAAATAAATATTAACATAGGGAAAATGGAAATTCAATGCTTTTTTGTTAAAAAAGATAAAAACTGTAAAATTTTACCATGGTAATATGAAAACGCGAAGAGGCTTTGTATACAATTGGCGGATGAAGACTGGAAGCAGTGTGCAAAGAGGAAAATTTCTTCGATAATTGCAAGGCGGCCGCTTATATGGTAAGCTAGAAATAAACAAAAATGCAGAAATTATCGCCACGGTTAGATGGAACTTATAGCGGGCAGGAATATAGAGAAGAAGGATTATAAAGATGGTAAAAGTATACTTGGTCGAAGATGAGATTATTATACGCCAGAGTATCAAGAACAGTATCGACTGGGAAAAAGAAGGGTATGAATTTGTGGGGGATGCCAGCGACGGCGAGCTGGCACTTCCGGTGATTTTGAAGGAGAAGCCGGATATTCTGATCACAGATATCCGTATGCCGTTTATGGATGGACTGGAGTTAAGCCGTATGGTTAAAGCGGAATTGCCGGATATCAAGATTGTGATATTGAGCGGGTATGACGATTTTGAGTATGCCAAGCAGGCCATTAAGATCGGCGTGGCAGAGTATCTGCTGAAGCCGGTATCTTCAGCGGTGCTGCTTGAACATCTGTCGGAGATTGCCGAGAAGGTCAGAGATGAGCGTGAAGATCTGGCATTGAAGAAGGTTTATTACCAGGAAATGCAGGAGAATGAAGAATTCATCAAAATGAAATTCCTGGGTGAGCTGATATCCGGCAAGATGTCCCTGGCAGATGCCCTGGAGAAGGGAAAGCGTTTTCATATGAATCTCGGCGGACCTTTTTACAGAATCATTCTGTTCAAATTTATTCAGGAGGATCATGTAAAAGCCGGGCAGTCTGAGGATTTGGCCAGGGCGTACGTAGCTGTCGGCAATTATGTTGATGGTTTGAAAGATGCGTTCCGTTTTCAGAGAGGCGTCGAAGGATGGGCTTTTCTTCTGACGTCCGTAGAGGAGGATATGGAAGCGCAGACAGAGCGTTTTATTGAGGGACTCAAAGAAGTAATCGCACCTTTTGAGGCACTGACCTGGTTTGGCGGTATCGGCAGTGAGGCAGCAAGACTTCGCGAGCTGAGATATTCTTTCAGGGAGGCGGATAAAGCCTTTGCCGGCCGTTTTGTGCAGGAACCGAATCAGATCATTTCGGTGGAGCAGCTGAATTATGAACAGCTGGACAATGAATTTGATGCCAATATATTTGGTGAGATCAATCAATTTGATCAGATAATTACCCGTTTCTTAAGCAGCGGTTCACGCGAAGAAGTGGAGAGCTTTGTTGGTGCATTGTTTACGGAAATTTCAGAGGATCATTTCCGATCGCTGATGATCAGGCAATATATTATCATGGACATTTATGCCACTGTTTTGGCTTTCTGCAAGAAGCTCAGGAAAGATACCGGTGCAGATGGAGAGGCTGCGGGTCAGATGGAGAGTCTTCGGGAGAACGAAGAGATTTTGAAGCGGGCTGTTTTAACTGCGGAATCTGTTGATGATATCAAGGACTACATAGGAACGCTTTTGGATCATGTCATTGAACTGCGGAATACTCTCAGCGGCCGTCGGTATTCCGATATTATCCGGACTGCCAGGAAGAGGATAGAGCAGGATTATATGTCGGAAGATATTTCCCTGAACACAGTTGCGGCGGAAGTGTGTATGAGCCCAAGCTATTTCAGCTCTGTTTTCAGTAAGGAGATGGGCAAGACGTTCATTGAATATCTGACGGAAGTCCGGATGGAGAAGGCGAAGCAGTATCTGGTCTGCTCATCCATGAAAACATCAGAGATCAGTTATGAAGTGGGATACAAGGATCCGCATTATTTCAGTTACATATTCAAGAAGACGCAGGGATGTACGCCAAAAGAATATCGTGCGGCCAGAAAGGGGTAAGCTATGTTTGGATATAAGAAGCTTTCCCTGAATCGAAAGATTATGATGATCGCCGTGGCGGCCATTGTACCGATGATTTGTCTTGTCTGCTATCTGCTCTGGACAATTTCCTATACGACCGGTGCTTATGCGGACATCACGAACAATGTGGCAGAGGCCAATGAATATGTCCGGGATTTTAAGGAACGGATCGACTACACTACTTACCTGGCGGTCATCAACAACAAGAAGATTGATGAGCTGGATGTGGGAACCGTGACGGTCAATGGTATTTTGACGGTGGATCCCTATGCTTATATCGATGAACTGAAAAGTGTCTGCAATGATCTGGCACGATCTGCAACGGTTGAACTGAACAGAAGCCAGATGGTTCGCCTGAAGAATACATTGAATACACTGTCGAAATGTATTCAAGATCTGGAGAATAATATTGGCCAGGAGAATTCCTATGATCAGAATATGGCCACACTGGACAATGATGTTTATGCACTGACATCTCTGGTGCAGTCATGTATCCGTGACTATATTTATGCAGAAACTCTGAATTTCGATCAGATCAAAGCACAGCTGGATGAGAATAATCGGACAATTTTCTGTTTTACAATTCTGGCGTCGCTTCTTGTTGTTATTCTGACGGTAGGGCTTTCTGTCAGGTCGGCCAGAAACATTACCGGCCCGATACGTAATCTCTGTACATTGACCAGCAGGGTCGCCGGCGGTGATTTTACGGCACAGACGAAGGATGTGGAGTCGGGGGATGAAATTGCACTTCTTATGGATAATTTCAACGATATGACCAAGGAGATCGGGCAGCTGGTGGAAGATATGCAGCGTAATCATGAGACACTGCGGCTGAGCGAGACGAAGCTTCTGCAGGCGCAGATCAATCCGCATTTCCTGTATAATACGCTGGATACGGCTGTCTGGCTGGCGGAGGCGAAGCAGAATGATCAGGTGATCCGACTTCTGACCTATCTGTCTGATTTCTTCCGGACTTCTCTGAGCAATGGGCAGAACTTTATCACGATTCAGGAGGAACAGCGGCATATTGAGAGTTATCTGAAGATCCAGCAGTTCCGTTACCAGGATACGCTGGCTTACAACATTGATATAGACAAGGCGTTATATAATTTTACGATCCCGAAGCTGCTTCTGCAGCCGTTAGTTGAGAATGCCCTGGTTCACGGGATCCGCGGCAAGCGGGGAAAGGGAACGATTTCTGTAACCGGCCGCCTGGAAGGGGGCAATATTGTCTTCTGTGTGACGGATGATGGTGTAGGCATGGATGAAGAACAGCTGTATAATCTCAGAAAGGCTTCTGTGAACGGAAGTACCCAGTCAGCCAATATAGCGGCATTTGGTGTGGGCAACGTCAATGAGCGGATCCATATTTATTATGGCGAAAATTATGGCTTATTTTTTAAAAGCCAGCCGAATGTGGGCACCACAGCAAGGGTTGTGATACCAGCCAGAAATGTTTCATAAAAATGCATCTTTTCCTTTGAAAGGCAAAATATTTATCTATAAAAAAGTGTACTTTTATCGTAAAAAAGTACACTTTTTTTGAATGGGTCAAAATATTCACAAAAAGTTCGAAAAATATTAACCTAAAAAAAAGAATCCTCTGTTTCCAAAATTATGGGAATACGGTATGCTTTTCATATAAAGCACTTATTGTTTCATAACTAGGAGGAGAAGAGTTTATGAAGAAGAGATTTTTAGGGGTATTATTGTCAGTAGCTATGGTTGCTGCAGTATTGGCAGGCTGTGGCTCATCAGGTGCTAAAGAAACAGCAGCACCTGCAGGCAGCGAAACAGAAGCTGCAAGCGAAGCAGCATCTGGTGAAACAGAAGCAGCAGGCAACACCGGTGACGTGATCACAGTTGGTTTTTCACAGGTTGGTGCAGAATCTGACTGGCGTACAGCTAACTCAGAATCTATGAAATCTACATTCAGCACAGAAAACGGTTACAATTTAATCTTTGATGATGCTCAGCAGAAACAGGAGAATCAGATCGCAGCGATCCGTAACTTCATCCAGCAGGAAGTTGATTACATCGTTCTTGCACCTGTAACAGAATCCGGTTGGGATACAGTTCTTCAGGAAGCTAAAGATGCAGAAATCCCTGTTATCATCGTTGACCGTATGGTAAACGTTTCTGATGACAGCCTTTACACAGCTTGGGTTGGTTCCAACTTCAAACTGGAAGGTCAGAAAGCATGCGAATGGCTGAAAGCTTATGCAGAAGCTAAAGGCATGAGCGAAGTTAATATCGTAGATATTCAGGGTACAATCGGTGCATCCGCTCAGATCGGACGTACAGAAGCCCTCAACGAAGCAGTAGAAGCTAATGGCTGGAATCTGTTAGCTCAGCAGACAGGTGAATTCACACAGGCTAAAGGCCAGGAAGTTATGGAATCTATGCTGAAACAGTATGACAACATCAACGTTGTATACTGCGAGAACGATAACGAAGCATTTGGTGCAATCGAAGCAATCAAAGCAGCTGGTAAGACAGTTGGTCCTGATGGTGACATCCTTGTAATGTCCTTCGATACAACAAAACAGGGTATCACAGATACATTATCAGGTGATATCATTGTTAACACAGAGTGTAATCCTCTTCACGGCCCACGTGTAGAACAGATTATCAAACAGCTTCAGGCTGGCGAAACACCAGAGAAACAGGCATATGTAGAAGAAGGTATCTACGCTCATGGTTCTGATGTAGCATCCGTTTCAATCGACGGTACAGATTATGAAGTTACAGAAGTAACACAGGATGTTGTAGACGCTCGTGCATACTAAAATTTATAGGAATTAATTTTCCGGGAACATAATGATTGGCGTGGTAGAAAGAGGCAGAAGCCTGGAATGCTGCCACGCCAATTTTGTGCTTATACGTTACATGTCAACTTACCCGAAATGGGAGAGATTTTAGAGAGAGAATTTGAAAGCAGGTGAATGCTATATGTCCAATGATGTTGTTTTAAGTATGAGAGATATCTCGAAAACATTTCCGGGTGTCAAAGCATTGCAGCATGTAGATTTTACGCTTCGCAAAGGTGAAATCCATGCGTTAATGGGAGAGAACGGAGCCGGCAAGTCCACACTGATCAAGGTGCTTACCGGAGTACATAGTTTAGACGGCGGTGAGATCAGAATAGCGGGTTCTGATGCACCGATTATCAATAAATCCCCGCAGGATGCCCAGAGCCACGGTATCAGTACCGTGTATCAGGAAGTTAATCTTTGTCCGAATCTGTCAGTGGCGGAGAACCTTTTTATCGGACGTGAGCCGAGAAAGTTTGGTTTTATTGACTGGCATACAATGAATAAGAAAGCAACAGAGCTCTTGAAGAGTCTGGATATTGATGCAAGAGCAACTGATAAATTAGAGGAATGTTCTCTGGCGAAGCAGCAGATGATTGCCATTGCCAGAGCGGTAGATATGAAGTGCCAGGTTCTGATTCTGGATGAACCGACATCTTCTCTGGATGATGAAGAAGTTGAGAAACTTTTCGTATTGATGAGACGTCTTCAAAAAGAAGGCGTTGGTATTATCTTTGTTACGCATTTCCTTGAGCAGGTATATGCGGTCTGTGACCGGATTACTGTTCTTCGAAATGGTACACTGGTTGGAGAGTATCCTGTAAAGGAACTGCCTAGAGTAGAACTGGTTGCCAAGATGATGGGCAAGAACTTTGATGATCTGGCAGATATCAAGGGAGATCATAAAGTACTTGAGAAGTTTGAACCGGTTATCGAAGCTGAACAGGTTGGAAGAAAAGGCAGTATCAAACCGTTTGATTTTGTTGTCAACAAAGGTGAGGTTGTGGGCCTGACAGGACTTCTGGGTTCCGGACGTTCCGAACTGGTGCGTGCCATTTACGGTGCGGACAAGCCGGATACAGGTAAGATCAAGGTCAACGGCAAGGAAGTGAAGATCAATTCTCCGCTGGATGCCATGAAACAGGGTATGGCTTATCTGCCTGAGGACAGAAAGAAAGATGGTATCCTTGCTGATCTGTCTGTACGTGAGAACATCATTATCGCACTTCAGGCGAAGAGAGGCATGTTCCATCCGATGAGCAGAAAAGAGATGGAAGAAGCCGCAGACAAATATATCGATATGCTGCAGATTAAGACAGCCAGCAGAGAGACACCGATCAAGAGTCTTTCCGGTGGTAACCAGCAGAAGGTGATTATCGGCAGATGGCTTCTGACCAATCCGGATTATCTGATCCTGGATGAGCCGACACGAGGTATCGATATCGGTACAAAGACTGAGATCCAGAAACTGGTGCTTGACCTGGCCGACCAGGGCATGGCCGTTACATTTATTTCTTCCGAAGTTGAGGAAATGCTTCGTACATGTTCACGTATGGGTGTTCTCCGAGACGGCAAGAAGGTCGGCGAGATTTCCGGCGACCAGCTGACACAGGAAGGCGTTATGAAAGCAATAGCAGGAGGTGACAGCAATGAATAAGGATTCGATTAAGAAAATAACATCCATGCGCTTGTTTTTGCCAATCGTATGTCTGGTTGCTGTTTTATTAGTGAATTTGGTTACGACACCGGGATTCTTCAAGATTTCCATTAATAATGGTGTTTTATATGGTTACATTGTGGACGTTGTCAACCGTGCATCTGAGCTGGTTATTCTGGCTGTCGGTATGACACTGGTAACGGCTGCTTCCGGCGGTCAGGATATCAGTGTTGGTGCAGTTATGGCTGTTGCAGCAGCTGTCTGCTGTCAGATCCTTTCCGGTGGTGAAGTATCTGTTACTGAGCTGGCTGCTCCGATGGGTCTGGCAATTATTGCGGCTATTCTGGCTTCTGCACTCTGCGGTGCCTTTAATGGTTTCCTTGTAGCCAAGATGAATATTCAGCCGATGGTTGCCACACTGATTCTGTATACAGCAGGACGTGGTATCGGACAGCTGATCACAGCAGGTCAGATTACATATGTCCGTGTGGATTCTTATAAGGTATTTGGTGGTTATATCGGCAAGATTCCTGTACCGACACCGATTTTCCTAGCGATTATCGTTGTTATCATTGTGAATCTGATCCTGAAGAAAACAGCTCTTGGTCTGTATATTGAAAGCGTTGGTATCAATGGTACGGCTTCCAGACTGGTTGGTCTGAATTCAACACTGATCAAATTCCTGACATACGTGATCTGCGGTGTGTTGGCAGGTATCGCAGGTATTATCGCATCCAGCCGTATTTATTCAGCCGATGTTAACAACATTGGCCTGAACCTTGAAATGGATGCCATCCTTGCAGTTGCTCTTGGCGGCAATGTACTGGGCGGCGGTAAGTTCAGTCTGATGGGCTCTGTTATCGGTGCTTATACGATCCAGGCTCTGACAACAACGCTTTATGCGATGAATGTTAAAGCCGATCAGCTGCCGGTTTACAAAGCCATCGTTGTCGTTATTATTGTTACACTGCAGAGCCCTGTATTCCAGAGTTTCATTGCAAAACAGCGTGCAAAAAAAGCTGCAGCAGCAGTAGAGGGAGGTAAATAATCATGGCTAAGTTAAAAACGACCACAGATTCAAACAGAAAGATTAATGGCAATACCTTCCTTTTGATTATTACAATTGCACTCTTTGCAGTAATGTATATCGCAGGTATGGTTATTTTCTCAGATAAAGGTTTTGCGAAACCTCAGATGTTCCTGAATTTGTTCATTTCCAATGCCGGTCTGCTGGTTATTGCAGTTGGTCAGACCATCGTTATGATCACAGGCGGTATTGATATCTCTGTTGGTTCTATTACAGCGTTGGTTTGTATGGTTATGGCCAATCAGATGGAGAATCACGGCATGAGTGCTTATGCAGCGATTGCTGTTGCACTGGTTATCGGTCTGGCTTTCGGTATTGTACAGGGCTTCCTGATTTCTTATCTGGAGATCCAGCCATTCATTGTCAGCCTGGCAGGTCTGTTCTTTGGACGTGGTATGACTTCCATTGTCAGCACGGAGATGATCTCCATCAAGAATGAAACATTCCTTGCATGGGCCAATGCAAAGATTTATCTGCCGTTTATTGGTTCCTATAGCAAGAGCGGTAAGTTCCATCCGGCATATATTTATCCGACGGTTATCATTGCTCTGATTATCGTAGCGATTATCGCAGTTGTTATGAAATATACCAAATTCGGCCGTGAAGTTTACGCTGTGGGCGGTAATGCACAGAGCGCGTTAATGATGGGTCTGAATGTTAAGAGAATCAAATTTAAAGCTTATGTGCTTGAAGGTCTGCTTGCAGGCTGCGGCGGTTTCTTATTCTGCTTAAACAGCTGTGCAGGTTTCGTAGAACAGGCCAAAGGTCTTGAAATGGATGCCATTTCTGCATCCGTTATCGGCGGTACACTGTTAAGCGGTGGTGTGGGTACACCATTCGGCACCATCTTCGGTGTTCTGATCAAAGGTACCATCACAAGCTTGATCACCACACAGGGTACATTGTCCAGCTGGTGGGTACGTATCGTACTTTCCGCACTGCTTTGTTTCTTCATCGTATTACAGGCAATTTTTGCCCGCATGAAGAAGAAAAACGCTTAACATTGACTTAAGTATGCGCAGGAATTCAGGTAAGAAATATGTCTGCACGGCAGACCTGAATTCCGCGCCAAGTTTCGTATATACTCAACTTGAACATACACAGAAAGGAATTAAAAACATGTTAAAGGTGAAAAATTATCAGTTCTGGTTTTGTACAGGTTCACAGGATCTGTACGGTGATGAGTGCCTGTCCCATGTGGCAGCACATTCCAAAGAAATCGTAGAAAAACTCAATGCATCAGGCAATCTTCCATATGAGGTTGTATGGAAACCAACCCTGATCACCAATGAATTAATCCGTAAAACAATGAATGAGGCCAATATGGATGATAATTGTGCCGGCATTATCACATGGATGCATACTTTTTCACCGGCAAAATCCTGGATCCTCGGCCTTCAGGAACTGAGAAAACCTTTGCTTCATCTGCATACACAGTATAATCGTGAAATCCCATACGATACCATTGATATGGATTTCATGAATGAGAATCAGGCAGCTCACGGTGACAGAGAATACGGTCATATTTTCTCACGTCTGCATATGGAACGCAAAGTGGTTATGGGTTACTGGGAAGACAAATCTACACAGGATAGAATCGGCTCCTGGATGCGTACAGCTGTAGGCGTTCTTGAAAGCAGCCATATCCGTGTGATGCGTATTGCTGACAACATGAGAAACGTTGCGGTTACAGAGGGCGATAAGGTTGAAGCACAGATCAAATTCGGCTGGGAAGTGGATGCTTATCCGGTAAATGAAATTGCAGAAGCAGTGAAAGCAGTTTCAAAGGCAGATATTGATGCACTGGTGGAAGAATATTACAGCACATATAATATTTTACTTGAAGGCAGAGATGAGAAGGAATTCCGTCAGCATGTGGCTGTTCAGGCCGGTATTGAAATCGGTTTTGAGCGTTTCCTTGAGGAAAAGAATTATCAGGCCATTGTTACGCACTTCGGTGACTTAGGTGCTCTGCAGCAGCTTCCGGGTCTGGCTATCCAGAGACTGATGGCCAAAGGCTATGGCTTCGGTGCGGAAGGCGACTGGAAGACAGCAGCCATGGTGCGTCTGATGAAGATCATGACAGAGGGCATGAAGGGTGCCAAAGGTACATCCTTTATGGAAGATTATACATACAATCTTGTACCGGGCAAAGAAGGTATCCTTCAGTCCCATATGTTGGAAGTTTGCCCGACAATTGCAGATGGCCCTATTTCTATCAAAGAGCAGCCGTTATCCATGGGTGACAGAGAAGATCCTGCAAGACTTGTATTTACAGCTAAAGAGGGCAAGGCTATTGCCACATCCCTTATCGATCTGGGCAATCGTTTCCGTCTGATCATCAATGACGTAAACTGCAAGAAGACAGAAAAACCAATGCCGAAGCTTCCGGTTGCAACTGCATTCTGGACACCGGAACCAAATCTTCAGACAGGTGCTGAAGCATGGATCTTGGCAGGCGGTGCACATCATACAGCTTTCTCCTATGACCTGACGGCTGAGCAGATGGGTGACTGGGCAAACAGCATGGGCATTGAAGCTGTTTATATCGACAAAGACACAACAATCAGACAGTTTAACAATGAGCTGAAATGGAATTCCATTTACTATCGTTAAATTGATTAAAAGACAGGCAGCTGCGATAGTGTGGTATAAACCGCAGGCAGCTGCCTGCCTGTGGTTATAGAGATAGACAATGTTTGAATTGGACAGAGTGTCCATTTCAAAGCAGGATTCGATAGCGAATCCATGAATCAGGAGGATAGAATGGCAGATTTAAAAGCAATTATTGAGAGCGGCAAAACAGCACTGGGTATTGAATTCGGTTCAACCAGAATCAAGGCAGTGCTGATCGATGAATCATTTAAACCAATCGCTTCCGGCAGTTACAGCTGGGAGAATCAGCTGATCGACGGTTTCTGGACTTATTCTCTGGATGATATCTGGAAGGGATTAAGAGATTGTTATAAGAGCCTGGCAGCAGATGTGAAAGAAAAATACGGTGCAGAGCTGACGAAGATCGGCAGCATCGGTTTCAGTGCCATGATGCACGGCTATATGGCCTTTGATGAGAAGGGCGAGCTGCTTGTACCGTTCCGTACATGGCGAAACAGTACAACAGGTCAGGCGGCTGAAGCACTGACAGAATTATTTAATTACAATATTCCTCAGAGATGGAGCATTTCCCATTTGTATCAGGCGATTTTAAATGGTGAGGAACATGTCGATCAGATCAGTTATCTGACAACGCTGGCGGGTTACATTCACTGGCAGCTGACAGGACAGAAAGTCCTTGGTATCGGCGATGCTTCCGGTATGTTTCCGATCAATGACAAGACCCATCAGTATGATGAGACAATGGTTGAGAAGTTTGGCAAGCTTATTGAAGATAAACATTATCCGTGGACATTAACAGGTATTCTTCCGAAAATCCTTGTGGCCGGAGAATCTGCCGGTGTGCTGACAGAAGAGGGAGCTAAGCTTCTGGATGAAAGCGGCAAATTGCAGGCAGGTATCCCACTGTGTCCGCCGGAGGGTGATGCAGGTACAGGTATGGCAGCTACCAACAGCATTGGTGTTCGTACAGGTAATGTTTCTGCCGGTACATCTGTTTTTGCTATGGTGGTTCTGGAAGACCAGTTAAAGGCCGTTTATCCGGAGATCGATATGGTGACAACACCCGTGGGCAGTCCGGTAGCTATGGTGCATGCCAATAACTGTACATCCGAGATCAATGCCTGGGTAGGCCTTTTCAGAGAATTTGCGGAGCTGTTCGGCATGGATATCAGTCAGAATGACCTCTTTGAAAAATTATTCAAAGTGGCCATGGAGGGTGATGCAGACTGTGGTGATATGATGTCTTACGGTTACTATTCAGGGGAAAATATTACCGATATCACAGAGGGCCGTCCACTCTTTGTGAGAAAACCAACCAGCCGATTCAGTCTTGCTAACTTTATGCGTCTGCATTTGAGCAGTGCCCTGGGTGCCCTGAAAGTAGGTATGGATATTCTGATCAAGAAAGAGCATGTGGCCATTGATAAGATTTACGGTCACGGTGGTTATTTTACCACAAAAGGTGTGGGGCAAAAGCTTCTGGCAGCTGCCATTGATACACCGGTATCCGTTATGGAGACAGCCGGCGAGGGCGGTCCATGGGGGATGGCACTGCTGGCATCTTATCTGACATGGAAGGGTGAAGACGAAACACTTCAGAATTATCTGGAGGGCAAAGTATTTGCCGGAAATGCAGGTACAAGTGAAGAACCGGATGCAAAGGATATCGAAGGTTTTGAGAAGTTTATTGAGAATTACAAAGGTGCAATAGCAGTTGAAAAGACAGCATCAGAAGTGATAAAATAAACGTGTCATTTGGCATCGGGATTCACAAGAGAATGTTGATGCGGGAAGTTTAAAAAGCCTTTATGGCAGAAAAGAGGGTGTTAGTCGAATGCTTGAAGAATTAAAGAAAGAAGTCTACGAAGCCAATATGCTGCTTCCGAAGTATCAGCTTGTGACTTTTACATGGGGCAATGTCAGCGGGATTGACCGCGAGAAGGGACTTTTTGTCATCAAGCCGAGCGGTGTGGATTATGACAAACTGAGACCGGAAGATATGGTTGTTGTAGATCTGAATGGCAATAAAGTAGAGGGCGATTACAATCCGTCTTCTGATACAGAGACACATGTTGTCTTATATAACCGTTTTCCGAAGATCGGCGGTATCGTACATACTCATTCACCATGGGCCACAAGCTGGGCACAGGCCGGCCGTGGTATTCCATGCTACGGGACAACCCATGCCGATTATCTGTACGGCGAGGTACCTTGTGTGAGAAATCTTACAGAGAAAGAAATCAATGAAGCTTATGAGAAGAATACAGGTGTCCTGATCGCGGATGAATTTGACCGTCCGGGTCTGGATTATATTGCAACACCTGCCGTTCTCTGCAAGAATCACGGACCGTTCACATGGGGCAAGGATGCCCATGAGGCTGTACACAATGCCGTTGTTCTGGAAGAAGTTGCCAAGATGGCAGCCCGATGTGAGCTGATCAATCCGAAGGTTCAGCCTGCACCGCAGGAACTTCAGGATAAGCATTATTTCAGAAAACATGGTGCCAATGCGTACTATGGTCAGCCGGGTAAATAGATTTCCGTTAAACGAGGTAGCAATTATCGTAACTTAAAAATGCAAGCATTTTATACCTGTTTTTTGAAATTATGCTTGGCTCTGAACAGTTACAAATTATCATATAATTAAGGGCGAAAGGCCCCAGGAGGTAAAATTATGAAATTTTTCATTGACACAGCGAATGTAGAAGATATCAGAAAAGCAAATGACATGGGCGTTATCTGCGGCGTTACAACGAACCCATCCCTGATCGCCAAAGAAGGCAGAGATTTCAAGGAAGTCATCAAAGAGATCACAACGATCGTTGACGGACCGATCAGCGGCGAAGTAAAGGCTACAACTGTTGATGCAGAAGGCATGATCAAAGAGGGCCGTGAAATCGCAGCTATCCATCCAAACATGGTTGTTAAGATTCCTATGACAGTTGAAGGTTTAAAGGCTGTTAAGGTTCTGTCTGCAGAAGGCATCAAGACAAACGTCACACTGATCTTCACAGCTAACCAGGCTTTACTGGCTGCAAGAGCAGGTGCTACATATGTATCTCCATTCCTCGGCAGGCTGGATGATATCAGCACAGCAGGTATCAGCCTGATCGAAGATATCGTAACAATTTTTGACAACTATGGCCTCAAAACAGAGATCATCGCTGCATCTATCAGACATCCAATGCACGTAACAGATTGTGCACTGGCAGGTGCGCATATCGCAACAGTTCCTTACAAGGTAATCGAGCAGATGACACATCATCCGCTGACAGATCAGGGTATTGCTAAATTCCAGGCAGATTACAAGGCTGTATTCGGCGAATAAAAGGGGGATTTTTATTATGAGCAATATGCCGGAAGTGAAGTTAGGTGTTGTGGCTGTCAGTCGTGATTGTTTTCCTGAAAGCCTTTCTGTCAGCAGAAGACAGAATCTGATGAAGGCTTATACAGAGAAGTATGGTACAGAGGGAATCTATGAATGTCCTGTCTGTATCGTGGAGAGCGAGATCCATATGGTGCAGGCACTGGAAGATATCAAAAAAGCGGGATGCAACGCCCTTTGTGTTTATCTCGGTAACTTTGGTCCTGAGATTTCAGAGACACTGCTTGCAAAGCATTTTGACGGACCGAAGATGTTTATTGCCGCTGCAGAAGAGAGCGGAGACAACCTGTTGGATGGCAGAGGTGATGCATACTGTGGTATGTTAAATGCCAGCTACAATCTGCAGCTGCGCAATATCAAGGCTTATATTCCTGAGTATCCTGTGGGTGATGCGGAAGAATGTGCCGATATGATTCATGAATTTATGCCGATTGCAAGAGCAGTTATCGGACTTCAGAATCTGAAGATTATCAGCTTTGGACCAAGACCGATGAATTTCCTTGCATGTAATGCCCCGATCAAACAGCTTTATAATCTGGGGGTTGAAATTGAAGAAAACTCAGAACTTGATCTGTTTGAAGCTTTCAATAAGCATGCCGGTGATGAGAGAATCCCTGTCATTGTGAAAGAAATGGAAGCAGAGCTTGGCGCAGGTAACAAGAAACCTGAAATTTTGGCCAAGCTGGCGCAGTATGAACTGACATTAAAAGATTGGATTGAAGAGCACCGCGGCTATCGCAAGTATGTAACTTTGACGGGCAAATGCTGGCCTGCATTCCAGACACAGTTCGGCTTTGTGCCATGTTATGTCAACAGCCGTTTGACGGCTCAGGGTATTCCGGTATCCTGTGAAGTGGATATTTACGGTACACTCAGCGAGTTTATCGGAACGGTTGTCAGCCAGGATGCAGTTACACTGTTGGATATCAACAATTCTGTACCGTCTGATATGTACAACAGCGATATAAAGGGTAAATATAACTATACTCAGAAAGATACATTCATGGGCTTCCATTGTGGCAATACAGCTTCCAGCAAGCTGTCCTTCTGCGAGATGAAGTACCAGAAGATTATGGCAAGAACACTGCCTGAGGAAGTGACACAGGGTACACTTGAGGGAGATATTAAACCGGGTGACATCACATTTTACCGTTTGCAGAGCACAGCAGACAATAAACTTCGTGCTTATGTGGCTCAGGGTGAAGTCCTTCCTGTGGCAACACGTTCCTTTGGATCCATCGGTGTCTTTGCTATTCCTGAAATGGGCAGATTCTATCGTCATGTCTTGATCGAAAAAGGTTTCCCACATCATGGTGCAGTAGCATTCGGCCATTACGGAAAGGCTTTGTTTGAAGTATTTAAGTATATCGGCGTGCCGGTAGAGGAGATTGGCTATAATCAGCCGGCAGGAGTACGCTATCCAACAGAAAATCCTTGGGGCTAATGAAGGTGATTATATGTTATATATAGGAGTCGACCTGGGAACTTCAGCGGTAAAGCTGCTAATGATGGATGCGTTTGGCGATATTAAGAAGGTTGTGTCCAGAGAGTATCCGCTGTTTTTTCCGCAGCCGGGATGGTCGGAGCAGCATCCGGAGGATTGGTTTACCCAGGCGATGGATGGGCTGAAGGAACTGACGGCTGAGTGTGACAAGTCTCAGGTGGCTGGTATCAGTTTCGGAGGACAGATGCATGGTCTGGTTGCGTTAGATGCCGATGATCAGGTGATTCGTCCGGCGATTCTGTGGAATGACGGCAGAACCGGTGAAGAAACAGAGTTCCTGAATACAGTGATCGGCAAGGATAAGTTGTCTGCTTACACGGCCAACATTGCTTTTGCCGGTTTTACGGCACCGAAGATTCTGTGGATGCGAAAGCATGAGCCGGAGAATTTTGCGAAGATTGTGAAAATCATGCTGCCGAAGGATTATCTGGCTTATCGGTTATCCGGTATTTTCTGTACAGATGTGTCCGATGCATCCGGTATGCTTCTGATGGATGTGAAGCATCGCTGCTGGTCAAAGGAAATGCTTGAGATCTGCGGTATTACAGGAGAAATGCTGCCAAAGCTTTATGAGAGCTATGAAGTGGTGGGTACACTGAAAAAGGAAATCGCAGAGGAACTGGGTTTTTCTGAAAATGTAAAAATTATTGCCGGTGCCGGCGATAATGCAGCAGCGGCAGTGGGAACAGGTACAGTGGGAGAAGGTAAATGCAATATTTCGCTGGGGACTTCCGGAACAATTTTCATTTCCAGTGAGCATTTCGGTGTGGATGAATACAATGCGCTGCATTCCTTTGCCCATGCGGATGGTCATTACCACCTGATGGGCTGCATGCTCAGTGCGGCATCCTGCAATAAATGGTGGAATGAAGAAATTCTGAAAACCAAAGATTATAGCGCGGAGCAGACGGGAATTACGAAGCTGGGTGAAAATCATGTCTATTTTCTTCCGTATCTGATGGGTGAGCGTTCGCCCCACAATAATCCGGACGCAAGAGCCATGTTCATCGGCATGTCTATGGATACAACAAGAGAGGAAATGACCCAGGCAGTCCTGGAAGGTGTTGCTTTTGGTCTGAGAGATTCTCTGGAGGTAGCCAGAAGTCTCGGTATCAGCCCAGAGAGAACAAAGATCTGTGGCGGCGGTGCGAAGAGCCCTCTGTGGCGTCAGATTATTGCCAATGTAATGAATCTGAAGGTGGATGTTCTTGAGAATGAAGAAGGCCCGGCACTCGGAGGTGCTATGCTGGCGGCTGTGGGATGCGGAGAATATCCGGATGTGGAGACTGCAGCAGCAAAGATTGTCAAGGTGGTGGACACAGTGACACCGGAACCTGAGCTGACCAGGAAATACGAAGAACGTTATCAGTATTTCAGAAGGATTTATCCGACTGTAAAGGAATTGTTTTGAGAGAACAAGAAAAACGATTCGGTGAAAATTCTCGGTTAAAAACAGATAATCGGCGAAAGAAACGCCATAAAACAAGGGAAGCACTCATTTACGCAATGAGTGCTTCAAATTTTGTGAATTATGAGCCGGAATTCACAGAGTGTATTTTATTTTGTTATTTACGATAAAAATGAGAACGCCATAACAACGACACCGAGAACAACAAGGATTACACCGGTTGCACGGTTCAATGTCTTTGGTGTGGCTTTGTTGGCCAATACCGCAGCAATTCTGGCCCAGATCAGAGTGAAGATGATGCACAGGATCCAGACAGCAGGATCCGGCAGGCCGCCGATGGCAAAATGAGAGACTGCTCCGGTAAATGCGGTGAAGGTCATGATAAAGACGCTTGTTCCAACGGCTGTTTTGAGTTCGTATCCCAGAACAGAAGTCAGAATCAGAAGCATCATCATACCGCCGCCGGCACCGATAAAGCCGCATATAAATCCGATGATGATACCGCAGATAACAGACTGCATGGCACGTTTCTTAGCGGATACGCCCTGCATCGCTTCCTTGGTAGTCATAACCGGTCTCACAATGAATTTGATACCCAACAGGAAAGTCATAAAGACGGAGAAATTGCCCATGGTTGCGGATGGAACCAGGCTGGATATATAGCTGCCCACAACAGTGAAGAGCAGGACAGTAACCATCATGATCAGGCCGTTTTTGATATCCAGATTCTTGTTCTTGCCATAAGTATAAGCAGAAACGGCGCTGGCCAGTACATCGGATGATAATGCAATGCCTACGGCTATATAGGGGTCAATACCGAGAAAGGTGATGAGAATCGGACTGATGACGGCGGCAGCACTCATACCGGCAAAACCTGTTCCGAGACCGGCTCCCATGCCGGCAAAAAAAGTAACAATAATCGTAAAAAGTAAATGCATAACTAGTTGTCCTCCAGAATAAGATTCAGATTGAGTTCCATTTGCTGCATGCCCTGGAATATGATTTGGCGTGTGGCATCGTCGATGTCTGCAAAAAGCTGTTCAACAAAGTGTTCCTGCAGCTGCTGGCCTCTGCTGATGATAGGCTGTGCCTTATCGGTACAGAGAAGCTGGACTTTACGTCGGTCACCTTCTACATTCTTTCGGATTAGATAACCTTCATTCACAAGCTTATCAATGTTGACAGAGACAAGATTCGCTTTAAGCTTTCGAATCTCGACAATATCTCTGGCTGTTTTGAATTCAGGGTTATTGGCCAGAAACATAAGAATATCAAAAGCTGTCTGGGGCAGTTTCAGTTCATGGCAGAGCGGTTTGCACATGCTTTCATAGGCCAGAGACAGTTTCCTTGAAAATTCAATACCTAATTTCACAAAAAGCCTCCTTATGGAATAATTAGTTCAAATTTGAAATATCTATTTATGAACTAATATAAACCATAAGGAGACTTTTGTCAAATATGGAAAACATCAATCAGGAATACCATTGCCAGTCCATAGTATGTAACGACAGCTACCAGATCATTGACAGTTGTAATCAGCGGGCCGGATGCAACCGCCGGGTCCACGTGGATTTTGTGGAAAAACATTGGCACAATGGTGCCGATCATGCTGGAAACGACCATAGCCACAACCAGTGAGAGGCCGACACAGCCTGAGATCAGGAAAGCGGAAAGCCATGCGTATTTCTTGAAAAAGTGGATGTAGACCCCGAGAAATACCAGAGCCATCAGGCCAAGGCTGATGCCATTGAAGAAACCGATTCTCATTTCCTTGCCGAGAAGGTAGAGTTTCTTTCTTGTGTTCAGGTTTTCATCCATCAGAACACGGATAGTAACAGCCAGGGACTGTGTGCCGACATTGCCTGCCATATCAAGAACCAGTGATTGGAAGCAGATAACAATCGGCAGAACGGCAACAACGGATTCGAAGATACCCACAACCGAGGATACGCCCATGCCCAGAAATAACAGGATGATCAGCCAAGGCAGTCTTTTCTTCATGCTGATGATGGTCGGTTCATTTAAGTCTTCTTCAGATGTCAGACCACCGAGCTTTGCATAATCATCGCCCATGGCATCGTCAACGAGTTCCACAATGTCCGTTGCGGTCAGGATGCCGGCGATACGGCCCTCTTTGGTCAGAACAGGAAGAGAGTCTTCTTCGTAATCGGCAATCTTGTCAATGCAGTCGTTGATTTTCTCATGTTCGCAGACAAAAGGATAGGAACGGCTGATAATATCTTCCAGGGCATCATTTTCACGGGCAATGATCAAATCCTTCAGATCAATGGCACCTACAAATTTCTCATCCTTATCCACAACGTAAATGGTGGAAATATTGTCATGTTCACCAGCTTGGCGAATGAGAGTGCTCATGGCTTCACGGATGGATAATTTGTCGGAAATGCAGATGAAGTTGTTGGTCATGCAGCTGCCGATTTCGTCATCATCATAGGAAAGCAGTCTGCGGACGTCCTTTCGGGTATCTTCATCCAGATAGTTGACAAGTTCCTGTTTTTTGTGTTCGGTCAGATCATCCAGAATGTCCAGTGCATCATCGGCATCCATGTAAGAAACCACTTTGGCAGCCTTTTCAATCGGCAGTTCTTCAATATATTTTTCGGAATCATCCAGATAGGAAAAGATTTCAGCCACTTTCTGTGCACCGAGAACAGGATAGAGCTGCCTTCTTTCGGTTTCGCTCAGTAAGGTGATCGCTTCAGCAATATCTTTCTCATGGTAATCGGAAAGCAGCTTTGGCAATTTAGTGGTATCTGTTTCTGTGCGGATAATCTTTAACAGTTCTTTTACATAATCTTTCTTGTAAAACATTCTTCTTTTCATGTTGTCCTCCTTTTCTCCCAAAAAAAGGGCATAAAAAATACATCGCTTCACGTTTCAGTTTAATAGCATAGACTGTTGGATGCGATGTACAAAAGAACGCACGAAAATATAGATTGCGTATAGAGAGGAGGCTGCCAAAAGGCACCATGTCTGCAAAGCAGAGGCAAATTCCATACGAATAGGTTGTGTCTGATTTGCAGGCACAAATATTGTATTAAGATTTGCTTATGGGTCTAAGGCTGAGCTTTCCGAATAGCCGCATTCTGACTGTATACTTCTGTTCACCGCATATATTACTTCGACCTATGCAACTGTCCATGAAAACTCACCTCCGTTTAACTTTCAAATTTTGTCAATGATTGACCACTTATAGAAGTGGGGAATCTCACATAGAGATAATCCTTTTGGATAATAACAGAAAAATCTGGAA
>ENA-UOJD01001009-UOJD01001009.1-human-gut-metagenome-genome-assembly--contig:-P48-NODE-1009-length-32664-cov-27.993867_pt1 | contig 32664 bp, 54 predicted proteins | sample MGYA00242342_ERZ723889 | MGnify/ENA metagenome assembly ERZ723889
GTGCAGCTTTGGCAAGGGGTGCAGCTTTGGCAAGGGGTGCAGCTTTGGCGAGAGGTGCAGCTTTGGCAAGGGGTGCAGCTTTGGCGAGTGGTGCAGCTTTGGCGAGGAGTGCAGCTTTGGCGAGAGGTGCAGCTTTGGCGAGGGGTGCAGCTACGAAAACGGCGCAGTGAAAAATGGCCGCTATGTCGCTGTGGATAGGATAGGCAGCGAAAACCGAAAAGCCTATTTTTACATAGACGATAACGGCAATATGTTTGTCCGCGCCGGGTGTTGGTTTTCGGATATGGCGGCATTTAAGGAGCGGGTTAAAAAAGTACACGCCGGAACAATCCACGAGAAGACATATCTGGCGGCGTGTGATTTGGCAGAACTGATGTTGAAAGGCGGTAACAATGCAGAATGAACTTAAACCGTGCCCGTTCTGCGGCGGGAAACCGCAAATGAAATATAACTATGTGGCGCAGAAGAAAAAGCAATGGTCCGTTCAATGCAGATGCGGCGCAAGATTTTTCTTTACTGACCGGAAGTACAAAGCAATAGCAGCATGGAACAGGAGAACATATGACAATTATTGAATGGTTGCGCGATAAAAATTCTACTGAAAACAAAGACAATATTTTAGCCCCATGCATGGACGCACAAACCGCCGTGAATTTCTTGATTGATTACCTTATCGGGGATGATTGGTATGTGGCATATCCTGCTTGTACGGAGCAAGTAAATACAGAAGCGGTTATGTTCATTCTTCAAAAGTTTAGTAGGAAGTACAAAAAGGAGCTAAAAGCATGGAACAGGAGGGGTGTCAATGGCTAAAGAGTACATAGAACGAGAAGCGTTTACGAAAAGCGTTGAGGAGCGTTATTGCAAGCCGTGCAAGGCAGAGGGAAAAGACCACAACGGATGCTGGTGTCGTGCCTGTTGGGTTGACGATATGCTCGATGAAGGTAGAGTGTTTCCAGCCCTCTGATGTTGCCCCGGTGCGGCGCGGACGGTGGATCGAAGAGGATGGCATACAGATTTGCTCAGAATGCGGCGAAGAGCATGAATGGGAAGATTACAGAGCACCGTACTGCGATACCTGCGGAGCAAAGATGAACAAGGAGGAAGCCGATGAACTGGATTAAAGTGAGAGACAGACTACCAGAAGAAAAGGAACCGGTGATTATCCTGCTGCAAGATGGACAGATTTTTCGCGGCGAGATACGCATGAGACAATTATTGCCGGAATGGTGGTATTACTACGATCCCGGCTGCACTGACATTGACATGCTGGGGCTTTTATATCCCGTAGAAAAGTTTGGCGGACTATGGTTTAGAGGTAATCCTGTTATTGCGTGGATGCCCATGCCAGAACCACCAAAGGAGGACGCATGAAAGAATACATAAGCAAAGATAGGGCAAAGCAGTTTGTATGTGGACATTGCAACGAGGTATGCAGCGAAGAACCGTGCGAATCGAGCGATTGTGATTGGATGGCATTTATCGACAAAGAACCCGCCGCCGATGTTGCGCCTATGGTGCATGGACGGTGGATTTGTATAAACAAAAGATATGGAGAATACGAGTGTTCTGTATGTCATGGTGTGGATTCAAATTGTAGTGATTATTACGGAATTCATGCCGTTACAGAACAGGAATTCTGCCCCAACTGCGGGGCTAAAATGGACAAAACAGGAGGTGAGCGGCATGACTAACCACGAATACCTAAAACAGCAATCCGCCGAATGGCTGGCGGACAAACTCGCCGAGATAGTGGACTGCGACTGCTGCCCGGCGGTTTATTGTGCCAAACGGATCGAAATGCTCTGCGAACTGGGCATATCGGAATGTCAGAGAACGCTGGAAAACTGGCTGAACGCAGAAAGGATGGAGGGCAACAATGGCCAAAAGCGATAACGATTATTATAACTACTTACTCTCATGCGGATTTGATGAACAAGAAGCTCAACAAAAAATGAAGGAAAGGGAGATTATGATTGATTTATATCAAGGCAAAAAAGAGCAGAGAGAAATTACAAGTCAAGCATACCAATTGAGCCAAAAACGATTAACCAAAGAAATTCAAGATTTTTTATGGGGCGGGAGGTACTGACAATGAGTAAAGAGCACATAGAGCGCGAAGCGGCTAAGGCGCGGCTTAGAATGTGGATCACAGATTGCGTATTAGACGGGGACAATGAGGCGGCAGACTGTTTGAGGGACTGCATAGACCTCCTTGACAGTATCCCTGCCGCCGATGTTGCTCCGGCTGTGGAACTTGAAGATTTGAGGGCTAAGTATCAGGCGCTCGTTGCTGAAAAAGACAAGAACAGTGGAGACACGGCCGAAACGTATACAACCGGGTATCGCTATGGCCACAGAAACGGGCAGATTGAATTGCTCCAACAGATTTTGAATATTTGCGATAGTACAAGTGAACCGGAGGAATAAAATGAGTAACTACATCAGCCTGGAGGCAGTGAGCGCGGATGAGTGCAAACACAAGATAAAAACACCATTCGCCAGAATCGTCGCGGAAGGAACACCTGAAAAGCCGTACTACAACATCTGGTACTTTGACCCAGCGGACGGAGAATGCCACATTGGGTTTGGCTCATACTACCTTGATAATGTGTTTAATTGGCTTGCAGAGGAATTCGAGATCACAGAACCCCACACAGACGTTGTGCCGGTGGTGCATGGACGAAAAATTGAAGACGAAGGCACAGGGTTTTTTTATCTGTGTTCTCTGTGCGGCGAATGTTTGCCGTATGGTGCGAACTACTGCCCCAACTGCGGGGCGAAAATGGATAAGGAGGAAACTAATGAACTGGATTAAAGTAAGGGACAGACCACCAGAAGAAAAGGAACCGGTGATTATCCTGCTGCAAGATGGACAGATTTTTCGCGGCGAGATACGCATGAGACAATTATTGCCGGAATGGTGGTATTACTACGATGCCGGCAGCAGTGACATCGACATACTGGGGCTTGTATATCCCATAGAAAAGTTTGAAGGACTATGGTTTAAAGGTAATCCTGTTATTGCGTGGATGCCATTGCCAGAAACGCCGAAGGAGGAAAGCAAATGACTGATAAAGAAGCGATTGAAATGGCTATAAGAACCTTAGTACATATTAAGGATTCCAGCGACACACCGCACATAATTGCTGCTTGCAGTATTGCCATTTCTGCCCTGCAAGAGCGCAAGGAACGGCAATGGATTAACGTAAAGGACAGACCGCCGAAGGAGGAAAAATGAAACGAGTAATAGCAATAACAATATTAACCCTGCTGACCATCGCCCTGTGCGGGTGCGGAAAGGCTGAGGCTGGCAATCGTAGACTGTGGATACTGGATGGGGGTGCGACGTATGGAATATATGTCGATAACCTCACGGGGGTACAATACCTGCGAACATACAAAGGCGGCGTTTGCGTAATGGTAGACGCAGAGGGAAGGCCGCTGATATGGGAGGGCGCGGAATGAGCTATGAATTACTGCGGCCTGATATATGGGAGTGTATACAGCGCGGGGGCGGATACTGCCCCTGTGCGATAATCAAGGATGAGGAAAGCAGATGTATCTGCAAGGAGTTCAGAGAAGGTCAGGAAACTAACTGCCATTGCGGCGTATGGAGGAAACATGACGATAGGACAGAGGATACGAATGTACCGAGAAAAGAAGGGCAAGTCGCGGGCTGTGATGGAGCGCGAAACCGGCATAAGCGCGGCGACCATTTATCACTATGAGATGGACGGCATGGAGCCGACCGCGAGCAGAATCATATGGTTGGCAGATTATTTTAACATAACGGCAGATGAATTGTTAAGGATGAACCAATGACGAAACGCGAACAACGGGCATACATCAGGCGGCTGCTTGTTCGTTGGGGGAAAGCCAAGAGAAGCGCGAAAGAAATAGATAAAAAAATAGCCAGTATCAAAGAGAGAATGGAAGCGGTAGCGGATATCCGCCCACAGGTTTTATCGGGTATGCCGCACGGCAGCGACATTACCGACCCGACTGCCCGGAGCGCTATAAAGCTCATGGCGGCAAAGGAGCGGTATAATCTGCAAATGGCTGAAATGCTGGAAAGAATAAACGATGATATGTCATTCGTAGCGTTCATGGATGCCGCATTAGATGAGTTCCCCGCGAACCAGAGAAGGGTAATCGAGTTGAAATATAACTTTTACGAACATTTCTATTCGCGGGATATGCCGTCTAATACCAGGGTAGGTGTAAAAATGGATAAATCCCCCAAGGCAATAGAACACCTTGAAGAACGTGCGATAGACAGAATGATGAAATACATAGACATACCGGAGTGAGATAAATACATGAAAGGAGTTACAATGAACGAATTACAGATATTCAATAACAACCAGTTTGGAGAGATAAGGACTACTATTAAGGACGGCGAACCGTGGTTTGTGGCGTCTGATGTATGCAAAGCTCTTGAATTAGAGCAGGTGAGCCGTGCAATGGACAGGCTGGATGAGGATGAAAGGGGGTTACTAAAAGTAACCCACCCCCAAAGCCCCACAAAAACACAAGAAGTGAACGGCGTGAATGAATCCGGCCTCTATCATCTTGTACTTTGTTCTACTAAACCGGAAGCCAGAGCATTCAAGCGGTGGATAATTCACGAAGTCCTGCCCTCTATCCGTAAACATGGTATGTACGCCACACCGACTACGATAGAACAAATGATAGCCGACCCCGCCAACGCCATAAAGGTGTTTTCAGCCCTTAAACAAGAGCAGGAGCGGCGGAAGGAGCTTGAAGCGACAGTAGAACACAACGCCCCTAAAGTGCTGTTTGCGGAGGCCGTGCAAGCCTCACACGATAGTTGCTTAGTGGGACAGCTTGCAAAGATGATACGCCAAAACGGGAAGCCTATAGGGGCTAACAGAATGTTCACGTGGTTGAGGGATAACGGCTGGTTATGCAAGAAGGGCGAAAACTGGAATATGCCCACCCAAAAGGCTATGGAAGCCGGATATTTTGAGATAAAGGAAACGGTTATAGCCAACCCTGACGGAAGCACCAGAATAACACGCACCCCGAAAGTAACGGGGAAAGGGCAGATTTATTTCATCAACTGTTTTTTGAGGGGAGAAAATGAAAATAGCTGTATATGCCATAGCTAAGGACGAAGAAAAATTCGTTGACAGGTGGTATGAGACGGCAAAAGAGGCTGATTATGTCTGCGTTCTCGATACGGGGAGCGCAGACAAAACCGTTGATAAGCTGAAATCATACAACTGCATCGTAAAAACCAAAATCATACAGCCGTGGAGATTTGATGTAGCGCGAAATGAATCATTGAAAATCATACCGGAAGATGCGGACGTGTTGGTATGCCTCGACCTGGACGAAATCATACAGCCCGGCTGGGCGGAAATCATACGGAAAAACTTCCACGGGACGCGGGGAAGATATTTATATGTTTGGAGCCATGAATCATACGGCAGGGACGGAGTATCATTCAACGCCGATAAAATTCATACAAAATCATACTACTGGAAGAATCCCGTTCACGAAGTGCTGAAATCATACGGTGAAGAATCATACTGCGATTTGCCGTTGAGGGTTGACCATTGGCCCGACGAGAAGAAAAGCCGGAGCAATTATCTGCCGCTTCTCGAGCTGGCGGTTAAGGAAGAGCCGGAGAACGACCGAAACATGCATTACTTAGGCCGCGAATATATGTTCCATCGGGAATACAGTAAGGCCATTGAAACGCTGGAGAAACATCTTGCCCTTAGAAGTGCCGTGTGGCCGCCTGAGCGGGCCGCCAGTATGCGTTTCATTGCTCGGTGTAAAATCATGCAGGGAAAACAATTAGAGGCCGAGGCGTGGCTACAGAGGGCTATAATCGAGGCCCCCGAATACCGCGAAGCATGGTTTGAAATGATGAAAATCATGTATCATGCTAAAAACTGGAAATCATGCATCTATTACGGCGAATCATGCGTAAACATACGGGAAAGGCCATTATCATACATTTGCGAGCCTGACCCGTGGGGGCCGCTGCCGTTTGATATGCTGTCCATAGCCTATTATAACACAGGTCGCCTCAGAGAAGCCCTGAAAGCGGCGAATCATGCGTTGATGTACGGCCCCGATGACAGAATCATGCAGAACGTGAAAATCATGCAATCATACAGCGGGGAACCGTCCTAAAGTCTCCCGAATGACCCCCAGCCGGAAATCATATATCCCCACGCCGTCGCACTCTCGGCGGTAGATACGGGCGGCGGCGCGGGCCTCGGCGAGGGTGCTAAACTCCCGCCGCTCGTCGTGCCCCTCGCCCCTCGTCCATGTAATAACCTGATAACGCATATTGTACCTCCTTAAAATCATACTGCGGCTTTACGCCGCCACAACCGTTATATCGCGGTAAAAATTAGTGTCGAAATAATCAACCATGCTGTTACTGTCATCATGATGGAATGCGTCAAGAACGGCGTTGATGCGGTGCAGCTTTGCGCGGAAGGCCTCGGTATAGATTTTGTTATCATCAATCCTATAATGGTTAATGTCGTGACTGCCGGAGATGTAATAATCATACTCGCGGGCGGCATGGCTGCGGAGCGTGCGCTGCTGCTCGTCTCCGTCTAATGCAAACCATTTTTCACGGTGTATCTGTTCGCCGTCCTCAGTATAAAGCCAGTAACCTATATCGTTACAGCTATAATTATTAATGTATTCGTCACGGCTCACGAAGTCGGTCGCGGTAGCGTTGACCCTAACTCTTACGGACTGCCCGCCGGAGTAGGTCTTACAGCTCACCGTTACGCCCTTAATGCCCTGGGCCTTCAGTTCCTCCCGGACCGCCTTCGACAGCTCGGCGCCGTGCAGGTGTTTACCGGACTTGTTGCCGTCCCAGCGGGTAGCCCCTAAATAGCCCTCGGAGATCGTGCCGCCCAGCTCGTTATCATGCTCACCGATGGCCGCCAGTATATCATTCTGAGCGGCGAACCCGTACCAGCAGCCCTTCTTCGGGTTCCAGCGCATTTTCAGACCGCGCAGAGCGGTTAAAACCTCGGCGGCGGGCTTGCTTTTAAAATAAATTTCATTGCTGTTATATTGTGCGTTCTTCTCGATTCTGTAGCTTGCCATATAAAAAGCGCCTCCTTATTGTTCCATAGTGTTCTTTCCCTTTGGCTGTTTCTTCTGGGACGGGTATGGGATAAATTCCTCCTCGCCCGCAATAATGCTGTACTCAGAGCGCAGAATCGGGTGCGTTTCTCGCTTTTGCTGCTGACGGATTAGGCTAATGGCTTCCTCTTTCGTGGTTGTACTTGCTTGCATTGTCCCATCCTTAAAAACATGAAACCGTTTCATTGCTTTCTCCCTCCATTGTTCGGGGTGGTTCCCCTTTCGATGTCTCTATTATATACTTACGGGAGCATATAGTCAACTGAAATATTAAGGGAAAAGCCTTAAAGAATTAGAAAGATATACTTGCAGCAGTATGCCAGAAATGATATAATTATTGCGGAGGTGATAACATGGGCACATCAGCAACGAGGGCAAAAAGAAAATACAACTCAAAAACGTATGAACGACTTGAAATCACAGTAAAAGCAGGAGAAAAAGAAAAAATAAAACAGAGAGCGGGAAAGTTAGGAAAAAGCATTAACGCCTATATAACCGATCTAATCTATAAGGACATGGAAAAAGAGGGCTGATATAGCCCTCTTATATCATTATCCCAAACTTTGCCGCCAGCAGCTCCCGCCGCGCTTGCGGTATCGGCTTAACTCCGGCGCACCATGAGTGCACGGCGGCCTTGCTTACCTCACAAGCCCCGGCGGCCTGCTCCAACGTCAGGCCACGGGCCTTGAGCTGATCCCGCAAATACTCGCCGTCGCTGAGCACGGGGGCGCACCGGCCCTGCATATAGGCAAGCTCCCACATGCCTTGCTGGTTGAGCGGCAGCGCGTGCTCGTCCTCGGTTATATCCTCTGCGCCTTGCAGCGCGTCCCGTATGGCTCTATCGACCTCCGGGGTGAGTTTGCGGTTAATAATCATATACCGCAAGCCCTCACCCAGCCCACGGATGGGCCACATATTAGCTGTCTGCACCCGGCAGTGCGCCCCGATGATGTCGGGGAGCTGCGCCGCCATTATACCATACGCCCGACCCAGGGCCTTAACCGTGTTGTCTGTCATGTTTCGCATCCTCCTTTTTGCCGCCGGGCTTGTGACCGGCCTGCCGCATTACCGCCCTTGCGGGCGTCACTCTGCGTTATACTGCCTTATAGCCATTCTCGGATGCATGCGCCTCGGCAATTATTTTAACGTTTGCCAGCAGCGGCTCCCCATCGCTCCCGGTGCCGACCACATCACCAGTCACAAAATATATATTCGCTCCGCGCATCAGGTAGTTGATCTCCGCCCCCTGCAGTGCGCCGTAACATTTGTAGCAACCCGTTATCCCGTCATACGTGGTATCATAGGCGGATATGCCGGCCTCCGTCTCGCCGGTGGCCCAGTTAGTAGACCGCCCTCCCCGCGGTAACTCGCCGAATCGTATATATATATCGCAATCATAGGGCCTAATCATGTTGGCTATGGTGGCCGCTATCTCGTCATCGTGATCATGCCCAAACTCTGGCACACAGCTACCCGCCTTGCACTCCTTGACTATTTCTCCAGCCCAGTTGTAATCGCGCCACGCTAACCCGCGCCATGCCCTGATGCCGTCGGCAGCTGTGCCGTATACTATCACGTTCTCGTCCCTCGTCATCATTGTCGTGTGCTCCTCTCTTGTTATGTCTGTATTATATACCTGCCAGGTTAAAAAGTCAACCGAAAAGATAAATAAACTAAAATAATAAGGCAAAACTTTTGATGCGGGGGTTTGCGGGGGTAAATACCTATTATAATATCAATATGGAGTATTAGACCGAACCCCGAAGGGGCGGAAAAAAATAAAAAAAGAAAAATTGAAAAGATTGTCAAAGTCCCCCATAAAGGGGGGATAAACTATCGCAATAAATAAATTACCGTTGCGGATTAAGGAGGTGTAACGTATGGCAAGCAGTAAAGAGCAGTACAGAGGCCAGCCCCATTGTAGACCAGGACTTACAGACGAGCAGCGCCAGGCCGTTAAGTTGTGGGTATGGGGCGAGGAGCAGGAGGACGGCACCACCCATTACATGAGCGGCTACAAGGAGATCGCCGACCGGGTAGGAGTCAACAAAATTACCGTGTGGCGGTGGTTCCGGGAGTTCCCGGTGTTTCAGGCCGCGCTGGACAAGGAGTTGGCAGAGCGGGGCAAGGAGGATGATAAATTTTATCAACGGATGCGTTCTCGTGCGCAAAAAGTCCTCGAAAAAAACCTAAATGCCCCCTATGCACGGGATTCTACGGCCGCAGCTCTGGCTATTTTGAGCCGCTGTGGGGACGTTGACGGGGTGCGGGTAGAGGTCTCCCAGGCCGATGCTGATAGAGTGGTTAGAGGCGGTTTTGGGCGGTCTGACGGCAATGTATAGCGTTTGCATAGTCTGTATATTTCCGGCCCAAGTATTCGTTAAAGTGTAGTTTAACGAATAGTTATAAAGTAAAATGTATAAAGTGTCGTATAATACGGGGTTAGTACCTGCATACTGTGTATATATATACAAAAGTGCTGGTGAATAACCCCGTTCATGCACCGCAAAAATGTATGTATATGCTGTATAATCGGAGGGGGGGTGCCACGGGGGGGGTGGTTTTTGTAGGGGGAACGCGCCAAACATATAGCTCCCCGCACATTTTTTCTCCCCCACAAAATGGACATTTACACAATTTGTGCCAAGTATAACGTTGACCCTAACGATGTGGTCTACTACTTCAAGCTGCGCAACGGTGAACCGCGCCTTATCCTCAAGGACGATTTCAATGATGTGTACGCCTGCACCCTCGATGAGAAAGCGAGAGTGCAGCTCATTTTTGGCGGACGCGGCTCCGGCAAATCGAACCACATTGTAAGGGAGATAGTAGCCGATACCTACAACGGCCATAATTGGCTTGTGTGCCGTTATTACAAGGTAGACTTAAGAACATCTTGCTTTAATGAAATAATCTCTGTAATAGACGAATGGGGGCTTACAGACGAGTTTTCCGTTGACAAGTCCACCATGACCATTACCTGTTTGTATAATGGCCGTCAGATAATCTTCGGTGCGTTAGAGGAAACACGGAGATTGAAGTCATTGAAGCCAAAGAAGGGTATACTGACCGACATATTCATGGAGGAAGGTGACGAATGCCCCTCCTATGAGGCGTTTGAAGTTCTGGATAACTGTTTGAGAGGCATTGATAAGGACGCAAAGTTGAGAGGATTACCGCAGCCGAACAAGAGGATAATAATGGCGTTCAACCCGTTTCCTGAAACGCACTGGCTTTATAAGGTCTTTTTTGAACCCTTGTGGCATCACCCCGATGTGAAGTCAATAGACGAACTGAAAGCTCTGACCCTGAAAGACAAGACCGCAAGAGGTGTGGTCGAAGGTTCAGATGTTTTTATTTTGAAAACGACCTATGCCGACAACCGTTTTCTCACCGAGGAAGATATTCAGAAAAGGGAGCAATCCACCGGGCAAAGATTATGGGTAGATACGTTAGGGAATTTTGGCAGATTAGGTTCTACCGTGTTCGAGCGCGGAAAGCACTGGAATATTGCAGACCTGTCCGGCAGGGAATTCAGAAATATCCGTGTCGGCAGCGACTTCGGATATAATCACCCCTGCGCTTTCGTTAAGTGCTCTTTGGATAAGCATAACCACAAGATATATGTGTTTGATGAATTATTCGTGAACGAGGTCACTACCCGCCAATACGGGGAGCTGATCTACAATAAGGCATTGGGCCATGTAGTGTACTGTGACGCCGCCGAGCCTGACCGTATCAAAGAGCTTAAAGAGATGGGTATCCATGCGGACAAATGCAAGAAGGGCAAAGCCAAGGGGGCGAAGTCCGCTATCACCCGAAGAATAGACTGGTTGCACGACTATGAAATAATAATCGACCAGAAATGTGTGAACCTGATAGGAGAGTTTAAGGTTTATCGGTGGAAAACGGATTCCGCCGGACAGAAGTTAGACATACCGGAGGACGCGGACAACCACGGCATAGACGCGCTTTCATATGCCCTGGGATATGATATATTTGCCGGTACTAAGCTTATCGGCGGAGGTAGGATACTGTGACAGAAATGATTTTAACGCGGGAAGAAGCCCGCAGGATAAACGGGGATAACATAAGAACTGTATTCGGCTGTGCGCTGGAGGATTCCATCCTGAAAAGGTGCGATATGTATAAGGAATACGACTGCGTTGATCTGAATGGCATATATTCCCCTATCCCTAAATACGCGGTAGACATAGCCGCCGGGTACTTCATAGGCTCACCGTGCAAGTATTATGTTCAGACGAATACGGTAGTCAAAAAGACTTCCGATGTTGCCGGGCGGCCTAAGATGCAGTTTGAGGACTTGCCCGACAAGAACCCGCGGGACGACGCATATTTGAACCGCTATCGTGCGATAATGCGCCGGAACCATGAGGACAAAGAGAATATGCGGCTTGCCACTTCCGCGCTGATATGCGGCACGGCATACGAACGGATATACGCTTCTAAAAGGGACGGCCTGATAGCTCCAAAGTTCAAGCCCGTGGATCCCCGAAAGGCAATGCTGTTCCACGACCAGACCATAGACCGCAATCCCACGGCTTTTATCATTCGAGAAGAATATTTTTCGCTCGTGGACAATCGAAAGTATGAAACCTATGAACTGATTACGGATGACCGCTGGACAAAGTATATATTTGACGGCAACGTTCGGGAAGAACCCGCCACAGCTTCCGAAATGGCGCTGCTTAAGACCTGCGGCATACCCATTGTAGAATACCCCATGCCAAACAGAGAAGGGTATTTTGAAAAGGTTCTTCCGTTGGTTCACGCGAGAAACGCCATTCTGAACAACGTTTCCAACACGTTTAAATATAACGATGAGGCCATTCTTCTTATGATTGGCTACATGCAGCCCGAAACCGATGAGGACGAAGAAGAACTCCACGAAAGGCTGTCCAAATTCAAAACCTTATATCTGGGCGAGGATAATAAGGTTGAATGGCTGATAAAGAATGTTGACATACAATCCATCCAAGGGTACTTCGACATTCTGACTGGCGATATATACGCCTCTTTAGGCCAGACTAACCCCACTGAAATAGCCGAAGTGTATCAGAATATCCAGGCCGTCAGATACCAGAACTACGGCATGGATAACACGATAATAGCGTATGAACGTAACTTTGAAAAAGGTCTGCTGGAGGGCAGGGCGCAGAAGATAACCGCGCTGATGAATGAGGGAACCGCCAACCACTATAATTGGGAAGTGTTAGATGTGGCGTTCGCAAGGAATATTCCTTCCTCTATGACGGACGAGGCGCAGTTTATGACCCAAGTCAAGGGCTCCGGGCTACTTTCAGATAAGGACATTCTTGATATGGTGTCTTTCGTGGAAGATTCCGAGGCCGCTCATCAGCGGAAGCTTGAACAGGATAAGCAGGAGGCAAACGAAATAGCGGAGGCAATGAATGTACGAGTACGGGGACGAACGGGCGAAGAGCCTGAAAAAAACAATAACGAGGGCGTTTCTGAAAACTAAGGAAACGCTCTTTTATATTGATTCCAACACAAAGGTAATCGACCAGATAAATCTTCTGTACAGAAAAATCCTGAGATTATCCGAAGAAGCGTACTTGGATATAGCCAAGAAAGCATACGCAGACCATAACGGGCCGGATAGGATACTCGAAGCGTGGGTAATAGGTATTCTGGACGATTACGACCCTGTTGTTAAATACGTTTTCACAAAAGAACTGGAACGAAAGGGGGCAAGATTGGCTGAATCCATAATCGCAGATGCCGAGTACTCCGGCAAAGACCCCCCTACCGTCAATTATCCCCCTATAAAGCAGGATTTCACGCGGGGATTGAACTATGTGACATGGCAAACAGACCAATTCGCCATCACCGTTGAAGATAAGACCGTAATAAGGGCCTTTAAGGACAACGGTTATAAAAAAATCAAGTGGCACACACAGAACGATGAAAAAGTTTGCAAAGAGTGTGAAGAACGCAACGGAAAAATTTATCCAATAGACAAAATGCCGACAAAACACCCTAATTGCCGGTGCTATTTTACGCCAGAGAAGGCATAAATCCCATTTTGTCAGAGAAGACATAAATCCCAAAGGAGAAAAAAATGAAAATAGACATTACCAAAATGGAAGGCTATCGGGAAGATATGACCGCCGAGGAAAAGCTTGCGCTTTATTCCTCTTATGAATTTACACCTGATTACACAGGATATGTAAAAAAAGATGTATTCGACAAAAAAGCCTCCGAGGCCGCCGAGCTGTCGAGGAACCTTAAATCCTATAAGGAGAAGGAAATGACGGACGAGCAGCGCAGGGCCGAAGCGGAAAAGGCCGCAAAGGACGCGGAGAACGAATACAAGACTAAGATTTGCAGTCTTGAAATAGGCAAGATATTTGCCGGAGCAGGGCTGAAAGAGGACGATTTCCCCGAAATACCTACATTCACGGAGACGGATAAGGCTACGGCCTTTGCGAACTCCATCGTAAAGCTTCTGTCTGCCAAGGTGATTGCGGCGGAGCAGAAAGCGAAAACTGACCTTCTGGGCGGCGGCACACCCCCTGCTTCCGGGGCAGAGGCAAATGAAGCCGCTCAACTCAAAGCGGAGTGGGCGGAAGCTGTCAAGTCGGGCAATATGCTTAAACAAGTGCAGCTTATGACCCTCGCGCAATCCAAAAAAATAGACTTAACTTAAAGGAGAAAATATCATGGCAAACGCCCCTATAATGAGTTTTGAAGTACCTACCTATTCCGGCCTGCTCTACACCAAGAGCAACACCCAGACCCCGTTTATAAACCTTATAGCGGAGCCTCAGTACACCAATCACGTTCAGTTCGCGGTAGATCAGGAGTATTCCCTTGATACTCCCTCCCAGCCTGCCATATCCGAGCAGGCATCCATGACCGCGCCTGACACCAAGAAGATAACCCGCACCCAGCATACCAACGTGACCCAGATATACCAGAGGGCTTGTGAGATTTCCTATGCCAAGGAATCTAACATGGGTACTATGAGCGGTATCAACATAGCCGGTCAGCAGGCGAACCCCGGCGACGAGTGGAACTGGCAGATTTCCCGCCAGATGCTCAATATCGCCAACGATATAGAGTTCACTTCCTTGCAGGGCGAGTACAACGCCGCTACCACCGATGCTACCATCAACAAGTCCCGTGGTATTCTTACCGCGCTGACCACCAACGTCATAGACGCGAAGGGTTCAGGTTCTACCGCTGCCGCGCTGACCAAGGCCATGATAAAGTCACTGGTCAAGTCCATCTTCGACAACGGCGGCGACGTGAACGGCATGATACTGATGTGCAATTCCTTCCAGAAGGCGGCTATTTCCGCGCTGTATGAGGGTTCCATGCAGATGCCGGATTCCCGCATGGAGGCCGGTGTGAACGTGACCCGCCTTATCACCGACTTCGGCGATGTGGGCATAGTTCTTTCCCGCGCCATGCCCAAAGACCAGATACTTCTTTTCCGTCGTGATGTAGTGCATCTTGTAGAGCAGCCCACCCCCGGCAAGGGCAACTTCTTCTTTGAGGAACTGGCTAAGAACGGCGCGGGCAAGAAGGGTGAGATATTCGGACAGGTAGGTCTGAACTACGGCCCTGAATGGCTCCACGGCAAGATAACCAATCTTACCACTGAATAACCATGAAATTCTATCAGGGGAACAAAACGAGTATCCCCTTTGATGTGAAGGAAGATAAGGCCATAGCACAGTTTGTGCATGGCCTTTTTGAGACTTCCAACGAAGCGACGATAAGAAAGCTTATCGCCCTGGGATACGAACACGACGGAGAGTTTAAGGAAGAAGAACCCAAGCGGCGGGGCCGCCCCAAGAAGGAGGAATAAATGAATGAGGTAATGGTAAACAACGTAAAGCTTCAAACGGGTGCGCCGGACGGCGTTGTCCTGATGTTTTTGGAGCGGTATACCGCAGTAGCGTGTGCCATTACCCGCTACAAGGAGCCTCCGAAGTGGTTAGAGCCCTATATAGAGGACGCGGCGGTAAAGGCGATAGGGAAGATGGGCGCAGAAGCCTTTAATTCCCAATCTGCGGCGGGAGTGTCCACTAACTATATAGATATTACCGAGAACCTTAAACAGGCCTTAAAAGGCAAAATGAACCCGTTAGGAGCGGTATATGAGAGCGAAGGATAAGAAGGACGTTTATGTGCTTGCCCCCATTAAGGAGACGGTGAACGGGCAGACTGTTGTTTCGGAGTGGGCCTTAGTCAGACGGTATAAACTTGTGGCTAACTCTGCCGGAAGCGCAGAGGATATAGCCATGTACGGCGAACGTATCAAGGAATATATCAAAATCTGCAAAGACCCCTCCGACGGGCCTGTTCAGATAGTCGAGGGTGACGGAATCTGCTTAAACGACCCGCAGGAAACGCCGAGCTATATTGTGGAATCCGTCAATTCCGCCCGTGGGTTCTCGACATATACGGCAAAGAAGTATGTTTAACGCCAAAGTTAAAGTCATAAAGAGGTTTGAAAGGCCGGATATTCAGTCTGCCATCCGAAAAGGGACGGAGAGCGGCGGTAAGGAAATGGCGGATATAGCGATTTCTATGGTTCGCGTTGATTCGGGAGAACTGAAAAACTCGATAGAGTTTACCATTTTCGATGAGAAAACCGGAACCGTAAAGGGAAAGGTGCATACCGCAGCTATCCCGCAGGCTATGACGCTAGAATACGGTACGGGTATTTATAACGAGTTGGGTTCTTCGGCAAAAATCCCGTGGTATGTCCATGAGAGCATGGCAGACCTGAGCAAGTACAACTTTGAGACCGTCCTAAGCAAGAAGGGACTGTTCTACAAAGTTTATGGCGCACACCCTCACCCCTATATGAAGCCCGCCTTTGACGCGGCAAAGGATTTTGTTGTTCAGTCCGTGGCGGACGAGATAAGGAAACTGCTATGACGAATATCTATAAGGACGCTCAGAAGTATCTTAACAAAAAACTTAAAGTTGAGGTTCAGCCGGAATCTGACGAAACCCCCGAAAGGTATCCTATCGTGACATTGAACATCACACAGGAGACATCGGTAAAATCCTTAGAGGGCGAAGCACTTCCCGCCACCTCAATAAGATGTGGTGTGTGGGGCGAGACCTACATAAGCACCAAGGGATTTACAGGCGTTCTCGATTTGGCTGACAAACTCCACGCCGCAATGCTGGAAAAACACTATATCAAGACACGCTCGACAGAGCCATACCGCGACGCAAACGGGAAATGGCACGTCAACGTAGTCTATTTCAAGAAAACAAAAACGTTCTAAAGGAGAGAAAATATGGCACAGTATCAGGCTTCCGTAGGCCAGCGCGTATTTTATGATACCGCTTACACTATGGCAAACAAGACCGAGATAGCCGGTCTTACCCAAACCCCCGATAAGGGCGGTTCGCCCTCCGAGGTTTCCGTAAACATTATATCTGAATATTTCGTGCGTAACCTTGCCGGTCAGCAGGAAATGCCCGTATTCGAGTATTCCTTTGTTCCCGACTTCACCGCCGAGACCGGCAATATGGCAAAGATGGGACTTCTGGTCGGTGATGTTATCTGGATTTACGAAGAGTACGAGATACCTTCTGACCCGAGCAAAATCGGAACCGGCATTCTTTACAAGGGCAAGGTCGTATCCATGTACGCGGGCGGACAGCAGGCGAACAACGCCCAGACGGGCGCATTCTCCGTCAACCTTGTCGGCGATTCCGTGTATATCGCATTCCAGGGCGAAACGACTTCCTATGTTGACCTGTTCAACGGCAAAACCGTAACTACCCCCGTATAAAGGAGAACAACATGAATATCGGTGAATTTGAACTTAAAGCCTCCTGCAAGGCTTATTGCGACCTCAAACAGAAAATAGGTGCTCCTAATCTCAAAGTAAAGTTCCTCACCGCTTACGAGCAGGGCGATTTAGATTTCTTTGCAGATGTGGTAATGTCGTTTGCAAACCCCAAGCCCAAGAATAAGCAGGCAGTGTTTGACGAGTTTGACAAGCTCATGGAGCAGGGCACTTACATGGAGGACATCTATACCGAGCTGGTGAACTTCGCTTACGGCATGGGTTTTTTCGGTCGTGTAGACCTGAAAGGGCAGAGCATTCAGGACTATATGAGAGAACCCTTAAACAAGCTGGATATGTCGGCGGCAATGACCGAGGCAATAACGGCGGCGGCGGCGGACGTGGCGAAGAGCGTCGTTCGCTAAGAGAGCAGTTCGAGGATGTTAAGAAAAACATTGAAAAGGACTTCACCGATATAATCTACGATTTGCTCAAACGTGCAAGCATGGCGGGAATGCTCCCAAACCAGTTTTGGGAGCATGAACCCGCCGATATTGTAGACTATATCGAAGCCCGCGAGGAAAACCAGTGCAGGGAAATGTACTATTCAAGCGTGCTGGTATCAAGGTTTATTGCCGCCAACATAAGCAATATGTTCGCCAAGACTAAGCACGATTTGCCGAAGTACGAAGAACTGTTTGTTCCTGCGTCGTGGGAGCGGAGCCTTGACAACAGAATAGATGAAATAAGAAATAAATTCGGAGGATATGTCCGTGGTCGTTGAAGAATTACAAATTTTAGTCGGTTGTGATGCTTCAACCGCCGAGAAGGTCTTGACCGAACTGGAGACCAGACTTAACCGATTTGTAAAGCAGTCGGCAAGTAGTATGCAGAACGCGAAGGCCATACGCGCACAAGCCGCAGCGGAAAGGGAAGCACTCAAAACCGAGGCCGCAAGGGTGAAGTACGCGAACGATATAGCCAAGTCAAACCTTGCACTTGAAGCCGCGCAGCGGAAAGCCGCACGGGCAGCCGAAATGCTCAATGAAAAGACGCGCAAAATATCCGCCAGCGCAAGCGAACAGAGCAATGCGTTTGAACAGATGGCGGACGGGCAATGTGAATCCTTAAATAAGGTTGCAGAGACCGCCGAGGAAGTAGAGCGCAGATTAGACGAGACGATGAGCAAGGTTCCTGCCGGATTCGGGACGAACGCCTATAAGGGACGTAACCCGGAAGCCGAAGCGGAAGCTTTAGTACCGAAGGAAGCCCAGCCCGTAAGCCGTGACTTAGCGGAAAAGTTTGTTAAGGAAGCGAATACTGCCGAGCTGTTCAACATGAAGCTCGATGAGCTTTATAATAAACTGCAAAGGCTCTTAGGCGTGGAAGAAAAGCTGTCCGAGGGCGGCGGCACAGGGCAGGGGCTTGAACGTGTCCGAGGGCAAATCCTGTCTGTGACCGGGCAGATACAGAAAATGAAAGAAAAGGCCAAGGAAGCCGAGGCGGAAATTGGTAATAGCGGAGGCGGATTTTCTAAACTGGTAGCGAAGGCAAAAGAAGCGGCCAAGAAAGGCGCAAATGCGTTTACTAAAATGAGCTCTTCCATTAAGAAGTCTTTTAGTAAACTGCCGTCCATAGCAAAAAGCGCGACAAGCAAAACACACGGGTTCTTTTCAAAATTAGGTAAAGCAGTCGGTAAAATCCTATCGCGAATGATTATATGGCGAAGCATAAACGCCGTGATAATGGGTGTGCAGGAAGGGTTTAAGAATATGGCGCAGGCCTCTCAAAAGGCTAATGCTACATTATCAGATCTTCAGAGCGGATTTACTTACGCAAAGAACTCTATCGCAAGCGCATTCCTGCCCGCGTTGCAAGCCATTATGCCCGTCATAACAAAAGTCACGATAGCAATAGCTAACCTGTTCAATATGATAGGCGCGATGTTTGCAAAGCTAAGAGGGCAAAGCACTTTCACAAAAGCCGCTTATGTCCAGCAGGATTACGCTAAATCCCTCAATAAATCCAACAAGGCCGCAAAAGAACTAAAAGGCACTCTTGCGGGATTTGACCAGATAAACCTTATCCAGCAGCAAAAGGACAGCGGCGGCGGTGGCGCCGGAGATATCGGTAAGATGTTTGAGGAAACCGATATAGCCGATATTCTCCCGACTGATATAGCAAAATGGATAGACAAACTTAAAGCTGCTATTGCCGCAGGTGATTGGTATGGTGTAGGTCAGATAATCGCCCAAGGCATGAATAAGGGTATGTCTATTCTGGATAACTGGATAAACAATACCCTGCGGCCTAAGGGTGTAGAGATAATGAAGGCCATTACGGACGGTATGAACGGCTTTATAGCTGATTTTGACTGGTCTTTGATGGGCAAAACCATAGCGGACGGCATGAACGCCATAACCGATATTCTGTATACATTCTGGTCGCAAACCGATTGGGCGGGATTAGGACAGGGCTTAGGGAATGCCATAAACGCATGGGTGGAAAACCTTGATGTGGCACTCATAGCGGAAATGCTTAATGCTAAGTTCCGCGGCATATTTGACGTTGCCATTCAGACGCTTGAAACGGTAAATTGGCAGGAAATGGGCGACAAAGTAGCGCAATTCATAGGAACCATTGACTGGAACGGGCTGGTGGATAAGATCTTTGAGGGCATCGGAGCAGCCTTCGGCGGCCTTACGGCGTTCTTTGTCGGGCTGATAGAACCTGCATGGCAAAGCGTTACGGAGTGGTGGAGGGGCATCATGGAACAAGCTGGAGGCAATGTTGTTGCTGGCCTGTTCTTGGGTATCATAGATGCTCTCGTCAATATCGGCACATGGATATATGAGCATATTTGTAAACCGTTCATCGAAGGGTTCAAAAGGGCATTTGGCATTCACTCGCCCTCTACCGTCATGGCGGAACAGGGCGGATATGTTATTCAAGGTATGCTTGAAGGTATTAAAAATGTTCTTGCTACAATCGGCGCATGGGTAGTAACCAATATCTTCACCCCCGTAATGAATGCGATTAAGAGCGCGTTCGGCATAGTGGGCGGCGCGGCTAACAAACTCAAGGAAGTTGGTTCCGCTATTATAGACGGTATCAAGCAGGGCATAAATAACGCCTGGACTTCATTCAAAAATTGGGTAACAGACAAGTTCAGAAGCGTTATAGATGCCGCAAAGAGCGTATTCGGCATTCACTCTCCTTCAAAGGTATTCGCCGGAATAGGCGGAAACATTATGGCGGGCATGACGCAAGGTATCCAGCGCGGAAAGGCCGCTGCTGTGCGGTCTATGGCGGATATTTCTAAATCCTTGCAGGGCGCATTGAATGTTGATACGAGCATAGGAGTTCCTGCTTTTGCAAAGGGCGGTCTGGTGTATGGTGACACATTGGCGCAGGTAGGCGAATACGCCAACGCCAAGAACAATCCCGAAGTCATAGCCCCCCTTGATAAGCTGCAATCCATAATGGGCGGGCTGAACGACCAAGACACCAAGACTATCATATCGCTGCTCAGGAGGATAGCGGATAAGGACGTGGAAATCGCCCTTTACCCCTCTGCGAAGCTGGGCAGGATAGTCAATCAATCGGTCAATATGAACAATATTGCCATAGGTAACGTGTGATGTATAGATATGATATAGGCTTAAAGGTGGGGAGCTATACGCTCCCCGACCCCTCTAAACTGAATATGACGCTCGCCGACCTCGATACGGAGGCTGAAAGAGACGCTTCCGGCACACTCAACCGAACAATGGTAGCGCAGAAGTTGACCGTTGAATTGTCGTGGGACGTGCTGACATGGGAGTTGTGCTCGGCGATATTACAGGCTGTCGATTCCGACAGCTTTCCTTTTACCTGCCCGAACCCTAAAACCCTTGCGGGTAACTATTCCGGCACGTTTTATGTAGGCGACAGGAAAGAAGAAATTATCTGGTTCCCCGAAGGTGATAAGAACAAGGCGTATATTTCTTTGAGCATGACGGTAATAGAGTATTGACACTTCCCCCTAAAGGCGTGATAATGAAACTACATATCTTTAAGGGGGTTTGTTATGAAATGTCGGAAATGTGGCAGTTACACGGATAAAAGATTTTGTCCCGATTGCGGTACAGACCTTTTGCAGAGGAGAAGAAAGAAGCCTAAGCAGAGCAAAGCTGTTTCCACTACAAAACTTGTTCTCGGAATCGTAAGCATAGTCCTGTTTATATTCTCCATGTTGCAATCTTGCGCCGTTACTTCCTTAGGAGCTTTGGTATCAGAGGAAACAGTAGCAAGCGGTTTGATCGGTATCCTCCTTTCGTTCTCACTTCTGATAGCTGGTATTGTAGGAATAAGCACAAGGGAGAAACCTATTGGAAGCCTGATAGCAGCGGTAATATGGATTATTGGCTCATTCATCGGATTTGCGGGTTCGACCCAATATGGCGACCTGTCTATTTGGTCTTTCTTCGCCTTGATGTTCGGAATCGCTTACTTCATCACTACGTTCCTCAGCTTCAATAAGAAGAATTTCTATAAGAAGTGGTGGTTCTACGTTATAAGCCTCTTGATAGTGTTCTCTTTACTGTCAATGCTGACACGTGGTATGAGAGGAACGGAGCAGACAAATGAGCGGAGCTATTCCGTAGAGAGCGAGAACGAGATCAGCGGTGTTGTGGAAAGTAATAAGGAAAACAGCGCCGCCCCGCAGCCAGTTCACACGCCTTCTGGAACAATGCGAGAGAAAGAAAAAACTCCAGGAGTTTTCGACCAGGGAGATTTTAAGGTCACGTATATATCACACTCGATAGTCAAGAATTATTCGGGTGAAGATTGTTTAAACGTTGTTTTCGAGTTCGTTAATTATGGCGATGAACCAACGAGTTTTGATGTAGTAGCGTACTGTAAGGCGTTTCAAGATGGAATTCAGTTAGAAACAGACTACTATGACAATAAGGATTGCGTAGAATGGGGAACAGAAGTCAAGGCAGACACCCCAATAAGGGTTGATAAGACTTTCATGCTGCGAAATGCAACTTCGCCAGTGGAATTAGTGATAGAGAGATTTTTCAGTCTCTCAGACGAGAAAACCGAAATTACACTTGAACTTAAATAGAATCCCCCCCGTGACACCTTCGGGTGTCTTTTTTATTGGAGGCAAAATGTATACAGTAAGCACAGGCTTTCGTAACGCCGTAATGTCGGGCAAGCCCCAAAAGCTAAAGCTGACATTCGGCGAAAATCAGATAGCGGAACAAAACCTCTCTATCTCCGGCTTGACCTATTCAAGCATGGCATTTGAGGACGAAGAACTGACGATAGGCGCGGCGTGTTCCGCAGAGCTGGGGATAGAACTCCTTAACTTTGACGGGGGGCTATCCTCTTTTAACTTTGACGGCACGGAGTTCACCGCCTCGATAGGCGTACTCGTGGGGGAAGAATACGAATACGTTCCTCTTGGCGTGTTTATCTCCGAAAAGCCCGACAAACTTAAACCTAAAAAAATAAGCATCACCGCCCATGACAGAATGATAAAGTTCGATGTGAGCGCAGATGCTTTTCTTAATTCTCTTTCATACCCGACTACACTAAAAAATATTTTCACATCGCTTTGCGCTCATGTCGGCGTACCTGCTTCAATGGCAGACTTCCCCAATTCGGGGAAAACCTTTGATTCGCCGCTGTTCAGGACGCAAGATGTTCTCTGCCGGGAAGTTCTGCAATGGATAGCCGAGGCGGCGTGTTCCTTTGCCCGCATATCCCGAAGCGGAGTATGTGAACTGGCGTGGTTCACCAATACCAATGTCACCTTTAATAAGACCGCCAATTCTGCGGACTATTATAACGCCGTGGTATCGGAGTATCAGGTAGCCAAGATAGACAAATTACAAGTAGCCGCGTCCGAAAAGGACATAGGCGTAATAGTCGGCACGGGGACGAACGCTTATCAAATAATAGACTGCCCTATGCTGTATGGCTATACCGATGCACAGATAAGACCTTATGCAGAGGTTATCTATAACCGCTTAAACTCCTTTGCGGCGTTTACGCCTGTCGAGCTGGACGCAAAGGGCGATTGGTCTTTGGAAGCAGGCGACATGATAAAGGTAGTCACGGACGATGGGACTTATACCTTCCCCATTTACCGCATGGACTTGACCTTTAAGGGCCGGGCAAGGATACAGTACATAAGCTCCGGCTCCCCTCTACGCCCCGCCATAAGCGCGGAGAACCGCCGGACGCTCATAGCCGGACGCGCAGCCCATGAAATAGAAATGACCGTTGAGGGAATGAAGCAGACGGTCACACGGGTAGCTTTCCTGACCCCTGTTGAATCCGACACCGACCCCTCTTTAGGGTGGGACGATGACCAGAAAACCGCGAACACGGGGTATCAATGGTACAACGATGGCAAGATAAAGGTATGGACGGGTTCCGCGTGGCAGACGGTCATCTCCCCTAAATACAATCAGACCGCCACGCCTACGGGCGCAAAGGAGGGCGAATACTGGTACAATCCCTCGACAAAGGAAATAAAGCGTTACACTGGCTCGGCGTGGGTGGTAGATAACACCGTATGTATGCCTACCACATGGACGCAGAATATGCAGACACAGCTTGAAATAACCGCCGAGGGATTGTCGAGCACCGTCACCAAGGACAATATTATTTCCACCATAAATCAAAGCTCGGAAGCGGTATCAATAAGCGCGTCAAAGATAAACCTTAACGGCGTTGTCACGGCAAACAACAACTTCAAGATAGACACCAACGGCAAGATGACGTGCGTAAACGCCACCATAAGCGGCTCAGTGACCACCGGCAACCTTAAGGCATCAGGCGGTACGATTGCCGGATTTACCATAAACGGAAACAATCTTACGGGTAACGGTGTCACTTTGTATGGCAATACATACGGAAAACTGACCTTAGGAGCCGTGAATATAGAGGGATATACCGGGTTATCAGTGAAAGGTAATCTATATGCTGAAGGTAACTTAACGACTGATAACAGATTCTTTATGACATCCCCGCCGAGTGCAAGCGGCAGTGCCAATGCTCGATTAGTTTCTTATTCGGGTGGCGGTGGATACTCTTTAGGTATGGTTTCATCCTCCATACGATATAAAAAGGAGGTACACGATATCAGGGAGTATGACAGCGTAAGCGACAGAATAGACCGTGTGAGGGCGGTCACATATACTCCTAAAAGCGGCTTAGACAAAGGCCGCTATTTTTACGGCTTTATCGCCGAAGAGCTTGAAACGGAATTTCCGTGGCTGGTAGATTACCAAACTGACAAAGAAACGCGGGAGGTAACGGCTGAATCGGTGGAATATGACCGCGTTCCGGCTATTCTCTGGGCTGACGCACAGGCTACACATAGCCTGCTTAGACAACTTGACGAAAGGATAAAGAGGTTAGAACAATGACAGACGAACAGAAAGCCGTTATACAAGCGATAATACGCACACTTAATACTTCTATACCCGTTGTAGCGAAAGCGGACTTAGACGCGAAATTAGGCTGTATTCTGGCCTTAGAAAAACTTGCGGAGGACGAACAATGCACAGAATAACGGTTGACGGAAAGTATCTTCTCACCACCCCTATACAGTCCCTTGTTATCGAGGGTGAAAGTCTGGCGGATACCGTCACTATCAGCATACCCTTAGATGCCCGTGATGTAGACCTTGCCGCCGCAGGGTTCACCATAAAGGCGTACTGGCCCATGGACGGCACGGAAGCAAGGTATGTGCTGTATAAAGATGTGGGGGAAGATATAACCCTTACATGGCATATCACGCCGCTGTTTACGGGCAAGCGGGGCATGATGAACCTCACACTTTTAGCCACTCTGGCGAACGATGAGAAGAACATCATAGCCAAGTGGACGGGAACGCGGCCCATTGAGATAATAGCCGACCTTCCCGGTTCCAACCTTCCCACCCCCAGTGTGGCGGAACAGCTTCTTGCCGAGGTTCAGGACTTAGTATCCCAGGCGTTAGGCGCGACAGGCCCCACAGGCCCCACAGGCCCCACAGGCCCGCAGGGTGAAAAGGGTGAAATAGGCCCCACAGGCCTCCAAGGCCCGCAGGGTGTACAAGGCCCCGCAGGAATACAAGGCCCCAAGGGCGAACAGGGTATACAAGGCTTGCAAGGCCCCCGTGGTGAGCAAGGCCCTACCGGCCCGCAAGGCCCGGAGGGCAAGAAAGGCTTGCAGGGCGACGCTGGCCCCGTCGGCTCCCAAGGCCCCGAAGGCAAGAAAGGCGATAAAGGCGACACAGGAGCCGCAGGAGAAACGGGCCCCACTGGCCCCAAAGGTGAACAGGGTATCCAAGGGCCTAAAGGCGACCCCGGAGACAAGGGAGAAACGGGCCCCAAGGGGGATACGGGAGCCACGGGCGAACGAGGCCCCGCAGGAGCGCACTATACGCCCTCTGTGACTGCTGACGGCGATTTATCGTGGAGTAATGACGGCGGGCTGGATAACCCCGCCACAGTCAATATACGGGGGCCACAGGGCGCACAGGGAGCCAAAGGTGACACGGGCGAAGGATTTGCCGTGTTAGGCTATTACGCTTCCCTCTCCGCATTACAAGCCGGAGTATCTAACCCCTCCGCTGGCGACGCTTACGGCGTGGGCGCGGGCGAACCGTATGATATATATATCTGGGACGGCGTAAACTCCAAGTGGGTAAACAACGGCCCCTTGCAGGGCGCAAAAGGTGAACAAGGCCCCACTGGCCCTAAAGGCGATACGGGCCCCAAGGGCGACCCCGGCGCGAAGGGTGACACGGGGGCAAGGGGCGAACAAGGCCCCACGGGCGCAGCCGCCGGATTCGGCACACCCACCGCCGTGGCGACCACCCTTGACGCGGGAGCCCCCGCTACTGTAGAGGTGACAGCTTCCGGCGCAGATACCGCGAAGGTATTCGCCTTTAAGTTCGGCGTTCCCAAGGGCGAACAGGGTGCGACTGGTGAGCAGGGCGCAAAGGGAGATCAGGGAGCGAAAGGAGACGCTGGAGCAAAGGGCGACCCCGGCCCCTACTTTACCCCCTCGGTATCCGCCGATGGCGTTATCTCATGGAGCAACAACGGCGGCCTCGCTAATCCTCCCGACGCCAACATAAAAGGCCCGCAGGGCGAACAGGGTATACAGGGCGAACAAGGTATCCAAGGCCCCGAAGGCCCGCAGGGCTTGCAGGGCATACAAGGCGAACAAGGCATACAAGGAGAGCAGGGAGCCAAGGGTGACCCCGGAGCAAAGGGCGACCCCGGCGCAAAAGGCGACCCCGGCACAGCCGCGGGGTTTGGCACACCTACCGCCACGGCGACCACCCTCGCCGCCGGAGCCGCCGCCACCGTAAAGGTAACGGCAAGCGGCGCGGACACCGCAAAGGTATTTGATTTTGAGTTCGGCATCCCGCAGGGCGAAAAAGGCGCGACAGGCGAAAAAGGCGCGACAGGCGACCCCGGCGCGAAGGGCGATACGGGTGAGCAAGGCCCACAGGGTATCCAAGGCCCCAAGGGCGCGGACGGCTCCAAGGGCGACACCGGGCCGTATTTTACTCCCGCTGTCTCTGCCGAGGGCATACTCTCATGGAGTAATAACGGCGGACTGGATAACCCCGCAAGCGTCAGCATCAAAGGCCCACAGGGGGAAAAGGGCGACACGGGCGCGCAGGGAGCACAGGGAACACAGGGCGAACAGGGCCCCGCTGGCCCTAACGAGATAAGCACCGACACCGCAAGTAGCATCACTGGGCTGTTAAAAGGCAACGGCGGTAATGTGGCGGCAGCGGTAGCGGGCACGGATTATGCTATACCACCCGCCTCCGCGACCGTCCTCCCCGCCAGCGGCGCGGCGCTGACGGCAAACACTATATATAACATATCCTCTCCTGTGGGTACATACGTGTTTACCCCTCCCGCATCCGGCTGGGCGCATGGCACATTTACTACGGGTAGTAGTGTATCGGTGTCATTTAGCGGCACATTTATGGGCGCGGCCCCGGCAATAGAGGCAAGCAAGACCTATGAATTTGACGTATACAACGGTGTGTGGGCGGTGCAGGAGGTTGTAAGCGCATGATACCTATGCTACGAAGGAGGCTGATGAGCAACATGGCAAAGGCGAAAAATATAGCAACGGGAACGATAGATGCGGGCAATTCCCATTGGACAACAACATCAATATCTGCTCAAACAGGCTTTAGACCCGACCATGTTGCAGTGTTTATAGCGTCAGAGAGGGCGGAATCAGCATTACAGTATCATGTTTTGAGTACATATGATGGTAGCGTATTATGTCTTAACGTGGATACAGGGTATGCGAACGCATCGTCCGCTCAATTCGCTGTGAACGACAGTGGGTTTACGATTGCAAACGTTAACGTCGATTCGGATGACCAATGCTACTTTACTGGCACTTACCGCTATGTAGCATGGCAAGAATAAAAAGGAGCATACAATGTTAAACACAAACTATGCCAAGCTGGCGGGCGGGTATCCCGAATATTTACGCCTGCCGGTTGAGTTGAAGTCGCCGCTTATAATCAATGGTGTGACGCACCCCGCGGGGGCGCACCTCTCCACCAATGACGATACGGCAATAAAGGAGCTGGGCTATAAGCCCGTGACCCGTTCCCCCATGCCCTCAAAGGAGGGCTTTTATTATACCGAAATGTGGGAGGACAGCGGCGAAGCGATAATCCAGAGTTGGACGGAGCATGAGGCGCAGGCCACCACGCAGGACTATATAGACGCGCTTGCGGAACTGGGGGTGAATGTGAATGACGCGCAGTGAACTTATGGCGCTTGTAGCCGTGCGTAAAGCGGAAATCGAGGCGCACGAAACCGATCTTGTAGAGGTGCTGACGGCGGCGCGGGCGGGGCTTACCCCCACCCCCACGCAGGGCGCACCGTGGGACGCTGAGACCCGCTATATAGCAGGAGATACGGTTGAGGGTGGATATGTCGCCCTCAAATACAGCCGCAACAAGCCCCCTGCTGACAACCTCGGCACATATTGGGCGGTGCAGACCGTGACCTATCCCGCGTGGGGCGACATCGAGGACGGCACGGTGATTGAGGTAAACACCATAGTTACCTACAACGGCAAAACGTGGCAATGCACCGAGCAGCACATCAAATCCACCGTCTACAAGCCCAAGGCGGGAAGCTCCAAATGGAGCGAATACACGGAATAAGGAGCCGCACGGCTCTTTTTTCATAATCAAAAAACAAAGAAAGGAAAAAATCAAAATGAAGAAACTCACTTGTATCCTCGCGGTTATGCTCATGCTGTGCCTTTGCACCGTAGCCTACGCCGCAGACCCCGTAACTCTGGATATAACCGCGCTGGACTACCAGACCGGCAAGGCGGTATCCAAAACCTACGTCAATAATGAGCTATTTTTACTCAAAGTGGACATAGGCATACCCCGTTTCTACGACCTGACCGACATGGAACTTATAATCGAACTGGACGGCGTAAAGCTGGACACAAACGACCTGAGATTGGAGGCTGGCACATATTACCTGAGCGGCATAGTTACCGACCAGCCCGCCGCCCTCCGCGTTACTATCAAGGACATGGCCTACGAAAACGCCACCACGGCCGAAGAACTCTACAACGCCATGCAGAAAAACAGGACTGTAAGCAAAACCTACTATTTTAACGCCGCGCAGCCCGCCGAACAGCCCATCGCAAAAAATCCCGTGGTGATACCCAAGACCGGCGGCGCCTCCGTCCTCGCGTATGCGGTATCCATAGCCCTGATAGGGTTCGGCCTTGCGGTGGCAGGTAAACGCAGATGAGCAGAGTAACAGGCTTCATAGAATACCTCGAAAGTCATGTCGGGGATATGTACGTCTGGGGTGCGCAGGGGCAGCAGGTTGACAGCATGAGCGACCCCTACGCATGGATAGAACGGCGCGAAACCAGCGACGTCAATTACAACCGCGCCGTGAAATTCATGGAGAAGGCCGAAAAACGGCCTCTCTACGCGTTCGACTGTTCCGGCCTCATCGTACACTACATCAGCGACATAAAGCACTGGATGAAGGGCGACACCAACGCCCAGGGGCTTTACCGTATGTGCGGCGAAAACAGGGGCTACGCCGGGAAAACCCCCATGTGTGCGGGCGACCTCGTATTCAAGTACAGCGAAAGCAGCAAGAAAATGGTTCACGTTGGCGTATATGTCGGCGACGGCTACACCATAGAGGCGAAAGGCCGCGACGATGGCGTATGTAAGCGCAAACTGTCCGATGGCAGCTGGACGCACTGGGGGCGGCTTGCCATGCTCCAGCAGGAGGAAGAGAAGGAGGTAAAGGTACGGAAAACCATAACCCTGACTACCCCCATGATGCGGGGCGACGATATCAAAGCATTGCAAACCGCCCTTAACGCCCTGGGCTATGACGCGGGGGACGCGGACGGCATAGCGGGCAAAAACACCATTGCGGCCATACAGCGGTTTGCGGGCGACTATGCAAACGCCGGGGAAACGGAACTGCCGGACGTGTTACAGGCTACCGTATCCGTGGACGGCAAAATCTATGTAGGCACACTAAAAAAATAAGGAGGAGCACCCATGACCAAAGAATGGATATGGGCAATAGTCACAGGCTTGAGCGGCATTTTGCTGGGCTGGCTGGCTCACATAAAGACCGCGAGGAAGGACGCGGTTGACGCGGCGACACACGACACCGCCGTTGATACCGCGCTCAAATCGGACGTGGACTACATCAAGCGCGGCGTGGACGATATCAAACTCGATATGCGGGCGCAGGCCACCAAAATTGAGGGCATAGACCTCCGCGTGGCTCGTGTGGAAGAAAGCGCGAAAAGCGCCCACCACCGGCTGGACAGGCTTGAAGCACACAACAACTAAAGGAGGAAAAAACATGAAACTCTCGAACAAGGTATACGACATTCTCAAGGCAATCGCCCTGATCTGGCTCCCCGCCATAGGCACTCTCTATTTCGCCCTCGCGGGTATCTGGAACCTCCCCTATCCCGAGGAGATCGTCGGCACCATCACCGCCGTTGACACGTTCCTCGGCGCGGTACTGGGCATATCCTCGGCAAACTACAACAAACAGTAGCCCCCGGACGGGATTCCCTTTCAATAGCCCCCCTTAATTGGGGGGCGTACTTTTATAAAGGAGGTATAGGCTTTTGGAGAAGCGGGCCTCTTTGAAATGGATAAAGCATTGCTTAATTCCCGCTCCCGCACGGAATGGGAAGCACTCATACGCGAATGGATACATAACGAAAAAGACCGCTGGCTGATAACCCGCCGCCTTTTAGACGGGGTGCCATACGACGCTTTGACGGGCGAGTACCAGCTTAAATTTGAAATACCCCTTGAATATGACCAGATACGAAGGCGGTGCAAGGCTGCCGAAAAACAACTGAAAACGCACTGTAAATAGCCGATAAATAGCCGATGGGAGCAGTCCTATCGGCTCTTTTTTTATGCCAAAATTCAGGTAGAAGGGAGCGTGAAACAGTGTATCCATACCAACCTTATTTTAACCAACAAACCCAATATCAGCGAACCGAAGTAGTCAAAGTGAACGGCGAGGGCGGCGCAAAGGCGTATCAAATGCCCCCTAATAGCTCCGTTCTTCTGTTGGACGAAACGGCCCCCATAGTGTGGCTTAAAACAACGGATGGGGCGGGGTTCCCCTCTCTCTCGCCTTATAGCATAACCCCGTATAAACCCGCTCCGCCTGTCGATGTGAACGGCCTTGAACAGAGAATAGCCAGATTGGAGGAAATGATAAATGCCAAACCCGATACTACAAATGCTAAGCGGAGGAAGTCCGAGGAAACTCAACCCACAAATGATAGCGCAGGCTAAACAGATGATGTCCGTTCCTGGGCAAATACAGAAGATAAAGCAGATGATAGGCAACGGCGACCCTAAACAGATGTTTTATGCGGCCTGCAAGCAATACGGGATAGACCCCGAGGACATTCTTTCTGAATTAAGATAGACCATTACCCGAAGCGCGCACGGGATTGGAATATAAATCGAAAGGAACTTTAGAACTATGGATAATATGCCCTCTCTCGCGGATATAGCCGCGGTAACTGATGGCAAGACTGACGGCTTCAACGGAGGCTTCTGGATATTCGCCCTTATCATACTTTTTGCTATGATGGGCGGCGGCTTTGGCGGCTGGAACCGCCAGGGCGAATTTGGACAGTATGCCACCGCTGCGTCTCAGCAGGAAATTCTCTTCGGTCAGCACTTCGGCCAGATCAATGACCGCTTGACTAACATCGGCAACGGTATATGTGATTCCACTTTCGCGCTGAACAACGCTATCACCACCGAAGGCCGGAACCTGTCCAGCCAGTTCGCAAACTGCTGCTGTGAACAGAGGCTCGGTATAGCCAACCTCTCAGCGCAGATGAACCAGAACACCTGCGACATAACCACCGCTATCCACGCCGAGGCCGAGGCCACCCGCTCCCTGATACAGGCGAACGAAATGCAGGCTCTCAGGGACAAAGTGTCCAGCCTTGAGATGGATAACCGCATGTACGGAGTAGTCCGCTATCCCAACGGTTACACCTACAACGCGGGGAACTCTCCCTTCTGCGGTAATAATTGCGGCTGCTGCTGCTAATTCCGGCTATGCCGTGATATATCGGGGCGGCGTATGCTGCCCCTTGATTTTTGAAAGGAGCATAAAAAATGGCTTGTAAAAATGTATGCAAACTCTGCCCCAACCTTATAATCTCCCAGGCCGTTACCTTCACGGCGGGAACCGGGCTGATAATCAACCTCCCGGCAGGCAACTATAACGATAATCAGAAATACTGCATCGTGGTAGCTCAGTCTATCCCGGCGGCTACCACTATAACCGCGCCTGTGTTTGTCACCATAGGCGCCGGCACGGAGCAGTATCCGCTGATAAATAGCTGCTGCGCCCAGGTCACAGCCTGCGCCATACGCACCCGCACCAGGTATGCTACCATCGTCAAGACCAACACCACGGGCGGCAGCTTTAAACTGCTCAATAAAACTTGCGTACCCGCTAACAGCCTTGCAAGCATTGACGGAGGCGCAGAGTAATGAGCTTTAAGGAGATCATACGCCTGATATCCGAAAGGCACACCGATATGACAGAGGTGACCGATGCACTCTCTGATATGATGCACACGGTAAAGGACCGTCTGCCGGAGGTGTACAGAGAAACAATGTATTGCCTCGAAGAAATAGCATATCGGATAACTCCCGAAGAGGCGAGGCAGATAGTCAAGGGTATGCGCCCATACGGTCAAAAATGGGACTATGATACCATCAAGGCGTTTCTGGCGACGAAGGGCATAACGGCGGTATGCAAATACTATCTGTGCATGAATATGTACTACAACGACAGTCACGATACCGCCGAAATGGTAGGCAGAGGAGAAGATCCGGAGTTTTATTTCAGCCTTGCAAAAGATTTCATTAACGATATAGACGGTAAGGATTTCAAGGTTGAAAAATATTTTACTGCGTAACTGGCAACCTTCCGGCAACTTTCTGGCAACCTTTTATTTCAAGCCCTAAAACGAGCGTAAACGAAAAATATAGATAAACAGCCGCTTTTTACGGACGAGAAACTGCGAGGAACTGAATAAAAAACGGGTAGCCGCCGGATACCAAACATCAAAAACGCCTGTTTTATACGGGCGTTTTTCT
>ENA-UOJD01001010-UOJD01001010.1-human-gut-metagenome-genome-assembly--contig:-P48-NODE-1010-length-32663-cov-14.586942_pt1 | contig 32663 bp, 23 predicted proteins | sample MGYA00242342_ERZ723889 | MGnify/ENA metagenome assembly ERZ723889
TTCCCCGCCGGATCGCCGTGATTCGGATGTTCGAGCCTGCCGGAGTATATTTGACAGCATTGTTCACCAAGTTGATAAGCACCTGCATGATGAGTCCCGCATCTACCCGCACCAGCAACGGTACATCTCCGCAATCCACTGTGATGTGATGTTCTGCGGATCTTCGGTCAATATGTCGGAGCGATTCCGATACGATGTCGTCCACGACCTGATCGGAAAGGCGCAGCTTGACGCTGCCGTCCGCGATTTTCGTAACGGAAAGTAAATTCTCAACCAGTCCGGTCAGCCATTGCGCATCGTCATAAATATCCGTAAAAATCTGTTTCCGTGTTTGCTCATCCAACACGTTATAGCTGTGCAGCAGCGTATCGGCGCTGCCGGAAATGGAGGTCAGCGGTGTCCGCAGATCGTGGGAAATCGAACGCAGGAGATTGGCGCGAAGCTGCTCGTTCTTTGCAAGGACGGCGGCTTCTTCCTTTTCTTCGACATTTCGCAGGTTATCCAGCGCCAGGGCACATTCGCCAAGGATGGAAAACAGAATACTGGATGCAAATGCGTCCGGCTGCGTTTCTTTCTCCATCGGAATCCCGACAACGCCGTAAATCTGCTGCCCGGTACGGATGGCGAGATACAGCCGTTTTGCTTTTGGAAAGTTTTGCGTCGTTGCTCCGGCACGTTTCCGGTTCTGCCAGACCCAGCGGATCGCATCCTGCTCCCGATCCGTGTCCGGGGCGCTGTATGGGCTGCTTCCGTCAGCCGGGTAAATGATCCCTTGAGCCGGTACACCGCCCTGCACCGGATAAATCAGGATGTCCCGCTGCATGAGCTTTTGTATCTGCGTTGCGGTAATCCGATAGACCTCCTCCGGCGTTTCGGCCTTTTGGAGCTGCCTGTTCATATCAAAAAGGAGCTTCGTGCGATAAGCGTCCCGCGCGGATAGCTGCGCATGGGCTTTGAGCTTTGCGGCAAGCGTACCGGTCAAAAGCGCCGCTGCAAACATGACGGCAAAGGTTATTGGGTATTTACTGCCGTAGGCTGCCAAAGACAGCCGGGGTTCCGTCAGAAAATAATTGAACAGGATGACACTCAAAAAAGCGGACAGCACACCACAGGTATATCCGCTGGTAAAAGCGGAAGTCAAAAGCACCCCCAGCAGGTATACCATGATGATATTGGCATTTGCAAAGCCGAGCCGCAGAAAGATCCATCCGATGACCGTCGCAGCTGCCAGAATCCCGACGGTCAGAAGCAGTTCCCGAGCGGTCGGAAACACCGGGCGAACGGCAGAAAGCCGTTTACTGCGGTAGCTTTTGTAGACATCCGCATCCGGAATAATATGAATGTCTGCCTCCGGCGCAAGCGTAATGAGCCGTTCCGTCAGCGTCGGTTCACTCCAAAAATGCCGCCGCTGTACGCCGCTTCGCCCAATCACAATTTTGGTCACATCAGAGAGCCGCACATATTCCGCGATCTGTGTTGCCGCATCTTCACCATGCGTTGTAACGATCTCTGCGCCAAGCTGCTGCGCCAGACGCATATTCGCCTGCAAGCGAACGGTATCTTCCGCGTTCATATCAGTGTCTCCGGGTGTCTGCACATAGAGCGCGGTAAAATTTCCGCAAAACGCCTGCGCCATTTTCCCTGCCATTCGTACAATGCGTTCATTGGACGGAGACGAGGACAGGCACACAAGAATATGCTCTTTTGGTATTTCATTTCCTTTGTTCTGCACATTTTCACCGCCCCTCTTAAACGATATTACAGCACCAAAATGTGAAGGTTTCTACTGCGTCCAATCGGATTCGCTGTTCGGAAAAGAAATTTGCTCTGGATCATAGATCACGATTTCTGCATGGGTATGACTGCTGCGAAACCGGGAAAGCTTTTCCTCAAGTTCGTCAGGAGAAATATCTCCGACCAGATGCATGCACGGCTCATGCTGCTGTTGTTCGGACGCTTTCTCCATTCGTTTCTGATTTTCCGCCAGAAATTGATCCAGACGTTTCATCAGAAACCAGCCAAACAGAAATATCATGGCTGCTCCGACGATCAAAACAACATCTTCCACATACCCTCACCGTCCGTTCATATCCGGAAACACTTTTGCAGCGCCTTATATTCACCCAGCGCTAAAATTGTTATTCCCCCTGACAGCACCGTATCCGGTGTAATTGTAACGTCGGTTTTTCCCGAACGTTTGACACCGAGAATGTTGATTCCAAACTTTCTGCGGATATCCAGTTCGCCAATACTTTTCCCGACCCAGCATTCCGGCACTTCCACCTCAAAAATGGCGTGCTGATCATCGATCTCTATGTAGTCGAAAATATGATCGGAAGTGTATCGAATTGCTGCCCATTTTGCCACCTGTTTTTCCGGGTAGACCACATGGTCTGCACCGTTGCGAAGCAGAAACTTCGCCTGTACATCCCTCTCGGCACGCGACACCACACACTTCGCACCCAGATCCTTCAGCAGCGAGGTGGTTTCCAGCGAGTTCTGAAAGTTACCGCTGACGGTCACGAAGCAGACGTCAAAATTTCCGATGCCGAGAGAGCGAAGAAACTCCGCGTTTGTACTGTCGCCAATTTGTGCGTTGGTGACATATGGCAGCACATCACTGATTCGTTCCTCGTTTGTATCGACCGCCATGACCTGATGCCCCAGCTGAGAAAGCTGTACTGCGATATGCCGTCCGAAGCGGCCTGTGCCAATCAATAGAATGTTTTTCATGTGAAAAGGCTCCTTATCCAATCGTTATTTTTTCCTGCGGCAGCCTTGCATTCCCCACTTTTTTGCTGGAAAGTGCCGCATAAATGAGGGTAAGACCGCCGACTCTGCCCAGATACATGAGCGTGATCAGCACCATTTGCGACGGAATGCGCAGCTGCGGCGTGATACCAAGCGTCAATCCCACCGTCCCGACAGCCGACGCAGTTTCATACAGGCAGGCAGAAAACGGCAAACCTTCATATACACTGATAAAGGCAGCACCGCCAAAGAACAGTGCAAGGTACATCATCAGAATTGTCGCGGCGGTCTTGACGGCGCCGCAATCGACTCTGCGTCCGAAAAATTGAGCGCTCTCACGCCGGCGGAAGGTCGCAGCAGCATTGGCAACCAAGACCGCCAGCGTCGTTGTTTTCATGCCGCCTGCCGTAGAACCCGGAGAACCGCCGATGAGCATCAAAAGGATCATCACGCCCTGCGACGCACCGGACATCGCGGACAGCGTTACTGTGTTGAAGCCCGCGGTCCTCGGTGTGATCGACTGGAACAGAGCTGCCTGAATCCGCTCTCCAAGGGGAAGCGCATCAAAGTCTACGAAGAAGAACAACAACGCCGGAAGGACGATCAGTGCGAATGTCGTGACAAGGATCACCTTGCTCTGCATCCGGTAGCGGTGAAACCGCCACTTGTTTTCGCAGACATCGTCCCATGTCAAAAATCCGATGCCGCCGATCACGATCAGCAGCATAATCGTGATATTGATTCCCGGACTGCCGGCGTAACCGGTAAGGGACGGATAGAGATTGTTTTCTGTCCCAAGAATGTCAAATCCGGCGTTGCAAAAAGCAGATATGGAATGAAACACCGCCATCCAGATGCCGCGCCATCCATAGTCCCGGCAGAACGCCGGCAACATGGCAAGCGCCCCCAGCAGTTCAATCAGAAACGTCCCTCGCAAGATAAAGCGTGTAAGACGGACGATCCCGCCTACCTTTGGTGCTGAGATTGCATCCTTCATGGTGCTGCGCTGCATCAGAGAGATTTTTCGCCCGGACAGCAGCGCAAACGACGCTGCGACAGTCACAACGCCAAGTCCTCCGATCTGGATCAGCGTCAGAATAACCGCCTGCCCAAAGGTTGACCAGTAGCTGCCCGTATCCTGCACCACAAGCCCCGTCACACACACGGCAGATGTCGCGGTAAACAGCGTTTCATTGAATGGCGTTACACACCCGGCTGTTGTGGAGATCGGCAGCATCAGCAGCAACGCTCCGAGCAGAATGACCCCGGCAAAGCCAAGTATTATAATTTGAAAAGACGAAAGACGACGTTTTCGACGAATGTTCTCTTCCGGCATAAAGGCATCTCCTTATTTCTGTTATCGTTATATTATACGGTCGGAGACTTTAAGGTTGGATAAGGGACATTTGCAGCGCATTAAGATTGAATAAAGATTGGGAGCTTGCTTGTGCAATGCTTTTCTCCTGCCATGCGAAGTGCTATGAACATTCGGCTACAAGCAAATAAACTCGTATAACAAGCAGCAACCTCTTGCATGTGTCAGGTGAGTGTATGAATACAATGCCCTGCACCGATTCCTTTTCCTATCTGTGAATCTCCTTTTCCCGCCGCTTTTGATAATCCTCCAGGTATCGATCCAGATAAACCTTGTTGACGGTGGCCAGGATCGTGCTGCGAAGAAGATCCTTTGCATCGGACTGCGTCTTACCGATTCCATCTCTCGCCGGGGCTATACCGAACGCTGCACCGAGCATATTCTCAAATTCATCACAGAAATAGTCATAGGCGGTCTGAAGGGGATAGTTATCCTCCTGTATGCCGAACATCAATCGAAGCCCTTCAAGCCGGACAACGGGCTTGACTACGGCAATGAACAGGAGTCGTGCGAGGTGTTCCGCTGTGTATGCCTTCTTTATCGGGGATGGGATCAGACCCTGTTTCACATAATTGCTCACCATGGAGCTTGTCAACTCCGATTCCCCCAACGGCGCAAGGTGAGCGTTGACATAGCGCACCACCTGCTCCAGATAAAGCCCGACGTTCGGGATCTGCTCATAACGCGGCAAGCGGAAACCCTCAATATTCTCTATCATGCTGCTCATTTCCTTTTCCATGCAAATATTATACACGTCTCTCGTTAAACTTTCAACTGTTTTGTACAAGCTTTTAACGGGCTTTTCAAAAGCTGTTAACGGAATAATAAAAACCTGATAAAATACCTGTTTCGATTTGCAAAATCGGGTGAAATGCTTCTTAATTATTAAGAGGACGTACAATGAATCGGTTTCGTATTGTCGCAGACTCAAGCTGCGGCCTTCTCACGCCGGACGGAGCAGACTTCGCCAGTGTTCCGCATCTGTGTGGTGGATAAAGAGACTGTTCATTGTTCAGGAGCAAGCTTCATTTTCTGCCGATGCACTTCCCCTCAGGAAGAAGACGTACTCAGCATTGATTTGAATCTCCGGGGCGACCTCGATTGAACCGTTCGAAGCATTGGTTCTTCCGATGCCGTCTTTCGAAAAACGGAGCTGCTGCAAACATCACTTGATTTTGCAGCAGCTCCTTTGAGCTTGTCAGTATTTGATTGTTTCGATTCCGCACCGTGCTCACACCGCTAAAGACATTGATTCTACCGACTTCTGCAATGTTTTCTTATCCGATGCCGCCGTTTGCGGAACGCTGTTTTTTAATTTGCATCACAGCTTATCCGAGCAGTTCAATGCCGAGTGTGTGACGCAGTATCCTGACAGCATCATTCACCGTTACCTCACCGTTGAAATCGACATCGGCAAGGCGGCACTGATTCTCGGTGAGTTCAATAATGCCCATCGCTTTACGAAGTGTCATGAGAGCATCAATGCCACTGATGCAGCCGTCCATATCGACATCTCCGAGCAAATGGTAGACGGTAGAAACTGTCATATCGTTCATAACGGGTTCTCCGTCGTAATCCCATCCGCAGAAGACATAGCCCTGATGTTCAGGTGCAACGGGGAATTCGCCCGAATCGATAACATCTCCCCTGCCCACAGTCAGCGTGCCGATAACCGCATTGTTGTTGAGGCTGTCAACGAAAGTCACTGTGTAAGCAGTCATGGACCAGCGTGCGTTCAGTGTGATATTGCCGTCAACAAGATAAACAGTTTCATCAGTATACCTTGTGCCGTTCTCATCAAACCAACCTATGAAGTCAAATCCTTCACGGGTGGGAACAGGCAATGTACCAACGGGTTGACCGTAAGTTACTGTGATTTCCGCAGGACTGACTTCGCCGCCGCGTGCGTCGAAGGTGATGGTATAGTCGTTAATCGTCCACGTTGCTGTATATACAACGTTTTCGGTAACAAATTCCGCAACCTCGGGTGTCCACCCCGCAAACGAATAGCCTGCACGCATGGGAGTTCCGTTGAAGTTCGGAGTATGCGAACCCTCCTGAGCAAAGTACTGCTGATCTGCAAAGATAACTTCGCCATCTACACCATCGGTGTACCTTACAGAATAACTCGGAGTTGAGTTAATAGCAAGGCCGTTGATGTCGATACCGCTGCCGAGAATGTCCACAAAATGAGTCTCTCCGGTGTCCGTCATTGAGTAGATGTTGTTTGAAGCATCCGTTATGTAGAAGAGATCGGTCGTTGCATCATAAGCCATTTCGGTTGCACCCGCATAGACATTAACGCCAACGCCCGACATAACGACTGTCCTGTCTGTAAGATACTTGTCGGAGTACCTAATAAGCTTGGGAACAGAGGTTGCCCAATCATTGCCCATTGCGTAAACAGCACCGTCCTTCACTGCAACACCGACCATTGTGCAGTAATCGGAATCCATAATGTAACCGGACATGTAATTTGTTCCGCCCGCCTGCAGAGTTGCAGTATTGTATTGGAACATGTAGAATCCGCCGACTGCATAAAGAAGTTCGTTATCCGGATCGTATGCAATATCGTTGATGCCCGTCCATGCTTCGAGACCGCCTAAGCTCACGCTTTGGCGGGTCAGTATGTCGTATCGGTAGAGTTGATAAGAAGCTCCGCTTTCAACGACATAGAACAGGAAGTTATCGCCGTATGCAAGACCCTTAATCATCGAACCGCCGCTGAATTCAGCGATGGTTATCGCCGTCTGCGCAGGCAGAGCGGGATTGAATGCGATCAAAGCATCTCTGTTTGCCGAAACAGTGTATGCAACGGAGGAAGCCCCGGGCTGTTCAACTATTTCAACCGTGCATTGTGCAGATACACCTGTTTGGTTGCTTGTGACCGTTATTACAGTGCTGCCGACTGCAGCACCGGTTACAAGACCGTTTTCGTCAACGACTGCAATACTTTCATCAGCCGACGTCCAAGTTACGCTCGTATCTGCCGCGTTTGAAGGACGTACCCTCGCTTCAAGCTGTGCAGTTCCGCCTACATAAGTGCGAGCAGAAGTCTTGTTAAGCAATATGCCGTTAACGGTGCTCTGCGGCAACTCACTCTCATCCGGAATGAAGGCCATAAGTCCTAAGAATGCTTCACCGTACTTAATGGATGAACCTTCGCGTGTGTAGAGGCTGATTCCTCCGAGATTTACCGAATACGGTTCCTCGCCAAGCTGAATCATTACAACGCCGCTTGCATACTTAAGCCCCTGTGTGCTGTATGTTGCATTGAGATACAGTCTGTTCGTACCATAGTCATACGCCATCTGAGAATTGTACTGCATGTTGCCGTAGTAGTTGTTGCCCGTGAAGACACCGGCGCCTGCAATCGTCATGAACTCCTCATACTCGCCCGTCACCTTATCCACCGTATATATAACGGTCTGTGAAGAGTCGTTTGAAGGAGATCCTGCTGCATAGAGCTGTCCCTGCGCATCACATGCAAGAGCATATACAGGTCTGTTAAAATCGAGCTGTGCAATAACGTTTACACTGCCGGTATTCAGGTCAACCGTCACAAGCGACGCAGGGCACTGAACTGCCTGATCGGTGCTGTACTCGTAGGTATGGTGAAGCGTAAGGCCGTACAATGTACCTGCTGCATAATCCATTGCAAGTGCGGTAATCTGATCATTGTAAGTATCAATGTTCGCCGTACCTATTGTCGTGTAAGCCGAGAGGTCGTTTTCATCAATCCTGAGGAAAGCTCCCTTATCATTGAAGGCATAGTAGTAACCGTCATAGTAAACGCCCGAACGCAGCGAGTAGACGCTTATCATGCTCTTGTCAACAAGCATGTGCCTAAGGTCATAATCATTGCCGTGAATCCAGAAATCATAGTAGCTTGTTCCTCCCTGGTCGAGGTTAAGGAAGGCCTTAAATTCGCCGGCTGCTTCAAGAACCGTAATCTCTATGGAGTCAGTGTACAATGTGTCATCGTTTTTGTTTCTCGTCGTAACCGTAACGGTTGCCGTACCAATGCCCATAAACGTCAGTTTGCCGAATCTATCGACAACGACAACTTCTTCGTCGGAAGATACCCACGTTTTAACCTGGTTGGTAGGCCTGAGAGGTTCCGTCACAACGTTGAGTTGGAGCGTCCCTCCGGCAAGACCTACCGCCGACTCACCGTTGGTTATCGTAATGCTTTCAACGGGGATGATCTGCGTTTCAGGTTCATTGTCGGGAATGGTGAAAATAACCGTTTGCTCTACACCGGCCTTTGTTGACACATCGCCCATGTCAATAATGGTTGCGGTCGTCCTGTCGGGTTCCCATTCGTCCGGACCGAGTGTGACAAGGTAGAGGGGTGAAAGTCCCTTGTTCATGCACGGGTTCCAATAGATGTTGCCGGTGTTGTAGTCATAAGTCATGCCTGCATAGAACCAGCTGTCACCCGAAGCACTGCCGAGACGAGTTGTTGACAAAGTATCGGCATCAACAGAGTAAAGAGTTGAACTCATGTCTGCAATGACGATCATTCCTTCTGCCGTGACGCACATTGCCGTTGCAATGGCGGGTCCGCCAATATCGCCGGAGAAAGTTCCGAGCGGGTCAATCGACCCCGTTTCAAGATCCACAATGCACAAACCGCCGTTTGTAAGATCAACGCCGTACATACGACCGGTGTTGTAATCAAAGCCGATGTTTCCAACTTCAATACCGATGGTGTATCCGATTTCTTCCGGTTCGCCGATTACAGTTTCAGCGGGAACCGCACCCTTTGTAACAGGACTGCGATAAAGCACCGAAGCACCGCCGAAAGTTCCGTCCGGAGCGGTACGTGCCTGCACCATTACAGTGTAAACATATCCGTTGTAATATGCACCGCCCTGCCAGAGCGCATTGGCAGTGATATTTTCTCCGGATGTCGGATCGTAATATGTTACCATGGGTTTTCCGAGTGATGTTATTGCAGTGGGTGTTTTGTCAGCATATGTGAACCATGTGAATCGGTTGCCGATGTTTGAAAAATCTTCAACAACAAAGCCGTAGAGGGCATCCTCCGCTTTCACGACTTTGATCTTGCACTCCGAACTGTAATCCACCCAAGTGGGTACCGTTGTGCCGGTTTCATTATCCCAATGATAGGGATCCCATACCTGACCCGTGGCGGTGATAACTGCGTCTCCTTCCGAAACTGCCGTTACAAAGCCATTGGCATCAACAACGGCAATGTTCTCATTTGATGTTGACCACATGACGCCGTTTGCTTGTGCATTCCACGGCTGCCACGCGACTTTAATCTGACGAGTCTGATTTTGAACCATTGTTGTGGAATACGGCTCAAGTGAGAACCCGGTCGCATTGATTCCCATTTGGAAGAGATCGGATTCAATGCTGTTTGGAATGAACAAACATGTTTGACCGCCGGGGCCGTAGGTTCCGACTTCGGTGCATGCAGCAGTTTCGAGGTTGACGGTATACGTTACGTTAATATTTACATATACGGCACCCTGAGGAACCTGACTGTGTGCAAACCAGTACATTGTATCCGTGTTGTGGTCGTAGCCCATTGACTGAATAACGTTTGCTCCGCCAAAACCCGGATAATTTACAAAATCTGTTGCCCCAATGAGTACGGTTTCCGCACCGTTGCCGGCTGTGTTGAGTTCCAATGCATACAGACAGCCGTTTGTACCGATACCGTAGATGCTGCCTTCGGTCGTTATTCCGAGACAGAGAATCTCCGATGAACCGTTTTCGCCCGTGATCGGCCCAATCTCGTCAACAAAGACCTGGTTGTTCCACTTGGAAGTCCAAATCTTGTACAATGCATTGTAACCGTCGTCCTTTCCGTCGTTATTGTTATCTCCCTTGTATGCCCAACCGACGGCAAGAAGGAAGTCGGTTCCGGAAGCGGAATCCCACGGATCAAGCAGAGCTGTTCTTGTATCGGAGTAGTCCATTGCCATATCGTAAAGAACCCATACGCCGTTTTCGCCGACTTTGCCGCTTTGAGCAACAAGAGTCTTTGTTTTCCAATAGGTTCCCGACGGAGTCACCAGCTCCAGTGACCCGGTCCCCGCATTCTGCGCGATAAGATAGCCGTTAACATATTCGGCTGAATAATACCTGTTCGCAGAATCGAATGTTTCGTTTCTCGCATCGGAGAGGTCAGTTTTATTCGCACTGAACCAACCGCCTTCAACCGCTGCCGCATCGTAAGTCTCACATCCGTAAATGCGACTGCTGTCCAACGCAGCGGGACCTGTGTCGCCGCCGGTATGATCGCCGAGGTTAAGGAATGCATCGATAACAGTTTCGTTGCAGGCGTAATCAGCAACAACAACGGTAAATTCATTGCCGAAGCCGGTAATGTCAAACCTTCCGCTGAAAACTTCTCCCGGAGTGTTTTTAACCTCGAACTTGCCCATGATCGTGCCGTTGCTGCTTTCAAAAAGAACTGCCGCAATGTAGCGATTTTCAAGCAGCTCAAGGTTAAGATAGGTACGTCCGTTTTCTTCGTCGAAAGAAACTGCGGACTGCAGATCCGCGCCATTCAGTATTTGCGGTGCGGCGGAGTCGAGAGTCACATCAAATACGATGCTGTCGTCAACAAAATCGTCGCCGTCATCGAGATAGGCTTCCATTTTGTACGTTACAACAGTTCCGTCGGGAAGCTCGTTGCCGTCCAAGTCTTTCCCGTCCCAAACGTCACCTTCTCCTGCAAGCAGGTAGCCGGGAATAACCTGTCCGTAAGCAGCGTTATAGTAGCTCTTTGTCTGGTATTCTCCGCTGATGTCAAAGTAAACATCGCCCGTATTCCTGTCGGTCACGGTGATCCGGAGAGTGCGCGCATTTCTTAACATACCGTAATCAATTTCAGCGAGGGGATTGCTGTAGGAAAATGCATTATATGCATCTCCTGCTCTGCCGGTTCTGATGTACGGGTTTGTGCCGAGCTGTGCGTTGTTGGTGAATATCCTGACGGGATAGAGACTGTATTCCGATTCTTTTTCGCTGTCGAAAATGTCCGCCGCGGACCAATCGCCGTAGAAACCGACAATGGGCATTACCAGCGAAACGGGTTGTTCAGCTTCCGAACCTGAAACAGGAACGGCATAGACAAAGCCTTCAACGAATATTCCGTTGGGGAATCTGTTCATGTATTCTTTGTCGGCATCAGTCAAACTGATTTCCGCATTAACCGTTACCCTGCCGTTTGCCGGAACGTTAACGGTATTTCCTCCTTCAAACGTTACACGGGTCGTAAGACCGTAAGGTGCAGCGGCAATAAACCTATCTCCGTAAATGCTTTCAGTCAGAAGAGAACTGTCAAGCGTATAGGTCAAAACTTCGTCCGTGAGGTTGTTGATTTCGAAACTGAAATTGAAAATGCCGTCTTTACTGTCATTATCTCCTATTTCAGCCTTCGGTCTTCCCTCTGAAGCAGAAGTGCCGGTAAGGTATGCCTTTGTTGTGGTTGCCTTAACCAAATCGGCAAGGCCGCTGCCCTGTGCACGAGGTGAATACTCAAGTGTGTCGGTTGCAAACAGGGGATTTGCGGTGCTCATAAGCAGAGCCGCAGCAACTCGCCTTTGTTCAGCCCCGGAAAGTTCAGGATAGTTTTCATCCAAATACTGGATAAGAACAGCCATTGCACCTGCAATCTGCGGTGATGCCATCGACGTTCCGCTCATGTTTCCGTAATAAGAACCCGATATTGCAGGATCGACCGTCGAATAAATACTTCCGCCGACGCCTGAAATTTCAGGCTTAAGCTTCAAATCCGGGGTTACTCCCCAGGAAGAGAAGCTGCTTATCGTTCTGTCGATATGGAAAAGCTGTGTGTCCGCATTGCAAACTCTGAACACAGCATTGCCTGATTCTGCTTGGGTAAGCAAAGCCTGACCTGCCGCTTTCGTTACGCTGACAGCAGGGATATTGCCCGCACCGTCATTTATCTGCATGTTTACAATGCCCATGGTGTTGTTGTAAACGACACATGCAATTGCACCGTTAGCCTGAGCTATGCTCTGCTTTTCAGGGAAAGAATTGCCTCCTCGTGAAACAACGGCGACCTTACCGTTTACGTCAATGCCTGCATAATCTGCCTCAGTGCCGTAACCGGGAACCATAACATATTCAAGTTCACGGTTTCTGAAATTTGCAATGAAGCTTGTTGCAGAGGTTGCTGCTGTATCCTGATAGCCGAAATCCGCCCCGCCGACAGTGATGTACAGCTGTTCGTAACCGTCGTTATCAGCGGAAGCAACGGAGATGGCAGCACTGTACGTTGACGGAGTACCGACGAGACCGGTATCGGGGTTCGGAAGAAGAGACATGTTCATGCCCCACCTGTTGCCGTATGCATTGTTTGTATCGTTGCCGGCAGCGATAATAATCTGAATGTCGGATTCGAGGAATTTGTTCATCGTTTCCATCATGGTGGGAACATCGGTAAAGCCTGCTGCAGCACCGAGTGAAAGGTTTACGGTATCGACTTCAAGCCGTACGCAGTCTTCCATTGCGGCAAGTATTGTTGCCCAACCTGCACCGCCGCCGGACTGGAAAACCTGCATAACGACAAGCTGTGCGTCCGGAGCAACACCGACAGCCTTGCTTCCTTCAATCTTGTTTGCCGCAGCAATACCTGCAACATGCGTTCCGTGATCCGAACCTGCATATGTGTTCGATACGTCAAAATCAGCTGTGGCATAATTGAAGATGAACGGAATCTTCGTGTTGTAATACGAGCGATTAAGCTTCGGGGTGCTTTTGCCCGCATTAAGCGTATACCAAATATCATCGACGCTCTGTCTTGTTATAGGGTCATCAAGCTTGTCATCGGGCAATGCGGCGAAATTCGGGTGTGTAACAAGGATTCCTGTGTCAAGAATCGCTATTCTCATGCCCTTTCCGCCGTAGCCGGAATTGTTGAGTATGTCCGAACCGATCATCGTTGAAGCGTTGTTTGTAAGCGGTGCAAGATCATAATCCGTTTCCGGCAAAGCAAAAGTCGGTGCAACATAAACGCTTTCAACACCGTTGAGTGCCTCAAGCTTTTTCCTGTTGCCGTATGCGGTCGTGACGGAAAAGCCTGTCATTGCAACCGTATAATCAAAACCAAACTCGTGCTTTGATTTGCCGAGAGCCTCGGCTGCCTGCTTTTTCGCAGAATCAATCGCCTTGATTTGTTTCGACTCCTGAGACTTGACTGCCTCTGTTCTTTCGGAAATTTCCCTTACAGAGTAGTTTCCAAGCAATGAGGCCGACTTCAAAACAACTATGAATGTCACCTCGTCGCCGGCTCTCAACGATGCGGCGGCATCGTTTTCGGAGAAGGGGGTGCTTGAAAGCTCGAACCTGTCGGTATTCAGCTTTCCATGATGTGTGTTCGCAGTCGAACCCTTGCCTTCACGTCCGGTCGCAAAGCCGCTTTTACCTTCGCGTGCCGTGAGGGAAAGAGGCCCGTCGGCTGTGCCTGCTATGCTGCTGCTTGTTTTCGCGATCAAATTCATCGGAAAACAGCTGACGAGCATAACGAGAGTCAGCAATAGTGCCAAAACTCTTCTCTTCATTAGTGTACCTCCTTGTGATTAATACTGATGTTCTTTCGGGCAATCCAACCGAAAGAATCCGTCATCAAGCATATATTAACATAGTATACCTTTTGTGTCAACAGTTTCGATGTGGGTATACCAATTATTCTCGACGCCGATGATTGGCTGCACACGGCCTGCAAAAACATTTACAGCCGTTATAGGCAGCAGAGGGAGAAATACGCAGCTTTACGGCAGGAGCAGAGCGTGAGTTGTCAGAGCAATATTCTGTCAGCATGACATAATTCACTGTCCGCACCTTCTGTCCCCAAGGTGAGACGGATGAAACGGCACGGCGAAATATCGGAAGACGATTCCGAACCGGCAGGACTTATGAACTCTGCACAACGGCATCCTGCCCGCAGCGCAGACGCATAAAGCCGACGCTCGAGGCGTCGCGAATACCGTTCAGAACAATGGACGTGTCTGAGCATGCGGATTCAACAACAAGGAAGATCCGATCACCACGGCTGCAGAGAACAAGCCGGTCGTGACGACGCTGCGGGATACAAAATGATGACTTTCCTCCGGAGAATTTTTTGTTTCAGCGAAACAACTGTCCCTTGTGACAGTGACAAGAGTCGGAATATGCATTATAATGGTATCACAAGATGCTCGGTACGTCTTTCAATCGTTAAGCGATCGGAAGCTGCTATTGCAAATTAGGAGTAAAAAATAAAAATAATACATGCAAACTTGCAAGACCGCTCGTCGTCACCGTAGTTGCTGCGGTTATCGCAGGCACTCTCGGCATCATGACATCGGCAGAGGGCTGTACGATTGCCCGGTATGTCGGCGTCAAGTACTCTCTTCCGAGTGTCACGGCAGAGAACGACTACGGTTCGCTGGGCAACCCCTATAGCTTCAGCGACCCCCCGATGGTGCTGTTCAACGGAGAAACCATCACGGAATACTCCGACATATACCCCGGCAGTACCGTGGAGAATATAAAAAACCGGCAGCAGCCTGACGGTATGCCGGAAAACAGCGGACGGCGGCAGGATGTCCGCGAAATATGGCAGAACGAGCGAGAAAGCCATCTGCGCGCTTCTCAAGTCCCTTTACCCGATTCTGCCGAGAAGGAGTCACAATGAATGAAAAACCGAACCCCCCGAAGAAAGATATTTATTCTTATCTGGCGGTGCTGCTCTGCTTCGCCTTGTTTGTGGCAGGCGTCTGCGGCATCGTCTCGAGCAGAACCGCAAGCCATGAGTACAAGAACTCCGACGACGTGCGGGAGGTCAGCGCAGTCGTTCAGGATTACGAGCCAATCGCGATAAAGGACTCCGACGGCAACACAACCGATTGGAAGTACGAAGCCAAGCTGTCATTTGACGTCGATGGAAAGACCTACACCGGAAAGGATACTTTCTACAGAGATATAAGCTCCGGGGACAAGGTCACGGTCGAGGTCTATCGAACCGGAAAGGGCGAGTATAAGCTCGCTCCGGAAGGCAATCCTGCGGATTTCCTTCTGTACTGTATGGCTGTTGTTGTCGGCGGTTTTCTGACTGTGGTGATGACACACAGCGTTGTGGCACCGAACAAAAAAGAAGAAGCCGGGGAAAAAAGCGGTAATAACAAGAACAAGAGGTAGTTATGAGTCTGTCAGATGCATTCTGGATAGCGGCAGCCTTTGCCGTGATCTGTGCGTATTATATCGGCGAAAAGATCATTGATATCGATTTCTCGTGCTTTCTTGCGAAAAACAGGAAAAAGGCGAAGTATGAAAGACTTCTCGCAAAGCGTGAAACGCCGCTTGCAAATATGGGACTGCGCCGCAATATCCGAAACGCATATGAAAAGGTTTTGTGCCCCCTCGCCAAAGCGGATAAAAGCCTGCTGCCGATCAGAATGGATAAAACCTTCCGCAGAAGCATCGAGCTCCAGATCGACAGTCTCGCAAAGCACAGCCTTTACCGTGACATTCGCGTGGCTGACCTCAGTCCGGGACAGAAAATCGAGTTCCGGACATGGGAGGACGACGGTAGGGAATGGCGTGAAGCCGAGCTTGAGTGCTGCGCACTTGAGCGCCTGATCTCCGCGAAGAACTCTGAGGTCGAGCACGAGATCTACCGAAAGCACGCCTGTCTGCGAGTCCTTCAGTCGCGGCATGTTCAGACGGTTGACTGCGGTAACGGCAAAAAAACCTTCTATGCCGGAAAAGCCAAGGTGATCTGCCCATCATGCGGTGCCGAGGTCACGCTCAGCAGTCAGCAGGTAGTCTGCGAATACTGCGGCGCAAGGATTCAAACGGATTTTTACGACTGGCAGACCGAGGTTTTTGAGATCTACGAGCATATCGGGAACAATCTCAGAAAGTTTCTGCTGCTGCTCGGGTGCATGACGGTACTGTTTCTCTCCGAATTTCTCTGCCTCTACCTGATAAAGGATACCGAGATATCCCTGGCGGCAGGTGTGGGCACGGCGATTCTGGTGCTCGCGGCACTGACGGCTCTGGCGTTTGCCCGGAAGCTGAGGCACGATAAGCTGGCGAAGCGGATTGAGCTTTATTCGGAAAACTACCTCCGCTCCTGCATAACCGAAGCTCTTTACAAGGACGCCGGCAGCGATGAGCTGCTTGACTACAGCGTAGGTACGATCATTCTGAAAAAAGTCGTCAACACGGAGGACACAACCACGATAACCGCCGATGTCTGCGTAAGCGAAACGTATCTCCCTGAAAACAAAAAACCGTACACGAAGAAAACCGGAAGAACACTCACTCTGCAAAGAGCAAGACACCCCGATAAAAGAAAGACGGACGGAAAGCTTTTCATCGAAAAGGACTGCCCGTCCTGCGGAGCCAATTTCATTCCTGACGAAAAACATTGCTGTTCGTTCTGCGGATACAGTCTCGATGCGGATAACGCCAAATGGGTCGTGCTGACGGCCGACAAAAAACAAGGAGGATCCTTATAATGGGATTATTTGACAAAAAATACTGTGACGTCTGCGGTGCCAAGATCGGTTTTCTCGGGAATCGCAAGCTCGAGGACGGCAACCTCTGCAAGGACTGCGCAGGAAAGCTCTCCCCGTTTTTCAGCGATCGCAGGAATTCAACAGTCGCTGAGATAAAGGAGCAGCTCGCCTACCGCGAAGATAACAAGCAGCGGCTCGAGGATTTCCTGCCGACTGTCACCTTTGACGGAAGCAAGAAAGTTTATATTGACCCGATAAGGGAGCGTTTCATCGTCACGAGACTTTCAAACTGGCGCAGCGGCAACCCGGATCTTATCAGCTTCTCACAGGTAAGGAATGTTGAAACGGACATCAAGGAAAACAAGGAGGAGATCTTCTGTAAGGATTCCGAGGGCAACGAGAAGAGCTTCCATCCGCCCCGTTACGAGTGCGATTATGAATTCAACATTACAATCCATGTTGATTCCCCGTGGTTTGACGAGATTGAACTTGAACTGAGTGACGGAAACCGTCCCGAAAGCCGCTTCACCGACCTCTACCGCGAATACGAGCAGAAAATGCGCGAGCTTGCGGATATACTGATGCGCCGCAGCAATCGTTATCGTGTCTTTGACGGCGACGGAACGATGAACCGGATCCGCGCTGAATATGACCGTCCCGTCTCCGCGCCCGCTCCCCAAGCGGGCGGCGGGGAATGGGTTTGTCCCTCCTGCGGTTCAAAGACTACCGGCGCAAAATTCTGCGACAACTGCGGTGCTTTGAAGACCGTGCCTGTTGAGGCTGATGCGGCTCGGACTTCTGTCAATGAGACATGGGTCTGCCCTTCCTGCGGTTCTGAGGGTCAGTCGAAAAAATTCTGCGAGAACTGCGGATGCGCGAGGCCGGCTCCTAAAACGGTGCGCTGCGTGTCCTGCGGCTACACCCCGGAGAATCAGGCAAAGCCGCCGAAGTTCTGCCCTGAGTGCGGTAAACCGCTGTCCTGACGCTATGAAATGCCGAAGATTATTGAGGGCGGTGATAATAATGTCTGCTGTTTTTACGGTATCCGCGCTGTTCGGCTGTGGAGGAAGCGGGAAATACACGGTCGATGATATCATTGCTTTCCACACCTCCTGCTACGGCATGGAAAGCAATCCGGTGTATGCTTTCGCGCTGCGAAAGCAGGATGAAAACTGGCTCTTCTCCGCAAGCTGCTGGGTCAAGAGCCGGGAGGACTATTACACATCCTTCAGTTCCTTCCCGATACCGACCGAGGAAGCGGAGAAATTCCTTGAGATCATCCGCGAGGAAGACGAGATCAGGCGGCTGCGGAAATACCGCAATCCAATACGCATCTTTAATGCGGCCGACGCGCCGATGCGCAGCTCCGGAATGACCTTCATCGACGGGAGCAGCATCGATAAAGAGACCGAGCTTTGCGACAGGGCTGTTGACTGCCTGCGCGACCTTGCCGACAGACATTATGAAGCCGCTGAAAAAGCCGAGCTGATAGCGATAAAAAATAAGCTCACCTCGGTATTTATCCGTCTGAAGGATACCGAACCGTGGCGCTCACATTCCTTCACTCTAAAAAAAGGCGGCGACGGTTGGTACTTTTCATGCGAATGTTCTTTTGGAGAGGACGGTTCTCCCGTGAAGTCCGAGAATGTCCGGCTTTCAGACGAGGAGACAAACGATGTGATCAGAATCATTGCGAAATCTGACCTGATTTCCAAGGCGAGCGGATATGCCGAGCCGCCGGAAGATATCGACAGTATTACCGACCGGAATGTGTATATCACGGAATTCAGCCTTGCCGACGGGAGCGGGATAAACTCATCCCTCCCCGCGCCGGATGAGCTCACCGGCTGCCTTTACGGGCTTGCCGGGGCGAAGCTCCTGACTGAGGTCAATATCAGCCGTAGCTGCATGGATCATTCCTCATCATACTCGTTCAGTCTCGAAAAAACGGAAGACAACTGGTTTCTGTCCTTCGACTGTGCGGTAAATTGCGCAGGATATCATACGAATGCGGAAAAGATTCCTGTCGATACCGAAGAAGCAGAGGAAATACTCCGAACAGTCAGGGAAAGAAGTCTCATAAGCGAGGTTCTGTCATATGAAGCACCGTCGGAAAGCGACATATATGTTCTTGACGAAACCACATACAACACATCGTTTGCTTTTTCGGACAGCAGCTCAGTACACGCCCCGATAAGCGCGGGCAGAGAGTTGACCGACGCATTCTATTCTCTTGCGGGCAGAAAAATCAAAAAATAAGTCGGTTCTTTCGGGAAATAAAAAGGAGAACTGTAATGGCTGACAAGTGTGCGATTTGCTGAGCGGAAATTAATATGTTCCAAACCCGGAAGCTTTAAGACGGAAACCGCATCTGCCCTTCACCTGCTTCTCCGGCTCGACGCCTGACAACAACGATACGCCGAGCCAGCCATATACGCTCGTCATCGGGTCGAACCACGTTTCAAACGAGGAGCCCGGCTGCATGAAGCTCTTCATCCCCTGCGGCGGAGCGTATTCCCCGCACCCGATAAAGCTGCGTCAGCGTGGTTCCGACGGCAAGTGGTTCCTGTGGGAGCAGTACCTGCTGACCGGCGTCCGCACACCGAAATCCGAGGCCCCCGGGCATAACCCGCCTTCGGGATCAACGATAAAACGACCAACAGAGAGGAGAAATCACAATGAACATTATCGGAAAATGGAAAGTCAAGGAGCTGCTCTTCCCCACCCCCAACGGCATGGAGTCCTACACGCCGGAAAATCTGCCGGTGGGAGATCATGCTGACGAAATCATCATGATGCTCATGAGCATAACCCAATTTACCGAAGACGGCCTCATGAAAACGCTGATGCGCGTACCCGAGGACAAAATCGAGCTCGCGAAGTCGCAGGGCGCCGTGATCGACGAGGACGGTTTCGCCGCAATCGAGCAGACCACCTGGAAAGAGAAGGACGGTAAGTTTTACTACGATACCAAAGTCAAAGGCGAGGTCCTCGGAGAGACGGTTGACCCGTTCGCCGAAATACCTGTGGATGAGAACGGCTGTCTGACCATCGCGTATGGTACGATGATCCTCGAGCGCGTCGGAGACCGATGCGCCACGGACGGATCATTACCGGAGGAGTGATCCTCATGTCCGTACCGATAACTCCCGAGGACTGCGGAAAACTCTGGGAAAGCCGTACGCAGCCTGTGCGTCCGTATGACGGTGACGACATGATCAATGTACCGATAGATCAAAGCGTACTGTACGGCGTATGGAAGAACGACGACATCAAAGCCGTGATCGAGGTTTCAGGTGATAAACCGCATATGATCGTCACCGAAAACGGAAAACTCATTTTTGAGGGAGACGTAAGACTGCAGAAGTTCGGAGATCTCCGCTTCACCGACGGAAAAGACGGCGATGGAAATGAATCCTACGCGCCATACTCAGCTCTTACGTTCAGTCGCAACGAGAATGTCTACAAGTACCGCCCTCTCTTTGAAGGCACGGTGATCACATTCACAAAGCAAGCGGAATAAAAACCAAAGAGGTGCTGCTGCAAAATCAAGTCATATTTGCAGCAGCACTTTTCTTTTTAAAGGAGGGCAATCCGGGGGTGCCGAACATCAGCATTTTTCGGCTCAAGCGAAGCGGACTCATGCAGAAAGCGTGTTTTTTGAGTACGTCAAACAGACCTGCTCGGGCAATCCGCTTTATATCTGTTTTGTGCAAATTAATTATGCACGAAAGCAACAAACCGGGCAACCCTTCTTGAGCTGCCCGGTTTTGTTTTCGGGGCTGATGCAGCAGCCCTTTGTTCTTCCTTAATACAGTCCTCTGCCGGTCCTCGTCCCTCAAGCAGGAACGGGAGATGCCTTTGTCCGTCTCAGCCGCTTGGCAGCACCGCAGTGAGCAGAAGCGGAAATTCTTTCCGAACTATGGTGTTTCTCACCCGGCAGGATAATCCGAGGCTTACCCCTTGTCGGAAGCAAGAACCTGGTCGATGAGCTTTTGCAGCGTTTCCGCCTGCTTCTTTTCCGTAACGGCACCCACAATGGGCTCACCGACGATATTGCCGCTGCGGTCTACCACATAAGTGGTGGGGTAAGCGAAGATGTTCGCGGTGAATTTTCCGGCTTCACTGTCAGAATCGAAGTACACGTTCCGGTATGTTGCTCCCTTCTTGGACAGTACATCTTTTGCTTCGGAAATTGCCGCTTCGTCTCCGCCCAATGTGAAGGAGTTGATGCCGATGAGCGCACCGCCCTTATTTGCAAGTTCTTTGTTCAATGCGTCAAGCTCGGCAATTTCCCCGACGCACGGCCCGCAGGTGGTAAACCAGAAATTCACCACCGTGACAGCATTGCGGGAAAACAATTCATCGCTGGTCACATCATTTCCTTCTAAGTCTTTTCCGACAAAGGACGGGAATTTTTTTGTACCGATGTTCCCCTCCGCAGGGATGCTTGTGGTGCTCTCAGAAGGTGTTTTTTTCGCAAGCTCCGGGAATTTTTCCTCTAACTTTGTCAGTTCGTTTCCAATTTCTCGGATTTTTTCCGCCTCAGCCTTAAGCAGTTTCAGCTCATCTGCAGTAAACTGTTCTTTGGCGGATTCAATCGTTTTAAGCAAAAAATCTCCGTAATTTTTGCCGTCTTCAATCATCGCCATGCCTTTATCCGCTGCCATAAACACCTTATCCCAAAGCTGAGTGTTTTTCGACAGTATCGCGTTTTCCTGAGCCATGAGGTCTTTATGCATTGCAGAAGCCTCTTCCGCATTCTTGGGACCCTTTTTTGATCCGCAGGCCATCAGAGACAGCAGCACAGCGGATATCAGCAACATAATCAACCAACTTGTATAATTCTTCTTGACCATTTCTTTTTTTCCATCCTTTTCTTTTTTATTTTTTCACACAAACATTCGTATTGCATATCAGCACCGATGCCGGCATCACCGCCGAGACCGGCGCTGAAATTTTCTTGATTTCATGGGCTTTCCTCCTTAGCTCTTACTCTTTTTTTGATGTTTCCGCCGTCTTTTCCGTTTTTTTATCGGAGCCGAAGCCATAGCGGAAGCACACTGCGCCCGTCGGACAGGCATGCATGCACATACCGCAGCGGATGCACTCAGTGTGGTTGGGCGTTTTCGTCACATCCACATCCATCTTGCAGGCTTTGGCGCATTTTCCGCAGGAGACGCACTTGTTTTTATCCACCTTAATCCGGAAGAGGGACACCCGGTTGAACAGCGCATAGAATGCACCCAGTGGGCAGAGCCACTTGCAGAAGGGACGATAGAATACCACGCTCAGCACGATCACCGCCAACAGGATGCTGAATTTCCAGGTAAACAGGCTCCCCAGTGCCGCTCGGATGCCGGAATTGGCAAGGGACAGCGGGATGGCTCCCTCCAGCACACCCTGCGGGCAGAGGTACTTGCAGAAGAAGGGGTCGCCCATGCCCACATCGTTCACGAGGAACGCCGGCAGCAGAAAGACCATCACCAGCAGAACGGCATACTTAAGGTACGTCAGGGGCTTCAGCTTCCTTGTGGAGAGCTTCTTCGTGGGAATTTTATGCAGCAGATCCTGAAACCACCCGAAGGGACACAGAAATCCGCAGATAAACCGTCCCAAAAGAACTCCCAACAGGATGAGGAAGCCGGTGATATAATAGGAAAAGCTGAACTTTGACGAACCAACCACCGCCTGAAATGATCCAATGGGACAGGCTCCCGACGCTGCCGGGCAAGAATAGCAATTGAGTCCGGGCACGCAGACGGCTTTCCCTGCGCCCTGATACAGTCCTCCCTTGAGGAAGTTCGGCAGGTGCAGGTTGGTCAACAAAGCTGCTCCCGCCTGTATCCAGCCTCGGAAACGGGACAGAAACCGAGAGATTACCGAAACCTTCTTACCCAATGCCCACACACTCCAGACATAATTTGATGGCTTTGCTCAGCACCGTAGCCACCTCGTTACGGCATACTCCCAGACATACCATAACAATTCCAACTGCCAGCAGTGCAGCCTGCGCAGCAGTTTTTATTCCGTATTTCATACTTAGCTCTCCTTCCGGTTTGTGCCGTTATCATATCATTGTCGATATAAGGTTCCTGTTAAGAAAAATTTTTACACAAAATTTATCCGTTTCCTGTATAATGAGAACAGCGGGTTAAGCGCAACATATAAACGTATATAAAGGAGATTTTTATGCACCTTTTAGTAATCGAGGATGAACGCGCTCTATGCGAAACCATTGTCCGCAGTCTGCGGCGCGCCGCATACAGTGTGGATTACTGCTGCGACGGCGAAGAAGCACTGGAACTGTTGGAAATAGAACGCTATGATCTTGTATTGTTGGATCTGAACCTGCCGGGGAAGGACGGAATGACGGTGCTGCGCACCTTGCGGCAGAAAGACCGGGAAACAAAGGTGCTGATTTTATCCGCCCGCAGCGAAGTAGAGGACAAGGTGGAGGGACTGGATGCAGGTGCCAACGACTACCTTGCAAAGCCTTTTCATTTGGCTGAGCTGGAAGCCCGCATCCGCAGCCTGACACTGCGGCAGTTCACCCAGCAGGATGTTATATTGACCTGCGGTACCTTGACCTTTGATACCCGTGCGCGAAAGGCCTCCGTGAACGGACGAGCCTTGACGCTCACCCGAAAGGAGACGGGAATTCTGGAATATCTGATGGTGCATCGGGGGCGGCCCGTCAGCCAGGAAGAACTGATTGAGCATGTCTGGGACAACAGCGTGGACAATTTCAGCAACTCCATTCGTGTGCATATTTCCGCATTGCGCAAGAAACTCCGCGCCGCATTGGGTTATGACCCCGTTCGCAACCGCATCGGCGAGGGTTATCTGATGGAAGAGGACGGCGTATGAAGAAGTTCTCCTTACAGTGGCGCATCACCCTGATGACTGCCCTGCTCATCGGTTTGACCTGTATCGCCATGAATCTGATGCTCTGCTCCTCCGGCGTGTACTATATGGACAGGATTGCGGACGCGCTGCGGGGCGGCGGTACTGTTATTATAACTGATGAAGGCACGGCGAGCTTCGACCCGCAGTTCGCAGAACCCGGCGAGGAACTGACAATCGTTGTCGATGGTGTGCAGGGACGATTTCGCACCACCAACTGGTACATCACGGCTGCGGTTACGGTATTGAGCGGCATTCTTGCCTACTTTGTCAGCGGACACGCGCTCAAGCCCCTGCACAGCTTTGCTTCTCAGGTGGAGAGAGTGCAGATGAACAATTTGGCGGATATGCGGATCGATGAGGATGCCTTGCCGGAGTTCAAGCAGCTCAGTCAGTCCTTCAATCAAATGCTTGAGCGGTTGAACGACGCCTTTGCCGCCCAGCGGCAGTTCACCGGCAACGCCGCCCACGAGCTGCGCACGCCGCTGGCGCTGCTGCAGGCGCAGCTGGAGCTGTTTTCAGCGGAACATCCTGATATGCAGCCGGAGACGGCGGAGTTTCTCTCCCTTCTGCGGGAGCAGACGGAGCGGCTTACCCGGCTGACCAAGACCCTGCTGGAAATGAGTAATCTGCGGCAGGTGGCGCGTAACGAGCGGATCCGGCTTGCTCCAATGATCGAGGAGATCTTTACGGATCTCGCACCGCTCTCGGATAAGTGCGGCGTTACGCTGACGGCAGAGGGCGACGGCATTATGACCGGCAGCGACGCGCTGATCTACCGCCTGATCTTCAACCTGACGGAGAACGCCGTCAAGTACAACCGACCGGGCGGCTCGGTGCGGGTTTCCGTCGCACAGGAGCCGGAAAAGCTCCTGATCCGCGTCTCCGACAACGGCTGCGGCATCCCGGAGGAGTATCAGCAAAGCATCTTCCAGCCTTTTTTCCGCGTAGACAAGTCTCGCAGCCGGGAATACGGCGGCGCGGGGCTGGGCCTCTCACTGGTGTGGGAGATCGCCGACATCCATGGCGGCTCCGTCCGCGTGGAGGAAAGCTCAAAAAACGGCACTGTCATTGCGGCAGAGTTTCCGATACAGCATGGCAGCGAATAAAACCACAGGTTAAATATCTGTAAGGTCGGCTGCTTCCGCGATTCTGTTTCCCAAAATCGAAAAAAATTGATTTTGGGAAACAGACGGTGATGCTTCGCTTGTCTGCACCGTCTCACTGTCGGGCAAAAATACTTGTACCCGCTAAAATGTTAAATAGATGCGGTCTGCTTTTCTCTTTACGAAAGCTGTCCGTTCGAGTGTGTAACATCCACGGGAAGTGCGTAAAGTGAGAGCGGAGTTTTCGCACTGTTTTTTGAAATCACCGGATTTTCACCGAATAGCTGCGCGTAATAAGACTGCGAGGTGAAAATATGATAAAAACGACATCAGTGCTGACGGCAGAACCGAAGAGATGCGGTTTTTCAAAGTCCAATTCTCTCTATCTTTTTGTTCTTCGCTTCCTGCGAGCCGGCAGAAACACGGCTGCGACGGCGACAAGCACCGCTGCCGGTACAATGATAAGCTCTGTCGGCATAAGGTGCAAGATCGACCGCTTCGGCGGCTGCGGCCTCTCTGCCTCTGAAAGCGTAAATGTCAGTTCGCCCTCCGGCAGACCCGGCAGTGACAGCGCATATCCGCTGTCTGTCCTTGTAAAGCCGTCAATGCCGCATTCCGTCATGTAATAGGGCGTATTCACCGTGATATCCAATTCCCCGAACTGTGTCCATGTTTTTGCCGGGGAAAGCAGATAGGTATACGCATAGATGCTCGGTGTATAGTCCGCATCAATGGCGGGATACAGCGGCGCTGTCACCGCATTTTTCAGCGTCTGCCCCGGCTCCAGCGTGATGGTGTACTCATACCACCGCATCAGTGAAAATACCCCGGCTTCAATCTGAACCAGACCATTCCCCCATATTTCGGAACCGAGCCGCAGAAGCTCGACCTGAGCATTGTACCAGTCAGACTCCAAAATGCCGGAGTTTTCGTCATAGCCGCGCAGAGCATAATCCTTGAATGTCATCTCCGAAAACTCCGACGACACGGTTCCTTCGATAACCTTTTCGCAGGCGCCGTTTTCATACAGTGTCCATATAAGCTCCTCCTTCGGCAGCTCGCCGAAGATATATACCGTGATCGTATCGCCATTTTGTACCCAGCAGGAGGCTTGACTCCCCTTCTTCAGCCGCGCTCCGCCGGTTTGCTTCTCACACAATACCCGCGTTTTTGCGCTGTCCGCATTTATGACAAATGCGGCGGTGGCTGCGCCGTATTCTTCATCTATGCCCGTGACGGAATACCTCTGCACCCGAACCGGCATATCGGGGACGAAAAAACTGTCGCAGATATAGCTGTCTGCCAGCTTCGGCAGATCCTCATCAAGGGAGAAAGAAGTGTGCCGTGCCTTCAATGTGTGTCGGACAGCCGCCTCTATCGGCTTTCCATCCAGCGTTACGCCGTATTTCAGGGCGTCGGAAACATCGAACGGCCGACCCGTTGCTTGGTCATAGATGTATTCTCCGTAATGTGGAGGATCACCGAACGGGAAAACCAGCGTGGCCGTGACCGTATAGTCGGCGGGATTACGGAAGGTGTATTCCGCCGTGACTTTCCCGGTATAGGCAAGGAAGCTGTCCGTATCCGGATAATACTGCTCCGGGAATTCCTGCACATCGAAGGTCAGAAGTTCTCTCTCCACCACGATGGGGCAATCCTCTCCCGTCACGACCGCGCCTGTAACGTCCGTGCCGCTCCAGTGCCGCTGGGCGGAATTGGCATAGGCCGGCTGTGCACAACCTCCTGCCAGCAGCAGGAGCAACAGGATTCCCGCAGTTATTTTCTTTTTCACATATATCGCCTCCTCTCGTTTGAGTTTCGTTTATATTTGCCTCATCGCCCGCTGATAATAAAGATTTTTTCAGGAATCCGAACAGCCGCTGTCTGACATGAAGGTCTAAAGTATGTATGCTGCAAAAGCCATAAAGGCTGCAAGCACAAGCATCGCAACATACATATATCTTATTTTTTAAACTGTCTCCTCAAAAATCAGATTGGCTTGTTTCCGGAAGAAATCAGCTTTCTTCCTGCTGCCTGAGCCACTCGGTCATATCCCGCAGGGTTTCCTCTATGGGACGAGGTTTGTAAGAAAGCACTCCGGATGCTTTCTTATGGCTGAAGTATCCGTTTGATCCGAGAACGGCAATCGAATACGGCGTAAAGAACAGCGGTTTCTTCTTGCGAATACACCTCTTTTCGTAATATGGAGCTGCTAATTTGGCAAGTCCGAGCGGCAAGCAGAGAGGCCGGCGATGCAGCCCCGCTGCTTTGCCTATTATATCAAGCATTTCCTTGATCGTGATATAATGCCCGGACAAGATATATCCCTCTCCGGACTTCCCGCTCATTGCACAGCCAAGGATGCCGCTTGCAACGTCTCTTACATCAACGAAGTCATATCCGCCGCGAACGGCAAAGGGCAGCTTTCCCTTGAGAAAGGCTTTCGCCATCGCTGTGAAACTCCCGCCTTGGAAATCTCCCGGTCCGATTATCCCGGAGGGGAATACAACGCAGGCGTTCAGCCCGTGACGTGCTGCGTCAAAAACCAGATTTGTGGCAATGGCTTTACTCTTGGCGTATGCCCCGTCAACAAGATCGGAAGAGAAACACCAGCCCTCCGTGATAACATGATCCTTCGGAATATCCGGCATTACATGAACGGAGCTGACATAAATCAGTCTGCCGACATTGTGTTCTCTGCACTTGCAAATGATGTTGTTTGTCCCTTCCACATTGACCGTATAGATGATCGGATCGGGATTGGAAGCAACGGAAACGATACCTGCACAATGAATCACGCAGGTATGTATTCCCGCGCCGTCAAAAAAGGCCTCAAGCGATTCTTTATCGAGAACATCGCCGGTGACGCGTTGAACCCTCTTTGGAAGCTGCTCCGCATACGGGTCGTTGGATAAAACCAACGCCCGAACCGGGATGCTGCAGGAAGCCAGTTTCTGAGATACAGCTCTGCCGAGGAATCCGGTTGCACCTGTAATCAGATACCTGTCGTACATACGGATTCCGTTCATTGATCGATTGAGGAACACATTATGAAAGCTTGTAACGGAGTTCCTGTCATACATATGAATACCCCCCTTATAACTCATCCGGAAGCCATGCAGCATCCTTTGAGAGTTTTTTAATGAATGCCCGTCCGCAATCCCGGTCATTTTTCGCCTGATGGAACTTAAAAACCATCGACTCATCGTTCAGTTTTCCGATAATCTCTATCTTTCCTTTCGGATGCGACATGCAGTACTTGAAGCACTTTCCCTGACCGCTCTGCATTGCTTTCGCTCCCTCAACTATGTCATATCCTTCGGAAAACGGCACTTGGAAGATGTTCTTGACGCCGCTCACCGGGCGGCACTGGAATATGTAATACGGGACTGTTCCGCAGGCGGTCAATTTTCTCAACAGAGTGCCCAGTACGCCGGGAGAATCGTTTACGCCCTTCAAAAGCACTGTCTGATTCTTTACAACGACCCCGCAATCAAGAAGGGCGCGTATGGCTGCGGTGGCTTCCGGCGTTATTTCTCTCGGATGATTGAATTGGGTAACAACATACAGCTGCTTCTTTCTGCTGTATTTTTTCAGACAGGCAAGCAGATCTTCATCCATATAAATCCGCATGGGGTACACTGCCGGCGATCTCGTTGCTATTCTGATGAGATCGAGATGCTTCATCCTTGAAAGAGCATCAAGATAGTGCTTGATGATACATGTGGGAAGGGTAAACGCATCGCCGCCGCTGAGGATAACGTTGGTCAGCTCGGTGTGCTCGCGGATATAATTTACAACGGATTCAAGATTTCCGGCTATCTCCTCATCCGAACGCCCTACAAGCCGCTTGCGGAAGCAATGCCGACAGTACATGAAGCAACGATTTGTTGTCAGTATAAGGGCACTCTCTGTGTATTTGTGCTGGACACCCTGACACACAGTGTTAGACTCCTCATCGCTCGTATCAAACTCTCCGCTCATGTCCGTTTCAAGGAATGTGGGGATGCTCATTCTGCGGATTGGGTCGTCCGTGTCGCTCCAGTCAATAAGTGACAAATAGTATCTTGTGACGGACATCGGGAATTTTTCACACAGTTCCCGCATCTGCTGTGTCAGTCTGCGATCAAACCGGAGCTTCGCTTCAAGCTCTCCTATGTCGGTAATGTTTTCGATTAAATCTTTGCTCCATGTCATAATCTTGATTCTCCTTTCTTTGTTTTTCGTTATCTGAACAGCCGGGCAACGGTCAATTCGGCAAGAACCGATCACCATTGCCCGGCTGAGTATGGGAGAAGCGAAATCACTTTTTGTTTTCCCGGAAGCCGCCTTTGAATAAACGCACCGTGTTTTTCACGATTCAAAGGCAGCTTTTACGAGGCAAGGGGTTTTACGGTTCATACAGTCCCATTGCAATGCGCATTATGAGAACTGCGTCTGCGATCGTTATTTCTCCGTTCATGTCCACGTCTGCGAGAATGAGGCTTTCCCCTTCAAGCAAATATACACCCAACGCATGACGGGCGGCAAGGATCGCATCCGCGATCTGTACAATTCCGTTGCCGTCAACATCTCCGAGGATGCCGGTTACGGGGGGCTGACCGCTGTCGTAGGGGATGAACATTCCCGTCCATTGACTGCCGTGACCTATCGTTCCCTTGGATTCTGCCTGCATCGTCTGCAAATCAATCTTGAAAAGCAGGTTGGACGGATTCCATGTTTCCGAAAATGTTGCATACTGTGCCCAGTATATATGTCCGGTGGAATGATCCATAGTCATGGACTGATAGTCGTAGCTCTTTGCCGGAACGGTCATGATTGTCTCGTACATTCCCGTGTCGAGATCAAGACTGCAAAGTTCCGATACGGAGAAGCCCATCGCCATGCAGTAAGCGTTGCCTTGCAGGTCTATTGCAAGTGTCTGCATTGTGTATGGGATGCCCTCCCCGTTGTTCATGTAAGGAAGCGGGATCCCTCCGCTCTCAAGATTCAGCATATTGCCGGTTTCAAGATCGACTTCGCATATGCACTGCGTCCCATCGCTGCTGTTTTGCAGGAGGGCGAACATTTTGTTCCGACTGTAGTCATATTCCATATCGAGAACATTGAATCCACCGTTCTGTGCGAAATTGGTATCGAGAAAGTACTGCTGCGTTGTTTCCCCGGCGACCATATCGTCAAATCGCACCCTGAAAAAGTTATTATGCCCCGTATACCCGTAAATGTATCCGTCATGATAGGCAGCAGCAGCGACGAGGCTTGAATATCCGCTCCCCGTTTCGGCGGGCATACCGCAGTGCATAGTGACTTCTTCCGGAGAATCGGCGTTAAAGCTCGACCAGGTATACCAGTTCGTATGGAACTCCGGATCGTTCGGTATGCGCTCCGAAACCCAGAAGCCGTATATGGTAGGCTCGTCCTCCTGTGCAGGGGGCGGCGTGGGCGTGGGCGGTTCGGGAGAAACCGGCGGCGTAGGCGTGGGCGGAATGGGAGTTGTACCGTCAAACTTAGCCGTAAGCATGGTAGCGGGGATATCGATGTCCGCGCCGAGGGGGAGCCGCAGACTCGAAGAAACAAGGGATTCACCCATATACCAGCCTCTGAACGTTCCGTTGGGGGTGGCCACGGCGGTTATCCTGTTTTCCCAATAGTTGTCGCTCACATATACACGCTCCCAGTCCACGCCCACATAGCCGTCGCCTTCCGAAAGGAGGGTTATGTCAAGGGAGAGCCCCGGTATAATGCACTTCCATTCGAGCGACATCAGTTTCGCATCATAACAGCGAAGCTTGTCTATGTTCGTGTTCTGTGAAAGATCCAATACGCTTATGTCGGTATTGTTGCAGAACAACCTTGCCAATGCAGGGTTGTTGGAAATATCCAGCTCGCTTATGTCGGTATTGTTGCAGAACAGATCCGTAAGGTTCTCGCATTTGCTTATGTCAATTGAAGTCAGATGCGTGTTTTCACAGCGAAGTTCCCGCAGCTGCGGATTCCGGCTGACATCGATCTGCGATATCCCGGTATTTCCGCAGAAAAGATACCAGAGATTTTCAAAGGGTGAAACGTCCAGTTCGGCAATGGGGTTTTGATAACAGTGGAACTGGCGCAGTTTCGGGAGATTAGACATTGAAACACTTGGCAGCATGTTTTCTTCACACCAGACAAGACGCAGCTCTGCACAGTTGCTTACGCTGAAATTTGTCAGCAGATTCTGCGCGACATTCAGCTCATCGAGCAGCGGACAGTCACTTATGCTGACGGCTGTGATGGAGTTTCCCGCGCAGCCAAACGCACGCAGCTTTGAGAAGCCGGAAAGATTCAAGGTTCCGACAAGATTTCTGTTGGGGAAATCATAAGTGCTGAAGAAGATGTATTCGGCATGTATGAATCCCGTCGGTGCTATGTACCAAAAGATGCCTCCCCATGTTTCCGGGTCGTTGGGATCGTATGCGGAGCTCAGCTGCGTGCCGTTCTTTACGCCGGCTGAGTTGGTCTGCTCCATAAAAGCAAGGAGCTGATCGTATTCGTGCTCCACATATCCGTAGGGTGCACGGCTTTCCGCACGTTTGCCGTGTGCGGCGGTTGGGGCGATCATGAGCAGCATCATCGCTGCCAAAATCACTGAGATAATTCTTTTCATCGGTCGTCCTCCTGGGGTATTCTTTTTTATCCTAATGCTTCAAAGTCCCGACATATCGGTGACTTCTCCGCTTAATTTAACGAGGGCGTTTGATTCAACGGATTCTTCTCAAAGGGTTCCCGTTTCTCGCCTGACGGGAAAGCGGCAGTCGTTCTTCCTTAATATTACACATATTGCATATTGCAGCCAAAACCTCTTCGCATTTTGAAAAGGAGAGGATTCATTTACCGGAATGCAGCTGCGTATTTCAAAGCGTTATCCGTCCCTCGTTCCGACAAATATGCTCCTCGACCGGTCGAAAGAGTTCTTTGTCGAAACGGACGTTAGGGACGGACAGCGTAACGGGATCAGAGCTATGGATATTGGAGGAGGGTGCGATTCCAAGAACAGCGTGCTCCTCTCCCGCAGACACTACGCATTGATAAAATTGCCGATGAGCCGCAGCTATTGCCCAAAACCCTACACTTTTTTACCCTGTGCATTTTCTTCTCTGCTGCAAGCTCTCGCTGTCCGCAGATGTAAGAAATCCGGTGTTTTTGTAAAATCGACTGTTTTCAAGCAACGAACTTCTTCTTTCCTCTTGTAAGAACCACCGGCAGGCTCATATGCGGTCGCAGAGCGTATATTATTTCGCTCGGCTGCATGAGGCGTTCGTGCAATAAGGATAGTCTGCACACAGCTCATGTTATAAGCATAATGCAAGATATTCAGGTAAATCTTCCCGCTGCTTGTCTATACTATACGCGATTTGGTGACCAAAGTCAATACACGCGAATTAATAGTTATGCAGTTTTAATTATATATTATTCACTTGCAAGTGAGACTTTCGTTACTCTTTCGCTGTAAGGGGGAGTCTTATTCGGTCAACAGTACGGGCAGCGACAGGAGGCAAATCAATCGTCATCGAAAATATCTTTTCTTTTTCGCATTTTTTTCTGTAAGGTTCCGCCTTTTCCGCAGTCCAATAGGTAAACAGGGGGAAAATCCCTAAATACCGGGGGTGATTTGTATGGCATACTTCGGGCTTTGTCGGATGAGCTGATCAACCGACAACGGCAAAAAAGGAGTTTTCGGCTCATTTACTGTCTTAGTATATAGCATATAAGGTGTGTTGAACAAAGAGCTGCATACCGCTGCTTGCACTCCGTGCTGCGCGCCCGGACTGCTTTCGCTCCCCGGCCGGGCAAAACGCTCCACAGGACCGTTTTGTTTCCCCCGGCTTCGAGTCCCGTTCGACTTAACCAAACACAGAGGCACCCAACGGGTGCCTCTGTGTTTGGTGCCGGTGGTGGGACTCTCCGCTCAAATCGTCCTTTGCTTGCACTCCGTGCTGCGCGCCCGGACTGCTTTCGCTCCCCGGCCGGGCAAAA